>Ga0307478_10003359_pt1 | contig 11908 bp, 7 predicted proteins | sample atmos_gasesECM4C_2_FD_203713 | JGI IMG/M metagenome (GOLD analysis project Ga0307478, IMG submission 203713) | Hardwood forest soil microbial communities from Morgan-Monroe State Forest, Indiana, United States - atmos_gasesECM4C_05 | ecosystem: Environmental > Terrestrial > Soil > Temperate...
GCAATACGGTTCGACACTACTGAAGATACCGGCGGCGGGAACGGAAAACGACGATCACAATCCGCCGCGGGTCGCTCCGCGTCACCTGTTTGACACCAGCGTGGGCGATGACGACCTCTTCCATGGCGACCGCTACAAGTGGAGCCTGCGCTTCACGGTCATCAATCTGACGAACAAGACCGCGCTCTACAACTTCCTGTCGACGTTCAGCGGAACGCACTACGTTACACCGCGGTCGTACACGGCGGAGCTGGGCTTCCACTTCTAGCCGTAGACAACCCGGGGGAGGGTACATCTCACGGGACGAGTTGTTGCTTTTACCCAAGAGGGTGATGGCAAAAAATTGACCTAGCAGCAAGAGAGAACTGATCTGCATGAGCGGTATGGCCCGAGAAGAAACCCGCGGCTAGTTGGACTGGCGCGCCAGAACCGATTTGGTTTCGGCCAGCTCCGGGCGGTCGGCGCCGGGCAAGCAGATTTCGGCGAGTTTGGCGTAAAAGGCTTGCGCGGCGCGGGTGTCACCCACGGCTTGCGCGGCGTGTGCCGCTCCGTAGAGCGCGTCGAAGCGATTCAGTGAATTCTTCAAGGCGGTTCTGTATGCGGCGAGGGCATCGGCCGGGCGCTTGAGCTCGAGCAGCATGTCCGCCAGCATTTCTCGAGCGGGGATGCCGACGGATTCGCCGCCATCCTTGTCCTGGCGGTCCGCAGCGGCGCGCAGCTCCTGAAGAGCATCCTCGGACTTACCCTTGGCAAAGGCCAGCCAGGCCTCCGCTTCGCGAAGATCGCTGGCTTTCTCCGTAGAGACCGTATAGCCGAGCTTCTTCGATCGCTTGTCACGCTCGGCGACCAGTCGCGTCAACTCCTTTACGTCAGACTCGGCCGAGGCCACATCGCCGCTCCGCGCGGCGCCAATGGCGCGCGCCCAAAACGCCGTGTCCTGCCAATTCTTGCGAATAGCGGGAACCGGCAAGTCGGCAGCTTCTTTCCAGCGGTGCAATTCGAGCGCGGTCCGCGCGGCGAGATAAGCCCGGTGATCGGCTTTGTCTTCGTCACTCGCGGCGACAACGTGATTGGCGTGCTCGATGACTTCGCGCGCTTTGGCTTCCTGGCCGCTCTGGAGATAGCAATAGCTCAGGAAGTCCAGGGCATGGGTCTGGTAATGGAATTCTGCGAGATGCAGCTCCGCGGCGTGGGCGGCTGAGGTGTTCGCGGCGATGTTCGAAGCGATGGAATCCTGCCACAGCCCAAGCCGCACGAAGATGTGCGACGGCATGTGCAGCGCATGGGCGGAGTCCGGGGCAATCGCGGCATAGCGGCGCGCGGCTTCGAGGCCTTGCGCGGCAAACTCCGGGCGGTCGGTAGCGTGAATCATGTAGTGCGCCACACCAGGATGATCTGAATGCTGCTCGAGCAGTGGGTCGAGAATGGCGATCGCTTTCTTGCGGTTCGCCGTGCCGTCAACATCCTCCTCGGCGAGCGAAATGAGCGAGAGCGCGTAGAAAGCGCTGAATTCCACATCATCGGGCGATTGCGCGTGAATCTGCTCAAGCGCCGCGGAGTAGGCCTTGATGCGATCCGCGTGGCTCATTTTGGATTTTTCCTGAAAGAAGGCAGCGGCCGCGTTGATGAAAGCTTGCTCCCGCGCGTTCGCCGAATGGAGCTTCTGCGCCTTCTCGATGTCCTTGTGGCCTTCTTTCAGGGTCTTGGCGTTCGGAAAATCCCAGAGCTGATGATAGAGCGCCATGGCCTTGCCCCAATGCGCCATCGCGCACTTCGGCTCGCGTGTCGCCGCGTCGGCAAAGGTCCGCTCGGATTCCGTGTACTGGAAGGAGTGTAGAAGCGCGACACCCTTCTCGATCGACGGCTGGACGTGGGCCGGGCAGGTTGTGGGGAAATTCACTTTGCCGAGTTGATCGGCAGGCGAGGCCGGCGAAGCACTTGCCACTCGGACTAGGAGGTGCATTAGAACGAGACCCAGAAAAGGACCGAGAACGGTGGCCGAAAATCGCCGCGCACGCATGATGCTCCCCCTGATTGCCGCCCGTCATTCTACCTCTTGCGATTGTCTCGTGCCGCACAAACTGTTTTTGGAACCGTCGGGCCCCGCCGTTGGACGCCGCTTCGGCGCCAGGGCTACAATGGGGTTGGAGCGGTTCTTCGAAGCAGGTGCGGGAGCGAAAGCTGTTTGAACCAATGACGAATCTCTGAGGTGCTGCGGATAGACAGCCTGTGTGCACGGCCTGTCCCGCTGGCGGGTCTCGTCGAGAAAACGCGATCGAGACGCGCGAGCGGGGCAGGAAAGCCTAACGGCTGGCTCGTGGCGCCCTACTATTTCAGAGGTTCACGGCCTAGCTCCCCACGGCCAAGCGGTCCGCTCCATTACAGTTTTCCGTGCTCAGCATTCAGTGGTCAGTAAGACTCCGGACACAAGCATGTTGACTCTTCAACTGAAAACTGAGAACTGATCACTGACCGCATGCGCGTACTTTTCATCGGAGACATTGTCGGCTCGCCGGGACGCCAGATCGTACAAGATCGGCTGGCGGACATCGTCGCGCAGCGGCAGATCGACCTGGTCATCGCCAACGGCGAAAATTCCGCGTCGGGATTCGGCATCACCCCGCGCCTCGCCGAAGAACTCCTGAAAATGGGAATCGACGTGCTTACCGGCGGCAATCACAGCTGGGACCGCAAGGAAATTCTGGAATACATGTCGCACGAGCCGCGGCTGTTGCGTCCGGCAAATTTTCCCGAAGGCAATCCCGGCAGCGGGCTTTACATCGGAACGGCCAAGAACGGCGTGAAGTATGCCGTGCTGAATTTGCAGGGCCGCGTGTTCCTGACACCCATCGACGATCCCTTCAAGAAGGCAGACAGCGAACTAGCGAAAATTCCCGCCGACGTCGCGTTCGTCTTCGTGGATATGCACGCGGAAACCACCAGCGAAAAACTTGCCATGGGCTGGTACCTCGATGGCCGGGTGACCGCAATCGTTGGCACGCACACGCACGTGGCTACTGCTGACGAGCATGTCCTGCCGGAAGGCACTGCGTTCATCACTGATGTGGGGATGACCGGGCCGCACCGCGGCGTGATCGGGATGGATCGCCAGGGCATCATCCGCAAGTTTCTCGACGGCCTGCCCGCACGCTTCGAGGTCGCCTCCGGCGACGTGCAGATGAACTGTGTTCTCATCGAAACCGACGAGGAAGCTCTGCCGAACGCCGCCGGCCGCCTCCGCGCGCGCTCCATCGAGCGCCTGCGCTTCTCTATTGATTAGTTTGTACGGCCGTCCCGCGCAACGCAGGGCAACCTGCGCACGTCCATTGTAATCTGAGGATTCGGGCGAAAGTGGGTGGTTCCGACAGTGAAAGGTCCGGCGTTGATGTGTCTGCTGGCGTGCGCGGCTTCGAGCGTCTTCGCTCAAGAGGAAGGCGAACTCCTGGCGAAGCGCCGCGTTTTCCAGCCGGTGGGCCCCGGCCTGCGCACCGTAAAGCGTGGCGCGGATGGCCGTTTATACATACTGGCATCTCCATCTCCCGGCTTGTTGGTGTTCGACGCGCAAGGCAAGCAGGTTCTTTCGATCAACGAGCTCTCGGCCACAGCTCCTGGAGCAAAGCCAGGCCACGCGCTGATCACTTTTGGTGAAGACTGCGATGTTGGGGCCGACGGCAAGCTCTATGTGGCGGACCGCGGCACCAACCAGATTCAAGTCTTTTCCGCCGAGGGAGCCTTGTTGCGATCCATCTCCGTGCCGGCGCCGGTGTCGATTGCCGCTCTGCCGGAGAATGAAGTCGCGGTGGCCACGCTTCGGGAACCGCATCTGGTCATGGTCTTTGACAAGAATGGCAGGGACGTAAGGGAGTTTGGTGATCCCGAGCCACTCACCGAGCGCGCGGAACTGAACCGCTACTTGAACATCGGCCAGCTCGTAACCGATACTCAAGCGCACCTCTACTACGCCTTCGCCTATCTGCCGGAGCCCACCGTGAGGCAATACGACCGGCTCGGCTACGCGGGTCAGGACATTCAATACACCGCGATCGAGGTCATGCCTTCGGCGCGGGCCGCGCGCAAGGAGATCGAGCGCCAGGAGCGCCGAGGCGACCAGCCCTCCATCAGGCGGGTTATCACCGGCGTGGGTGTGGACCGCGCAAGCGACGAGGTGTGGATCGCGCTGGGCAACTCGCTGCTGCATTTCGACAAGGACGGCAACCGGCGAGCGACGTACAAGACCTACACGCCCGAAGGAGCACGCCTCGAAGCCAACACCATCCTCGTCGAGGCGGAACGGCTGATCATCGGAAATGATCCTCTGGGCATCTACGAGTTCGATCGTCCTGATAAAAAATTCCCAAAATAGTTCCACTTTTCCTCAGGCTAAGTTGCACTCAATCTGTGCAACATTTATCCCGCGCATGAAAATTTACTTAAGATTCCCGCAAAAATCATCAATGTGGCGGCACATTCGACAGCTTCTGCGCTTGTGGAAAAACTGTGCATGGCATGTGAACACTGCTATACCCCTTCGCACATTTTTCGCTTGCCCCGTGCGCGCCAATGGGCGACAATCCCGCGCTGTCTCATAGCGGCGGTACGTGGGCCGGCAATTCCAGACGGACCGCGCGCGGGGCGACAGGGGCAAAGCAAAACGTTCCGGTGCGGGCAAGATTCCCGAAGCCTGAAGAAAAACAGTCCAGGGTCTGCTTTCCACAGCTTTTTCACATCTGTGGAAATAGCGTAGGGTTTTCTTTTCTCTTCTCATGACGACGGCAACTCAACTTGGACGTGAGCGCGAAGCGGTGAACTGCTGGGACAAGTTTCTGGAGCGGGTAAAGTCCCGGGTCAGCATTAACACCTTCACCACCTGGTTCCAGCCCACGCGCCTGAACCGCGTCGAAGCCGACACTGTCTACGTGCAGATCCCCAGCGCCGTCTTCCGCCAAGTGCTGACGCGCACCTACGGAGACATCGTCAAGGCCGTCTTCCATGAGCTGGGTACGCCGAATATGAAAGTGCAGTACGTGGGCAGCGAGGAAGAACCGCTCCAGGCGTCTCCGGTGGCTGCCACCGGGAAGCAAGCGAAATTGGACTTTGAGAGCAGCGACCACCAACTGAATACCCGCTACACGTTCGATTCGTTTGTCGTCGGCAAGTCCAACGAATTCGCGCACGCCGCGGCGCGCGCGGTGGCTGAGCAGCCTTCGAAATCCTATAACCCGCTGTTCCTCTATGGCGGCGTGGGCATGGGCAAAACGCACTTGATGCATGCCATCGGTCACACGATAAAGCGGCGTAACCCGGCGATGCGGCTCAGCTACGTGAGCGCGGAAAAATTTACCATCGAAGTGATCAATTCGCTGCGCTTTGACCGCATGATCACCTTCCGTGACCGCTTCCACACCGTGGACGTGCTGCTGGTCGACGATATCCAGTTCATCGCGGGAAAAGAGCGCACCCAGGAAGAGTTTTTCCACACTTTCAACGCGCTCTACGAGCAGCAGAAGCAAATCGTCATTTCCTCGGACTGCCTGCCCAAGGATATCAATTCCATCGAGGAGCGGCTGCGCTCGCGTTTCGAATGGGGATTGATCGCCGACATTCAGCCGCCGGACCTCGAGACAAAAATCGCCATTCTACAGAAGAAAGCGGAAAACGAACGCTTCAGCTTAGCGGATGACGTAGCCGAATACATCGCGCGCGCGATCAAGTCCAACGTGCGTGAACTCGAAGGCGCGCTGACCCGCTTAATGGCCTACGCTTCGCTGACCGGCGCTACGATCTCGCTGGCAACCGCGGAACAGGTTTTGCGCAACATCATTGCTTCGCAGGAAAAGCGCGTCACCATCGACCTCATCCAGAAGCGCGTGAGCGAGCACTTCAATCTGCGCGAGCAGGATCTGAAAGTCCGCAGCAACACGCGCGCCATCGCTTTCCCGCGCCAGGTGGCCATGTACATCGTGAAGCAGCTTACCACCGCGTCGCTGCCGGAAATCGGCCGCCAATTCGGCGGCAAGCACCACACTACGGTGCTGCACTCGATCAATAAGATCGAAGAGTTGCGCCGCTCGGACAAGGATTTGAATCGCACCATCACACGCTTGATGGATGCATTGCAGTAGTTCGTACTTTTTCGCCCCTACTGTGCTTTGAACTGCGGCTGCTGCTCCCGATCTGGTTTCCAGCGCTCATTCGAAACTCGTCGCCCATCCTGATCATCAATTGACAGCGAGTTTCGTCCCGCACAGTTGTTGGCATGTTAGGATGGAAAAGCTCTGCGAAAGATGAGGACAATCTGTTAGCCATTGTGGATGAAGTTTCAATCAGCACTGCTAGTCGGCCATGCGGCACCCTTTTTTCCGAGGTTTTCACAAATCGCCACCAATGACTTACCGCTGTATGTCGTACACACCATTCCAGTTCTTACGGTTTCCACAGATTCACGGCGCTCATCACAACAACAAGCTTTATACTTTCCTAAATTTGAGAAACTCTTGTGGTGATGAGCGTGGCTGTGGAATTTTGGCTTGGGTTTAGATTCTTGCCGAGCGGCAGAATTGCCAAATGGGTTTTCCCAGCTATTTCCACAGTGTAGGTACGTGAAGCGGACTTTCTACTTTGGCAAAAAACGAGTACAGTACGGCAGTGTAGAAATGAGCTGCAGAGGGCCTCGTCCCAGGCCTAATCGAGGTTATACGCCACAATGAGCGCACCTGGACCGGCACGCGAGGAACATCAAGCAATGGAATTCAGCGTCACTAAGTCCGCGCTGTTGAACGAGCTCAGCACCACGCAAGGTGTCGTCGAGCGCAAGACCACCATCCCCATTCTGTCGAACCTGCTGGTGGAGGCCAAGGGCAGCCAATTGACCATCACGGCGACGGACCTGGAGCTGAGCATTCGCACCTCCTGCGAAGCCAAGATCAAGAAAGAGGGTGCGGGAACGATCCCTGCGAAAAAGCTGCTCGAGCTCGTGCGCCTGCTTCCCGAGGGCGAGATCAAAGTTAAGCTTCTCGACAATCATTGGGTCGAAATCGTCAGCGACAAAAAGAAGTACAAGCTGGTGGGTATGGCCAAGGAAAACTTTCCCGCACTGCCGGCGATGCCGCACACGCTGGTAAAAATCCCCGCGCCCATCCTGGAAAGCCTCATCGCCAAGACGAAATTCGCCATTTCGATGGAAGAATCGCGGTACACGCTGAACGGCGGCTTGCTGATCCTGAAGCCCGACACGCTGGCTATGGTCGCGACCGATGGCCACCGCCTGGCCCTCGCCGAGACCGATCACAAACTCACCGGCCTCAATGGCGAGGTAAAAGTTCTCATCCCCAAGAAAGCCATGGACGAGGTCGAAAAGCTTTCCAGTGCCGCCGGGTCCGACGCGCGCATTGAATTCGCAAAAGACGAGAGCCATCTCTTTTTTCAGGTGGGCCACCGCCTGCTGATTTCGCGCATCCTCACCGGCCAGTTTCCAAACTATGAAGCTGTGCTCCCGCGGGACAACAACAAGAGCGTGGTCATCGAGCGCACCGAATTGAGCGACGCGGTCCGCCGCGTCTCGCAGCTCGCCGATCAGCGCTCGCACGCTGTGAAGCTTGCCGTCTCGACGGAAGGCATCGAAATCTCCGCGTCCAGCCCGGAGTACGGTGAAGCCAAGGAAAACATCGAGAAAGAATACAAAGGCGATCCCATCGCCATCGGATTCAACTCCAGCTACATGCTGGATTTTCTTGCCGCCGCGGCCGACGGCCCTATCAGCATCGAGCTGAAAGACGAACAGTCCGCCGGCCAGATGCGCCCGCTCGCCGACGAGTCCTACCGTTACCGCTACATCATCATGCCCATGCGCATCTGAACTGGTCGACCTCGATCACCATGCCACCGTCGGGCGGCCCGGGCTGATTTAACCAATCACTTATAGAATGCCTGACGATGCTCTCTTGCGCGCTCCGCAGCTCACGCGCCGTCGAAGTAAACGTCGCGATCAGGCGCACCTTCGTTCGGCTTCGCGAGATGCCGGCCACTCACGAAGAGTTGCGCCGAAAAATTGAGGCCATGGAAAAGAGCTACGACGCGAGATTTTCCGGCCGTTTTCAAGACCAGGAGGCAGGTGTTGGCAATACCAGTTCGACCGGAAAAGACGGCTCGGATTCGACGCCAGAGGAGAGATCACCCTGAAGTCTGCCAAAGCCCACGAGCGTAAGCGTAAATTATACAAAATAAGTATCTTACAGAACACCCTAGGCTCCTTCCGGCCTTGAGAATGCTCTCCGATTCGGCTATACTTCTACGGTTGTCGATGGGCAGTTCGGATTCCTTCAAATCGACACGTCCGCCAGGCACCTGTGACCAGCAATTCGGCTCTGCGCCAGGAGCCCTAAGGCCATTGGCCTGGAGAATATGAGCCTTCGCCACGTCCCGCTGCGCGGGACGGGATGGAGCAGGAACCCTACGAGTTTCGGATTCGCCCAGCGAAGACGGAATCAAAGGGTAAGGCGACGCACGGATCACTCCGCAAACACGCCTTCCTTGCTTCACAGAAAACGAGTTTTGAGCGCGGACAGTTTCTCCGGTTTGCCCGGGGTCTGTTCGAACAGCGCAGTTCAGCTGAGCAGTCGCTACGCCAGGAGAACACATGGGCGACAAGGAAAACGTTGGCAGCAGCACGCCGCAGGGCGGGCACAAGTACGACGCGAAATCCATCAAGGTTCTCGGCGGCCTGGAGGCCGTGCGCTTGCGTCCCGCGATGTACATCGGCTCGACCGGGGATATGGGCTTGCACCATCTGGTGTGGGAAGTCGTCGACAACTCCGTCGACGAAGCCATGGCGGGGTTTGCCGATGAGATCAACGTCACCGTGCACGCCGACAATTCCGTCACCGTGGTGGACAACGGCCGGGGCATTCCCGTGGACATGCATCAGACGGAAAAACGCCCCGCGGCCGAGGTCGTGCTCACCGTTTTGCACGCGGGCGGAAAATTCGACAGCGATACGTACAAGGTTTCCGGCGGACTCCACGGCGTGGGCGTCTCCGTCGTCAATGCGCTCTCCGACTGGCTGGAACTGGAAATTTCGCGCGACGGCGAGGTCTGGGAACAGACCTACGAAAAGGGCAAGCCGACTTCGAAGCTGAAGCAGACCGGTAAGACGCGCAAGACGGGCACCAAAGTTACCTTTCATCCCGACCCGGGCATTTTTGAAAAAACCGTCTACAGCTTCGATACGCTGGCGCAGCGCTTGCGCGAACTGGCCTTCCTGAATAAGGGCCTGAAGATCACGCTTACCGACGAACGCACAGAAAAAACAGCAGAGTTCCGCTTTACCGGAGGCATCACGGAATTCGTCAAACACCTGAACCGCGGCAAGACGACCTTGCATGATTCTCCGATTTACATGGAAGGGAAGCGTGGCACCGTCGAAATCGAAATCGCGCTGCAGTACAACGATACCTACGGCGAAAACGTTTTTGCCTTCGCCAACACCATCAACACGGTGGACGGCGGAACGCATCTTTCCGGCTTCCGCTCAGCGCTGACGCGCAGCATCAACAACTTTGCGTCTGCCCAGGGCATGCTCAAGGAGCAGAAAGACGAAGTCACGATCACCGGCGACGACGTGCGCGAAGGCTTGATCGCCGTTGTCAGCGTGCGGCTGCCGCAGCCGCAATTCGAAGGACAGACGAAAGGGAAGCTCAACAGCGACATCAAGGGTGACGTCGAGCAGCTGGTCAATGAAAAGCTGGGCGAGTGGTTCGACAAGCATTCGACCGTGGCGCGCCGCATCATTGGCAAGTGCATCGAGGCCGCCCGCGCCCGCGAAGCCGCGCGCAAAGCGCGCGAATTGACGCGCCGCAAATCCGCCATGGATTCGAGCGGTTTGCCCGGGAAACTGGCCGATTGCCAGGAACGCGATCCTTCGCGCTGCGAGGTGTTCGTGGTCGAGGGCGAATCTGCCGGCGGCTCGGCCAAGCAGGGCCGCGACCGCAAGTACCAGGCGATCCTGCCGCTCAAGGGCAAAATCCTGAACGTCGAAAAAGCGCGCTACGACAAAATGCTCGGGCATGAAGAAATTCGCGCCATCATCACCGCGCTGGGCACGGGCATCGGCAAGGACGATTTCGACGCCGGGAAACTGCGCTATCACAAAATTATTCTTATGACCGATGCGGACGTGGATGGCTCGCATATTCGCACGCTGCTGCTCACTTTTTTCTTCCGCCATATGAAGGAGCTCATCGAACGCGGGCACATTTACATCGCCCAGCCGCCGCTCTACCGCGTGAAGCGCGGGAAGAGCGAGAAATACATCCGCGACGAACGGGATTTCGCGCGCGAGCTGATGAAGCGCGCCACCGAAGACCACGTGGTAAAAGCGAAAGAAGGCGTGACGCTGCAGGGAGCCGGGCTGACTTCATTTCTGCTCAACGTGCAGGAATACGAGGCCGTGGCAGCGAAACTCGGCCGCCGCCTACGCGAACCGGGCCTCGTCGAATTGCTTGCCGTAGGCGGCCTGGACAAGAAGACGGATTTCGAAGAAAAGAAATTACTCGAACGGCTGCTCAAAGAGATCGACAAATCGAAAATGAAGCTTGACGGGAAAATCGTTTTCGATGAAGAACACAGCTTGTACGAAATTCAGTTCGGCGCGCCGCACAACACCAAAATCGGCTGGGCGCTGGCGGCCACCGCGGAATACAAGCGGCTGCGCGGGCTCGCCAAGCAGATCGACGAATTCAACAAGCCGCCCTTCACCATCGCGCGCAACGGCGACAAAGCCACCAAGGAAAATGCACAGGACGTGCTGAGCTATGTGATGGAAGACGCTAAAAAAGACTTCACCATCACGCGGTTCAAGGGCCTTGGCGAAATGAATCCCACGCAGCTCTGGGAAACCACCATGAACGCGGACACGCGCACGCTCCTCAAAGTGAAGCTCGAGGACGCCGTCGCCGCCGAGGATATTTTCACCACGCTTATGGGCGAAAACGTCGAGGCGCGGCGAAAATTTATCGAGGACAACGCCCTCGAAGTCGTGAATTTGGATATTTAGTCGGATTCCCGTGCTCTATCAACTCGGTTGGAAGACATTGCCGGGGCTGCGCGGGTTGGGCGTCAGCGAGTTTCGCGCGACGCCGACGAATACTCCTGATAACGAGCGCGGCGTGGCCATTGAATTTCGAGAAGAGGCGGAGCGCGATGCGTTCTTGCGGCGCATTGAAGCGGACTTTTCATCGCGGCGATTTACGAATACTGCAGATGCCTTCGACACGGTGAAGGCGTACGCGCGGGAATACGCCGGGAAAAGACTGTAGCTCAGGCCTTCGGGCCCGAGGAATTTCCGGTGATGGGCAGAGAGAAAGCAAAAGAGAAGAAAAAGAAAAAACCTCACCCCTAAAAGCGTGAGCTAAAGGGATCGGTAACTTACGAGGACACATGGCGGACGAACAAAATCTGTCAGTAATGATTCCGGTCGATATCGAAGCGGAGATGCGCAAGTCCTATCTCGATTACGCGATGAGCGTGATCATCGGGCGCGCGCTGCCCGACGTGCGCGACGGCTTGAAGCCCGTGCACCGGCGCATACTTTTCGGCATGTACGAGCTGGGGCTGACCTCCACGAAGCCCTACCGCAAGTGCGCCAAAATCGTCGGCGAAGTCCTCGGCAAGTATCACCCGCACGGCGACACGCCGGTCTACGACGCGCTGGTGCGCATGGCCCAGGACTTCAACATGCGCTACCCGCTGGTGGACGGGCAGGGCAACTTCGGATCGGTCGACGGCGACATGCCCGCGGCGATGCGGTACACCGAAGCGCGCCTCTCAAAAATTGCTGAAGAGCTGCTCGCCGACATCGAAAAAGAAACCGTCGATTTGATTCCGAATTTCGACGAAACGGAAAAAGAGCCGA
>Ga0307478_10003363_pt1 | contig 11899 bp, 14 predicted proteins | sample atmos_gasesECM4C_2_FD_203713 | JGI IMG/M metagenome (GOLD analysis project Ga0307478, IMG submission 203713) | Hardwood forest soil microbial communities from Morgan-Monroe State Forest, Indiana, United States - atmos_gasesECM4C_05 | ecosystem: Environmental > Terrestrial > Soil > Temperate...
TGCTCCATCCACCTCTGCTGGACGACGTTGGACTTGCTTCGGCTCTCCGTTGGTACATAGAGGGTTTCGCCCAACGTAGCAAGATTAAAGTGGAGTTGGAGATTCCCGCGGATTTTGAGCGGCTTGAGCGCGAGTCAGAAACCGCAATTTTCCGGACCGTGCAGGAGTGTCTCACGAATATTCATCGCCATTCAGAAAGCCCGACGGCGAGTATTCGCATTGCTGCTTCTGACGGTCAGGTTTGCGTGGAAGTCGAGGATCGAGGTAAGGGCATACCTCCCGAAAAGCAATCTGAGATGGCTTCGACCGGCACTCTCGGTGTCGGAATCCGAGGCATGCGAGAAAGATTTCGGCAACTGGGCGGCAACCTGGACATCCGTTCCACCGGCAAGGGCACACTCATCGTGGCGCGGCTCCCGGTGGCAGTTGACTCTGCGAGTCCGGCAGCGGCGTGAACGCGTAGGTAGCGAGTACCCCACCGTTCTGCAGACTTGAAGCAAGACAGCGTTACGCGATCAGAATTTATCTCAGGAAAACGGCCTTGTGCTTCCGATCGTGGCCGGATCACGGGCAACTCTTAACTGTTCGCAGCTAAATTCCACTCTTTCATTACGCGCTGATGCTATTCGGATCCTTTTCTTGCATCTAGCCGCTCATCCAAACAGGCGAAGTAGTAGAACAGCGCTTCGGCAAAGAAAAAGCCGCAAACTATGTGCTCTGCGGCTCTCCCACACTATGTTCTGGCACTCCACCTATTCCAACAACGCACACACGCTTGGTTGCGGTGTGTTGCCAACGAAGCTGACTGAGATGATGTTCCCCGAGTTATCGAATTGGATCCCCGTCTGGCCAGTAGCAAATGCTATACCCTGCAGGTTGTGCGGCGTCACGTTCGCTGGGAATTCTAAAAAGAGGGTCGGACCGAAGATCACCTCCGTGTTCGACGTGAAACTAATCTTTCCTGGTCCACTGATGTTGAGATTGATGCTGTTGCCATTGCTGGTGTTCGTTAACGTCACAAAGGTCGCTCCGTGAACTATCTCCGACACGAGCACGCCTTGCTGGTTGAAGAACATGATTATTCGCCCACCGTTCGGCTTTCCCACTTCAGGGGCACCAGTCACGTCGAATGTTCCGCAGCCAACAGCTGCCGGAATGACAAAAGAAGTTAAGGGATTGTCCACAATTGTGGGCCCCGCTGCCAGGGCAGGAATCACTAACGCCAGCAGCAAAAGCGTAACTTTTGATACTCGTTTGAACCCTTTCATGGAGTTCTCCTTTGCGGATCGGAATCTCCTTCTAACTTCAAAGGCAGGGGGAAGTGTACACCCTCACGTCCAGAAAAGCTCCTCAGTCGGCGCATTACATATTCGTGTGCTGGATGGAGATTAGGGCACCCGGTCGAGCGCTCTGGGGTGTAATGTTGCTAAATCCCCATATCACTCATCGCCGTCGGTCAAAACCTGTAAACGCCTGATTTCGAGAGTTGCGTTGCATCGTTATACTTCATAAACAGTTTTACGCCGTACCATTGCGATGGCAGTCATTATTCTTGCTGCTCTTCCTGCAACTACCATCTCTAAGCTATCGGGGGGCAACACCGCCAGAATCATGCAGGTGCTACTGTATGTTTCCATCGTGCCGGGCGAATAGCCAACGCTCGGGAGGCCAGCCGGCGGGCGGCGATGAGGTCCGTGAACTGAAAGAACGTGACCACAACGTGACCCGGCAAAAAAACAGGCCAGAAAACAAAGGGGAAAGACGGCTGACTTTTTCAGGACTAGCTGGATCGAGAGCCGTATGCCTCAGCATGAAGACACTGCAGTCGATACGAAAGTGTGGCAATACCATCGTCCAATTGCGCGACACATTTTGTTCTGGCTCAAAGGTGACAGCTTTATGCCGGCCGGGTTTGGGTCCACCCGCGTCTACAATTTGGGATCGCAGTTCTAAGTTCTTGAGATTGTCGTTGGCTCGGTGTGCATTCTCGTTAGCCTCGTTGAGGTTGTTTGATGGCAAGGGGTCTGCTCAGGGTGGGCAGATCGATGTTACCTTAAGTTCTTCGGTTCCAACTTGAAATGAACAGCCTATACCCTGACGTCGAAAGAACGGAAGTTTGGATTCACGAGGAGACCGCGACATCGATACAATCCAAAACCTGTGAGGTGCAATGACGAAAACGACAAGCTTTCAAATGGACATTCTCCCGCTCTTTACGGAGCGAGACATTCAAGGCATGAGCAAGGCGTTCAACCTGGGAAGTTACGATGACGTCAAAAAGCACGCTGGAGCCATCTACGATCGCATTCGTGGGATCGGCGGCGCCGTAATGCCGCCCCCGCCACCAAAAGGAGAAGGCCCTTGGCAGCAATCTAAGATTGAACTATTCGCCAAGTGGATGGCGGACGGGTTCCAACCTTAGTCGGTCCCAAAAAGCCCAGGGCTGTTTCTAGGCTTACCATTTGCCCGCCGGAGCGAGAGTGATCGAAGAAACAGTGCGACTTGACGAGTCGCGCACTCTGACTCCACTGAAGCATTTAGCTTACTGTCAAATTGGAGGCTCAAGATGAACGATCAACAAACGCAGGAGCAGTGCTCTGGAGTGCGAGATCAAGAGATCCGTGCGGCACTGGATCAGCATTGGGTGGCGTCTGATGCCAACGACTTTGAAACGGAGCACCGCATCTATCGCGAGGACGCGGTGCTGGACTATCCGCAGTCAGGCGAGCGAACCCGCGGTCGAAGCAACATACAGGGCCAACGCGCTAGTCAGCCAAGCAAAAAGCGATTTACTGTCCGACGAATCATTGGCGGCGGTGATCTTTGGGTCACCGAACTCATCCTGACATATGACGGCAAGCCGACCTACACCGTGAGCATCATGGAGTTCAGGGACGACAAGGTTGCGCGCGAAACACAGTACTTTGCGGATCCATTCGTGGCTCCCGCCTTTCGCGCTCAATGGGTCGAACGGATGGACACCTGAGTCGAATTGTATGATTTGGGGGATCGACCGCACATCCTCCGATGGAGGGACAAGAGATGGATTGGAAACGGTTGGTTCAGTTTGGGCTGCTGGGCAGCAGTGATTTGGAACAATATGCCATCCTGCTGGTACGCGTTTCGATCGGGCTGTTCTTCGCCATCTCCGGGGCAAAGAAATTGTTTGTCGCCGGCGGCACGCAAACTATGTACGAAACGCTCGTTGGGGCCAAAGTCCCGTTTCCCCACCTGATGACTTATTTCGTGTCGGGTGTCGAGTTCGTTTGCGGATCCTTGCTGGTCGTGGGGTTTCTTGCGAGCCTGGCCTGCGGAGCTTTATTGGTCGATATGCTTGTCGCCATCCTGACCACCAAGCTTTCCGCCATGCCTAAAGAACTTTCGCCTCTTAACTGGCTCGACAATTTCCTTTACCTTCCGGAAGTCCTGTACGTGCTCTTCTGTATCTGGCTGATCTGCTCTGGTGCGGGAAAGTTCAGTGTCGATTATTGGCTCGCCGGCCAGTTGCGGACGTGATCGATCGAGGAAGCAGCCTGTTCCTAGAGTTAGGGCTTTGCGGGCAGCGGCTGCCAGAGCTCAATCTTATTCCCATCCAGGTCATAGATCCATGCAAAGCGACCGTAGGATTCATCCATTCGTTTGGCGTCAATCTTTACTCCCTCTTGTTCTAAGCGGTCGAGCAAAGCATCCATATCGTCCACGACGTAGTTGATCATGAACGGTGCGGGGCTGGGATCGAAATACTTACTGGAGGCGGGAAAAACGGTCCAAACTGTAACGTGCTCTTTTCGCGGGTCGTCGTGTTCGCGCCACGGGAGCATCGCGCCTTGGCCTTTGTCAGCGAGTCCAAGATGCTTCGAATACCAATCGCGCATCTGATCACCGTTAGCGGATTTGAAGAAGACACCGCCGATTCCAAGGATGCGCCCGCGCTGCTCCGTCTTGACAGGCGGCTTCGACTTTTCAGGTTGCGGAGATTTCACTTCTTGTCCTCCTGTTGAGCCGGCTGTAAGGAGCAACAGCGAACCGAGCGCAATTGTGCTCCAGGGTATGTCTTGCATGCGCGAGATTATACATAAGTTTTGATTCGTCCGGGCCACGCGTTAACCCTACGTGACGTCGGTGCTCTGTCCGACTTCGCAACGCGGATATTCAGGAAGCTGCTGACCTTATCCGGGTCGGCGGGGACGCTGAGCATTACCGACGGCTTGTCCGGAGTGGGCCGCCTCCGACGTTGACGATCAGCCAAGTATTCGCGATCTGAATGTGCCCAGACGCACCCTTGCTGTCGCCTCTGCTGAGAATGCGGCCGCCGAAGACCTTCTCATAAAAATCAGCGGATCGGTCGATGTCGGCGACGGTGATGAAATGTGTAACGGTAAACCCGTCGCGTGGGGGCATCTCACAGCTCTTTTTGTTCGATTCGTACGCTGCTCATTGACGCTCTAACTCCGACGAACAGTGCTCATCCGGGCGGGTGGCCACACTTGCCTGGTTTTCAGGCGGTATCTGCGAAAAACCGCCGAACGTAGCTTTCATCGATATTTACGCCCTCAAAGACGGTGGTCCCTTTCTCAATTAGCTCCTTCTGGGCGTCTCCGATTCTTATGCCGCTGAAACCACCTTCTTCTTCCCATCGAGTGCCGGTAGAAGAAGGTTCAGAAGCGCTTGATCAGAGAACGGGTTCTGACCTGAGATCAACTCGCGATCTTGAAGGACGTAGCTCTGCCATGGAGCGAGCACACTTACGTCACCGCCCGCCGTACGCAAGGCGAAGTCCGGGTAGAAGAGAACCTTACCACCAATCTCAAGCGGCTCCCGCTGCTGCTCTTCCGCTGTCGAAAAGATAGTCATCTTATATCCGGAATAGATCCAACCTTGAGCCTTTGCGTGCGCTCCAGCAGCGTCGCCCGCACTCAGAGCCGCGACCACCTCCTTCGAGTTCGGAAGAGCCGCGAGAAGTGAAATCGGGCCATGGCAGAGCACTGCCGTAGGCTTGGATGTTTTATGAAAGTGTCTCATCACGGTGCCAGCGTCGGGATCATCGAGAAGATCCATCATCGGGCCGTGGCCGCCGGGGACAAAAACAGCGCCATATTGATCCAGGCCCGATGCGATGACATCCGAGATACGAGTTGGATTTTTGAGCCCAGTCAGGGTGTCGCGGAATTTTAGATAGTCCTGAAGTTTAGCCTCGTCTCCACCGAAGAAGTCGGCTACAGCTGAATGGACATCCATTTGCGGCGTGTTGCCTTTGGGGTTGGCGAAAGTGATTTCGTAGCCTTCCTTCATCAGGGCGCGAACCGGAACCGTCAGCTCGTTGAGATAGTAGCCTGCGCCGGTATAAACCTTGCCATCTTTCAAGGGCAAGCCGTGACCGCTCGAGACCAGCACTAAGACTTTTCCTTTAGTTGTCATTGTTGTTCTCCTTTTTGAAATCGGAACCCCAACCAGGCCAGGTGCTAACCGTACTTGAGCTCGGTGCTCTGCCCGACCTCGATAATGTAACCGTCAGGATCCCGGATGTAGCAGCGTATCTCGCCGTACTTCGCTATCGGTTCCGTGATGAACTCCGCTCCTCGACTTTTCCATAATTTGTAGCACGCTTGAATATCCGCAACGCGGAAATTCATAAAGCTGTTGATGTGATTCGGGTCGGGGACGCTGAGTGTTACCGTCGGCTTATCCGGGGTCGGCCCGCCTCCAACATTCAGAATCATCCAGATATTCGCAAGCTGAAGGTACGGAGGCGCGTTGCCGTCGCCCATGGTCAGAATGCGAGCGCCGAAGACCTTTTCGTAGTAGCGAGCCGATCGCTCCACGTCAGCGACGGTGAGAAAATGCGCTATGCTAATCCCTTCTCGCGGGGGCATCTCATAGCTCTTCTGTTCGACTTGTACGGCGTTCATCGATGGCTCCTTTCGGTAGGGTGCTCATTACAAATATGATGCCCAGAGTCCCGCTCCCATTCATAAAAAATCGATCGACGCCAGCTAGTGCAGCAGCGATTCCCAATCGGCTGGTACCCTTCCTGCTGGTCCAGGAGCGGGTTGATTGTTTGGATGCGAATGCGGCGGAAGCAACTCCACGCCCTTGATCATCTCCTGCGTCTCGTAATCGAAGAACCAGTCCTCCCCCGGCTCGAAGCTGGCAATGATCGGATGCCCCGTCGCTGCCGCATGCTTGGATGCATGCTGGCTCGGAGAACTGTCACAGCATCCGATGTGCCCACACTCGGCACACCGGCGGAGATGAAGCCACCAACCTTTGGGTGACGCCAGGCATTCCACGCACCCATCGCCACTCGGCTTCGAAGCGGGGTTGATTCCGCGCACACCCTTTTTCATTTCTGATTTTCCTTTCGTCTCCTCTGTTCGCAAATAATGTCAAGCCACCAGCAAGATCTTCCCGATACCACCTTTTTCTGCGGCAGCTTGAGCCTCGGCGGCTTCACTGAGTGGCAGTCTCTCGCTAATCGGGATTACCAGCTTGCCATCTCGCACCGCCTCGGCCATGAACTCGAGCGTTTTCCTGTCGAATTTCGAGAATACTGGCACCACTTTTACCGACGGATACTTCGCGGCGTTTTGCGGTGCCCCGAGAACTGATGCAAACACTCCTCCCGGCTTGACCTTGGCGATCAGCTTTTCTGCAGTCTTGCCGTTGACCGTATCAGCTACGACATCGAGCATCGGAAGATTTGCAATTGCATTGTCGTCATCGGTTGCGACCAACTGATCTGCGCCGATGGTCTTCGCTTCATCCATCTGGCTCTTCAGCACTCCTGCAATTACGACTGCTCCCCGTTGCTTCGCAGTGAATACCGCCGAACGTCCGACATTTCCAGAAGCACCTACTACGAGGGCCGTCTGGCCCGCTTTGATTCCCGTAGCTGAAAGGAGCTGGTTGCCAGTCACCGTCACCAGCGGCAGCGCCGCCGCCTGGATCAAATCGAGCCCCTTGGGAACTTTCGCCAGAATCGCGGCCTTCACGACACAAAGCTCGGCGTAAGTATTGTCCGCCATAGCGAACACCTGGTCGCCGACGGAAAAGCCCTCTACCCCCTGCCCAATCTTGACCACGGTCCCCGCCATATCGACTCCTATGAGCCCCGGGAACTGGAGAGGATAAAAATCTTTCGTTAATCCAGCACGCCGCTTGTAGTCGATCGGATTCACACTCGCGGCGGCGACCCGCACCAGCACCTCGCCCGGACCCGGAACCGGGTCAGGGTAATCCTCGAACTTCAGCACTTCCGGACCACCATATTTGTGGACAACGATTGCTTTCATATTTCATCTCCTTATACGGTAGGGAAAAAGTCACTAACAAAAGTTTGATGAAGGAAGCGAGAATTGGTCGCCGAGTCGATGGAATCTCGAAATTCGAAACTGGAAACTACCTGGATAGGCATGGCGGCCCTATTTCGTGAGAGACGACGATACTATCGTACAATTGCTCGTCTCCCAAGCGTCTGTTTTGATGGCTCGCGTTGACCGAATTCAATCGGAATGCGGACCCGGTCAAAAAAAAAAACCTGACGGCACAGAAGGCACTTTCCCACAGTCGCGGCTTCGGCAAGACTGGCAAATCGGATAGCTGTCGCGCAGCATTGCAGATCAGCTCGTCGTCTCGGTGCAAGGATGCGTCGGTTCTTCACGCGAGAAGTTTGCGGCGCGGCGGGCGGATGAAGGCGGTTTGGAGGGCCCGCGACCCAGTTCCGTATTGGGTTCGACCCTTCAAAACGAAAGGTCACTTATGTCGGGCAAGCAAACAGCAATCATAACCGGAGCGTCGGGAGGTATTGGCGCGAGGTTAGTCGAGGGGTTTCTGAGAGAAGGCTACAATGTCGTCGCGACCTCTCGTCACGCCAATCGAGAGCTGACTAGTTCAGGCAGCCTGGTCCTCCTCGATGGCGATATCGGCAAGCAGCAAACTGCTGCCGATGCTGTCGAAGCAGCAATCAACAACTTCGGAACCATTGATGTCTTGGTGAATAACGCCGGCATCTTCCTCACCAAGCCTTTCACCGACTTCACTACTGAGGACTTTGACGCACTTGTGTCCACTAATCTGCTCGGGTTCTTCTACATCACTCAGCGCACCGTGAAAGAGATGCTGAAAAAGAAATCGGGGTGCGTTGTGAGCATCACTGCGGCACTTGCAGATCGGCCAATCGCGGGCGAAAATGGCTCGATCTCGATGATTACGAAGGGTGGATTGAATTCAGCGACCCAGAATCTTGCAATCGAGTATGCAAAAGATGGCATTCGGTTCAATGCCGTAGCCCCCGGCGTTGTGGATACGCCAATGCACCAAAACGATCCCAAAGACCCGACGTTGCAGCCGACTATGAAAATGGCGACGGTGAAGGATGTTGTCGATGCGGTTCTTTACCTGGCACAGGCGGGTCATGTGAGCGGAGAGATACTCCACGTAGATGGTGCCGCTCCGGCTCGTCGCTGGTAAAAAATAAAAGGACGAAATTCGCGAGTTTGCTTGAACTGGCGGAAGCGTGCAACGTTCCGGTCAGATGGTCGTGCCAGACTGGAGTCTGTCATACCTGCATGACTGGCCTGATTAGCGGATCGATTACTTACAACCCTGAACCGCTGGAGAGGCCCGTTCCAGGGAACGTGCTCGTATGCTGTTCCCAGCCAAACGCGGGTGTCACTCTGGATCTTCAAGAGAATATCCTTGAGAGAAACGTGAGGAGTCGAATCATGCGTTCTGATATCGTGCCCGGAGGTATTTTCCCCGATTACGAACTGCCCGATCACACGGGCGAACTGCGCAAGCTCAGCGAGCTACAGTGCGACGATCCGCTGATCCTTACGCTCGCGCGCGGCCACTATTGCCCAAAGGAGCACCAGCAGCATTTGGAACTCGCCGCTTTCTACCCGAAGATCGCAGTGGCGTACACTCAGATCGCCACGATCGCCACCGACGATCACCATACTCTGCAGGAATTCCGCGCATCGGTCGGGGCGCAATGGACCTTCCTATCGGATCCTGACCGAACCGTTCAGAAGGATCTCGACATCCAGGAGTACACCGACCCCGAGCACAATCCGATGATTCCGCATACGCTCGTGCTCAAGCCGGGCCTGGTGATTCACAGCATTTATAACGGCTACTGGTTCTGGGGGCGTCCGTCAGTCATCGATCTTTGGCACGACCTGCGCGCGGTGACGAGTGAAATCCGCCCAGACTGGGATCTGAGTATTCCTGGACTCCGCGAGGCGTGGAATGCGGGTGACTTCTCGCGTTTTCACGGCTGGAACAAGCAGGCCACTATGGCAGATGCGCCGATTGTACGGAAGAAATAGTGCTGCCGCCACTTCGATCTATTGCGCTATCGAACAGGTCGGGAGGCAGAGACACCAACTTCACCGCCGGCGCTTCGCATCAGTCCAAACACCCGCGTCCGACAGACTATCTCCTGGTACTGGCCGACGATCTTACTGTTGCCAGCCTCCGCCGAGCGCTTTGTACAGTTGGACGAGGCTTCGGTATTCGTCGGCCCGCGCGGCTGCGAGCGTCAATTCGGCACCGTAAAGCGAACGCTGTCCGTCGAGCACTTCGAGGTATGTCGTCGTTCCGCCCTTGTAGCGAAGGGTGGAAATGCGAACGGTTTCTTGCAGATCAGCGACACTATCTTCCTGGCGCATTCGCACCTGATGAAGCTTTTCATAACCGATGAGCGCGTCGGAAACGTCCCCAAAGGCCTGCTGGATCGCTTGTCGGTATGCGATCAGGGCCTGCCGCTGTTCCGACTCAGCCAGATGCAAATTTCCTTTCAGCGCGCCTCCCGTGAAAATCGGCTGGCTCACCTGTGCGCCGTAAGACCAGATGCCGAGCTGTGTAGTCATCAAGCTCGAAAAGACATTACTTCGACCGAAAGAACCTCCTCCTGATCCGGTCAGCGAGATTTGCGGAAAGAACTGAGCTTTGGCGACTCCGATATCGGCGTTCGCGGCAACCAAGATTTGTTCCGCTTCTCGAATGTCGGGACGGCGCTCGATGATCGAAGAGGGAAGGCCAGGTGGAATTTCAGGTGGAAGTTTCTGCTCAACGAGCGGAATACCACGCGGCACGTCTTGCGGATAATTGCCGAGGAGGATGCTGATGGCATCTTCTTCCTGACCGATTTGGCGCTCCAGGTCCGGAATCTGCGTGTTTGCAGTGTCGAGGACTTGCTGTGCCTGGAGCACATCGAGCTTCGTGGCGACTCCGTGATCAAGCCGCAGCTTTGTGAGTTTGACCGAATCGGTCTGGGTATTAACCGTCTCACGTGTGATCTGGAGCTGCAGATCCAGTTGCAAAAGCGTGAAGTAGTCGCTCGCCACATCGCTGACGAGGGTCAGAACGACGACTTGCCGTGCGTCTTCTGTAGCCAGGAGTTGGGCGCGGGCTGCTTCCGTTGCGCGGCGCAGCTTCCCGAAGAAATCGAGTTGAAAAGCCGCGTCGGCAGTGAGCGTGAGAAAGTTGAATTTGGATTGAAAGGTACCTTCCTTGCCGCCGCTGAAATTGCCATTGCCGGAAACTTGCGGAAACAAACTGGAACGGGTCACCGCAAGTTGCGCTCGGGCGGCGTTGATGCGTTCCGCAGCCAGTTGCAGGTCGTAGTTCTGCTTGAGCGCCGTGCGAATAAGTTCCTGCAGCCTCGGGTCCTGAAACACCTGCCACCAGGGAAGATCGGCATACGAGGCAGTCTGCACCTGAAGCTGAGGATTGTTTGCCAGATCACGATAAGAGGCAGGAGTCTGAACTGTAGGGCGATGATATTTGGGCCCAACCATGCAACCGACCAACATGGCGGATCCCACAATGACGATCAGCAATTTCCCGGTGTTCATTTTCTCGGCGTTCATAGCACTCGATCCGTTGAGCCCGCCTTCTTTCTCGCAACCTCGCAGCGGTCTCAGTCTCCCGGCGCAGGTGAGGGCGCGGCCGGCAACATGCCGGATGCGTGTTCCTTGCCCGCGCCCGACCATTTCTCAACCATATAAAAGATGCCGGGGATGAAGAAGATTCCAATCGCGCTGGCCGTGACCATTCCTCCGATTACCGCGGTGCCCATAATCTGGCGGGCAACCGAACCAGCGCCGCTGGCCGTCCAGAGTGGAAGGCAGCCGAGGATGAACGCGAACGATGTCATCAGGATCGGGCGCAGCCGTAACCTCGCCCCTTCGAGCGACGCGTCCGCAAGCGGTTTTCCCTGTTCGTACTCATCCTTCGCGAACTCGACGATCAAGATCGCGTTCTTTGCCGCCAGGCCAATCAGCATGATCAAGCCGATCTGCGAATAGACGTCGCTTTCGATCTGCACCATGTAGGGCGGCAAGAAAACGCCGAGCAGGGTGCGGCGCAGCCACAGCACCGCAAAAGCTCCGAAGACCGCCACTGGAGTGCTGAGCAGTACGCTGAAGGGCAGCGACCAGCTTTCGTAAAGAGCCGCGAGAATCAGGAAGACGAACAACAGCGACAGGCCGAAAATCACCGCGGGCGGCACTCCCTGGCGCGCCTTCTGCTCCAGAAACGAGATCCCGGAGTAGTCGAATCCCATCTCTCGTGGCATGGTTTGTTTGAAAACATCTTCGAGGGCAGCGCTGGCTTGATCGGCGCTGAAACCGGGCGCAGCGCTGCCGTTGATTTGCGCGCAACGGTACTCGTCAAAACGCATCGTGAATTCGGGGCCAAACTGCGATTTAATCGTGGTGAGCGTGGAAAGCGGAACGTTTGCGCCCTTGCTGTTGCGGACATAGAATCGCCCTACGTTATCCGCGCTGGCGCGATCGTCGCTTTCGGCTTCGACGTAAACCTGCCACTGGCGGCCGAAGCGGTTGAAGTAGTTGATGAAATAGCCGCCCATGAAGGCCTGGATGGTGCGGTAGAC
>Ga0307478_10003364_pt1 | contig 11898 bp, 19 predicted proteins | sample atmos_gasesECM4C_2_FD_203713 | JGI IMG/M metagenome (GOLD analysis project Ga0307478, IMG submission 203713) | Hardwood forest soil microbial communities from Morgan-Monroe State Forest, Indiana, United States - atmos_gasesECM4C_05 | ecosystem: Environmental > Terrestrial > Soil > Temperate...
CCCGGCTTATCCGACCTGTTTTCGTAGTAGCCGTCACCAAGAAACACGCCATACGTGTAAGCGTCATCGACGTGGTTTCCCGTTATGTCGCTTGGCGTTCTGAATGTAGGAAGTATATCGCCGTGCTTGAGTTCATGCGTGCGCTTTTCGCTCCAAACCTTATTCTGTCTGCCATTCCTTACACTGAACCTATGGTTGTACGTAAAGTCTCCAAAAGAACCATCTGAAAGTGTGACTCTTAGCATTGGCTGTTCAGATCCAGTCTGAAACGGAACAGTCCACGACCACTCTTCACCGTTGAAAACTTCTATTTCGGCTCCTATCAAATCGCGAATTTTGTCGTAACCTTTGCGGTGCAGAATGCGAGTATCGCCGTGGACACAAAGGCCGCCCCACAAAGATAGGACAATCTCGCCGCAGTTCGATACGTTACAGCAACCACTCCAGTACGTGTGCGACGGGCCGGACACGTGTATATCAAACACCTCCATCTCACTAAAATCATGAACGCTAGATATTTCGTACGACGCTTTTCCAACTTTTCTTAGCTTTTGTATGCCTTCTATCGCCTGCTTCAACTTCTGAACCTTATAGTTTTGAATAAACCCGATAAGATCAAGGAACCGCTGACCGTACCGTCCGGTTATGTTGACGTCATAACTTTCACGGCTTTCGTACGTACCATTCGGCCATACAATTGGTGTCTTTTTGTTTGTAGTGAAAAAAGAGGAAAATCCAAGCGCTGACAGCATCGTCTGTACTTGCTCGACAAGTACGCTGCTTGTTGTTTTTAAGACGATCCTGAACGCTGATCCAGCGGTAACCACAGAGCCGTTTGCTGAGTACAAACCGCGTAAAAAACTAGCCGCAGTTCGCGCGTCGGATTCTATATATCGAGAAGGAATGACACGCGACGGCAGCAAACCTAATTCGTCTGGCGTCAGTGTTGTAGCTATCTTGTACGCTTTACCGTATTTAACAGCGTGGTCTCCAGCTATGAGATGGGAGACTTCTGAGCTAAAGTAGTCTTGATCGTTTTCTCCGATAATAAGATACACCGGCTCCGCAGAAAGTCTGTGAACGCTTCCGTCGCCGATAACCAAACCGTCCATAACGGCAGTATCGCGCCAACTGTTAAACGCTACAGTAGGACCAGCTAAAATGTCTATAGATTCAGCATCCTGCACTTCCGTTTTAACACCGTTCTCGACGATGCGATGGTTGACCGTACTGTACACGACGCCTGCGGTTGTTCGGTACCGATAGACCTGTTTCAACCCACGAGACCATTTGTCGAGCACTGTAACCCAGCCATCTTCCGACCATATCTTATCGCCCTTTTTAATGGCGCCAATTGACGATATGCCAAAAGGCGTCAGCACCGTAGCGAATGCGGGTTGACATGGGTTTACTATGTAGTGGTACGGCAGTTTCTTTACATGGTCGATGACATTGCCGATCATGTCCATCGTGCGCGGGTGCAGATCGCCGTAAGTTTCCGGGTCGATGCAGGTTTTGCCGGTGATCGTGTCTATGCTGCTGTCGTCGGCGTGCAGCATATCGACATTGATAAACCCAGGCTCGCCCGTCTTGTCCCAGTAGGCCGCGTTTACTGCCGCTTCAAACACACGCCGCGCGTAGGTATGCTGCGGCTTCGCTGCCTGTTCCCAGAACTCGTGATCCACCAGGATCGAGTTGTTGGCCGACCACAGGAACCCGCCGTCACGCGAGCGGTCGCCGCGTTTGATGTCGATGAACTCCAGTACGTCGCGGTCGCGCCACGACTTGGTGGCCATGCGTGCCGATCGCCGGGCGCCACCCCACACCACGCACTCGGCAAGGTAGTGGTCAACGAACAGCGCCTGTTTCCAGGGCTTCATGCCGGCGCCTTTGAGCGTGGCGATCCGGGACAAAGCATTCATCAGCGGCACAGGCCCTGATGCCGGGCGACCTTGCAGCCCGTGAATTGGGCTTCCCTGCGGCCGCACACCGGAGAAATCGAAGACAAACAGCTTGTCCGCGTGTTTGTTGTGAAAGGTTGCGGTTTCCAGGATCTCGATCGCCTTGGCCCAGCCCTCACGCGAGTCGCCAACAGAAAACCAGCGCACGTCTTCCGACTCGCTGTCGTACTTGTGCCGCGCGTCGCGCAACGGCTCCAGGAAACCGCCGAACTCGACGGACCGGAAATCCTGATGCGCAGAGTCCAGCACCAGGCGGATATTCGGCATGCGGTCCCAGTCAACCCGGCAGCAGGCGGACGAATAGTCACGGCCGACGCCGCTGCCGCGCAGCAGCAGGCGGAACAGTTGAAAGCTGAACAGAGTGGTTGAACAGTTGCTGAACAGTTCCAACAGCCTGCCGGGCTGGGTGTCATCGCCGTGCTGGAGATGGCGGCCGGAGAACGGCAGGATCCCGGCAACGGCCAGATCGACAGTGCGTTCGAAGTCCGCCCGGGCGTGCTTATAAGCATAGGCGTTTTCGCGCGACTGCATGCCGGGGTCCAGCAGGAAATTACCGGCGACCACCTCGCGCACGCGTTCGGCCCATGTCTGGAATGTACCGTCCGGCTTGCGCCGGGAGTACTTGTTGGTAAAGACGGCCAGCGGAAGCCCTTCCGGCACGACGTACTCGGGCAGTGGCACGTGCATTTCCTCGCTCTGAAGCACGTGCTTTACGATGTCCATGTCGGATCCCCTTGGTGCTAGGTAAGGCAGGCAGCAGCGCACTATGCGCCCGAGTCGGTCAACCCATGCCGATCAGCACTCAATTGCAGAAACCGCAGCCTGAACGCGCTCTTAGCATCGTCCGGGCTTAATGGCTCCAACATAGTTATCTGGTTTCCCTGGTACGGCGATATCGGCGGTATGTCCCACTCGCGGGGTGCCGGACCTAGTAAGAAATGCCGCTCAAAATCCAGCGCATGACGGTCGGCCAGCTTGATCATGCCGTGCTGTTCGCTGGTGGGCGCTATAAGACCGAACACCTGCCATATCGCACAGTCAATGACGTACTTCAGTGACCACACCTTGGCTTGCAGGTCCGTGCCGATAGCAGCTATTACCGGCGTTGTCATATCGCCGATGTATGTCTCGTGTGCGTCGTGCAGCAACGCGTGCAGCCGTGTCACCGTATCGGCATCTTCCGGCAGCAGGCTTTCGACCAGGACAGAGTGCTGCGCCACGGACCACGGCAGCGGCCCCTTGGTGTGACCGTGGTACCGCGCTATACGTGATAACCCGTATGCGATGTCGATCAGCCGCACCATGTCAGCGCATGGCGATATCAGATCAAACGCAATACCGGAGTACGTCTGCACCCACGGGTTATTCTCTTTTCTCACTTACCAATCCCCCAGAAAGACTGAAGACAGCGCCTTTACCCGTCTGCCTTGGCCTTCCCGTACTTTACGCCGGTTGCAGAACGGCGGTGAATGCCGCTCGCATACAGCGCAATCCCAGCCTAGTGCTGACTCGACGATAGGCGCGCGGCAAAACCAGCGGCTCCACCACCGGCATATCACGGTGTTTCCTCCATAGCCGGAACAAGCCTGGTGAAATCGTGGTTCGGACCGGCAAAGCCCGCTTCCCTTAAAGCAGCCTTCGTCCCTTTGGCGTAGTGGCCGCCGTCGACATCGAAATGCTCGTCCACACAGGCCGACGACCAGTACGCCAGCCGCTGTTCGCGCACTGCGCCTAGGTTGGACGCCAGAAACTCTTTGGCGTCATTGTAGCCGCGATTGTACTCGCTCTCCGGTGTCCTGCGCCGGAATGCCCCAAACCACCCCCATCCGAACCACCGCATCACACTGCTTCCCCAAGTGCTGCTGCCTTCACCAATGCCGCGATCTCTTCCGGCGCAATCGCTGCGATCTGCTTCAGCACAGCGACATAGCGGGTCGATCCGGTATGCGGCGCCTCGCAGCGGCACACTTCACGGCCGTCTACTGCGTTGATAACCCTGAACCGGCGAAACTCGTCGATCTGTACTAAGACAGCACCGCCAGAAACCGGCGGGTTCAGATACCGCCGCACCAGTCCGGTGTCGCTATCTATCAAGTTCGCGTAAAGAATAACCTCGCCAGTATCCAGGTCGTACACCGCCATGCGGTTCGCCCCAGCCGAGTCACCGCGCAGTATCATGCCGCCTCCATCTTGCCGCCACGTAGCTCGCGGGCACCCCACCAGCCGATCAGCGCCGCATCAGCCCGGCCGTCGTCCTTCTGGCGGGAGAACCTGTCCGCATGCGCCGGGAACAGCCTGGACGCCATCCGGCGGGCGTCGTCCTTGCCACCGTGCAGCTTGATCGCACGGCCCCAGACGCCCGGCCGCACCTCGGTGTAGGCGCAGCCCGCCGCGACAATGCCCATCAGCACCGCGCCGTAGGACTCGCCGAAGGCACCGGCACCAGCAGCGCCCATGTGCGCGTCTTCGGTCTCGCCGGTCTGCGGGTCGCGCCTTTTCATCGGCCGGTAGGTGGGCTGTTCCAGAAAGGCATGAGCCCCTTGGGCTCCCCTTAGCAGGGCCAGCAGCCGGTGCGGCGAGACGCGTGAGCGCTTATGCTTGCCGATCTGTATGACGTCCACCGGCATGTCCACAACGTCCATCAGGTCGCCGTCCGGAGTCAGGAAGGCGAAGGCGCCGCCCGCACCGATGTCGACACCAAGCACGAGAGAAACTGTCACCATACCCCCCAGTTCACAACCACAACACAGACAAGACCGATGCAGAACCATAGCGCTGCTGCCAGCGCGATCCCAACCACAATGCCTCTATAGGCGTTCATATCGAGGCCCGGAAGTGGTTCGCGTTGCAGCAGTTTACGCATATCGTCCTCACGTATCCGGAAGTTCTGACGCGCATTCAGGAACGGCAACCGCATTCAGCATCAGCGCGAGATTGCCGAAGTCGATGCGCACGTCACGGCATGAACCCGACTGCAACATGATACGGGACAGGTTTTCCGCCTTGGGATGCGGATAGACGACGACACCTGATTCATCGTTCAGCAGCAGCGGGTCACCGTTATCCTGGACAAAGCTAAGCCACATTACGGATTTCCTTTGATCTGCATGACTTGGCCTGTCGGCCACCATGCCACGCTGTCCAGACGTTTTCCGTGCCACTGCACGATATTGGTTCCGGTGTACTGCCAGAGTTCCAGCACAACCCATTGGTGGATGTCGGGCTTTTCTTTCAGCGCCAGCGTGGTCTCTTCAAGGTCGCGCCGCCGACGGCTGGTCGTACAGTATGCAAGGTACTCGCTCATGGCGTTTCCTGAATGCGCATAAGAGGACCGACCGGCAACGCACGGCTTTTGGTACGTCCTTCCCACCACTGCACGACGTTTGTGCCGCTGTACTGCCAAAGCGTTCTGTCAATCTCACCGTCTTCCCGTTTGGGCTTGTTTCTCACCGCCAGCGGATCGCTTTCGAGATCACGCCGCCGATGCATACCGGCGCAGGGTGCAAGGGTGTCAGTCACATAGTACCTCTCTAGTACTCGTCCGTGTTCCAGTCAGGCGCCGCGATCGGCTGGTTTGTCTTGCGCAGATCGTGCAAGGTAACTTCACCATTCGTCACTTCGACAATCCGCGCATCGTAAGGCGGCCGCGGACTGCGCAAGCCTCTTCGCCACAGCGAAACCACCTGCTGCGACGCCGCAGCGATCCCCTTTGCCGGATCAGCCAGCAACTGACCAAAAGCCATGTCGGTCATTCGCCCTTCACGGGACGCAGGCGAACCGCCTCTGCGGGTCAGCACTCCGTCTTGCCGTCTGATCCACTCGTCGAGGGTCAATCGCTTTTCCCTGTTGCATCAAGCCAGGACACGGTATAGCATGTCTCCTGCAACGGCACAACAGGAAAGTTTCCGGGTCATGGCCAGGGCGTATGTGACGCTGAACGGCTACCAAGTGCGGGTCGTGCGGGAAAGGGCGATCGGCATCAATAAGGCCAAAGGCTTCCCGGACGCACCGGTGACCTGGCTGCCGCGTGCTGTCTGCACCGACGGCGACCAACTCGATGTCGGCGACGAGGATATCGTCTGCTGGGAAAGCATGGCTGAAGAAAAGGAGTTAGACTTTAAGTGAAGGGCACCCCATGAACAGAGACAAATGGACCGCCGAGCGTATGGCGATGATGACCGAGCGCTATCACGGCGGGGAAAACCGCTGGACTTTACTGGACGACCTGAACGCACTGCCCGGGGCACCGCTCCTGGTAAACGACATCGGCAGCTATGTGCGAAAAACGGGGTTGAAGGTAGATCCTGAAGCGCGTAAGCGGCAGCAGGCGAAAGCGGGCAAACTCGGTGCGGCTGCCTACATCGCCATGCGGCAGGGTGTTCACGCGTCACACACCATGACCCCGGCCATCGTGACGGTGATGGACGTGGCACCGCCGCGCCCGGTGGCGCTCGCCTTCACCCGGGACGGTGGCGTGTCGATCGCCAAGCTGGTCGAAGCCCGGGCGGACCGGGACAATGAAGAGACCCCAGCGACACCGCGCGACGCGATCTCGTGGGGCCGGCACAACGGCGCCAAGTCCGATGCGCTGTCCGATATCAATGCCCGGCGGGAAGAGTTCAAGCTGCCGAGTTTTACGCTCGTGCCGGAACGGCGCGCAGAAAGGCCGCTGCCGCAGTCTAAACCGGACCGCTTCGCATCACGGCGGGCCAGTTGATGGCGATGACGTGGCAGCAGCGGATCGACAACTATGTGAAAGAGACAGGCTATCCGCGTAGCTTGTTCATCGCCGAAGACGGCCGCGTGGTCGGCACCTGGATTATGGGTAATTCCTACAAAGTCACCTCCGGATACCACGGCGGCTACCCGGCAGGCTATCTGAAACGCGTCAAAGCGCTGTTCCCGGATCGCAGGCAGGTGCTGCACCTTTTCTCGGGCAGGGTGGATACGGCGATCATGCCGGGCACCACGGTGGACAATGACCCGGCCCTGCTGCCGGACATCGTCGACGATGCCCAGACGCTGACCGACGTGCCGCTGGAGTTGTTCGACCTGATCGCGCTCGACCCGCCCTACAGCATTGAGGATAGCATGCACTACCAGGGCAACATGGTGCAGCGGAAAAAGGTGATCGACGCACTGGGACGATGCGCGCCGGGGACGTTCCTGGTGATCCTGGATCAGGTGTTCTGGATGCACCGGAAGGATACCTGGAAACTGGAGGCCTGTATCGGTATGGTCAAATCCACGAACCACCGCTTCAGGATGGTCATGGTGTTCCGGCGGTTATAAAAACGCTTGACCTTTGTTGTGCCGTTGCGGTATGCTTCGCGAAATCGAACGCCGTGAAAGACACAGATGTCACCTGAACTAAAGCACGCTTGGTTTCCGCTGACCATAGCTATAGGCGTGGTCATCGTCCTGCTGGTGCTGTGATGGCACGCAAAACCAAAAAGCTGCCAACCGTCTCCGATACGGTGCAGATATCGCTGTCTCGCGATTTGGCGTGTCGGCTCATGGACTTCGCAAACGCCCGCGGCACGGACATCGAAACGCTCGTGCGGGTGGCGGCGTCGTCGCTGCTGCGTACCGGCAAGTGGTACGCGCTCGATACACGTCTTGCCTTTGGCAAGTACATCGGCGAGACGATGGAGACCGTCATCCGGCTGGACCCTGGATACGTCACCTGGATCCTCCAAAAGGTGGAGGGGTTGTGCATCAGCGACGAGGCAGCGGCTTTGCTGGACAAGATCCTCGCTGAACAAGTTCCTCGCTGAACTGGTCTTGCCCAAAAAGGAAGGCCCATGAGCGACTCGTGGAAACTGAAGCGGACGCATCAATGCGAGAAATGCCCGTGGCGTGTTGACGTAGACCCGTACGATATCCCGAACGGCTATGACGAGGACAAGCACCGGGCGCTCGCCGACACGATCGCCATACCGGGCACCTTCGGCAATAACCGTGTCATGGCGTGCCACGAGACCGTGGACGCACATTGCGTCGGGTGGCTGATGAACCAGCTTGGTCCTGGCAACAATATCGGCCTGCGTTTGCGCATGATCTACTGCACGAACGCGCATAAAATCAAGCTGCGCGGGGAACAGCACGAGACATTCGAGGACACGCTGCCATGAGTGTAGCCGAAGACGATCCGCGGCTGGTGTTTATAGCCCTGGACAAGGCGACAACCTTGCACAGCGGGTTGCATGAACTGTATATCAATTACTGGTGGAGCGTACATCCAACCAAAGGCATCATCCTGTGGAAGCCGAGGGGGCACAAAGGCCTCGGTTCAGCCCAGTGCAACACGAACAAGGCGCTGTCGGAAAGCCTGACGGCGCGGCTCTATCCGTGGGCGGAATGCAAGCAGATCCCCCTTGTCGCCCTGCGTGCCGAGGCGAACGACTATGCCTAGCACATACGACATTTGGCAAAAAGCCCACCGCGACGAAGTGCTACGCATTGTGCGGGGCGGCAACGTGTCACCAGCAAAAACTTTGGGTGCTGATGGGCGTTGCTGTGGCCGCAAACCACTGGAGTACCGGCGCACCGGTACGCTGTTTTGTACGCGCTGCGATCGTGAGTACGCTATCGGCACTGGTGCACAGCAGTCGAATTGGGGGTGGCGTGCCGTACCCGGAGGGTTTGTGCCGGGCGATACGTCGGTCGGCGCTGCTGTATCCTCAACAGTATTCACCAAAACTCTGGATCAAAGCAAAGCAAGGGCAGCCGTCAAAGCAGCAACAGACGGTATGCGGCGGAGGTTCCCGTAATGCGTAAGCGCCTGCGCTCTTTCGAAACGCCGCTGGCGTGGCCTCACATGCCGTGCGGCACCCATTGGCCGGTCTGGACCGACGAGCGGATCGCGTTCATCCAGCGCGAGTACACGGCTGGCGCACCGTTCGAAATCGTCGACGTTTGCGTGTCGGAAATGCCCGGCCCGGACTTCACGCTCGACGACCTGGACGAGTTCATCGCCGCGCAAGGGCTGGTGCGGCCGCCGGACTGGGATCCGGCCCTGGCGTGGATCCAGTGGGATGAATCTTTGAGCAACCCACAAAAATACAATAACGGACTGGGTCCATTTGGAGTGAAGCTGTATGGCTGAACTCGCACCCCTATCGGACGAACAGCAGGGCTTTTTCTTCGACATCGAAGACTTCCTGCTGCGGCAAAAGGTCCAGCGGCCGTATTTCGTGGTGCACGGGCTCGCCGGTGTGGGGAAGTCCCATCTCCTCGCACATGTCGCCCGGCGGTTCCCGTCCGCGTCGCCCTGCGCCCTGTTCGGCAAGGCCGCCTCTGTGCTGTCGCGCCGGATCGGCCGCGACGCCGACACCGTCCACTCGCTGCTTTACCGGTTCCAGGGCGAGTACATGGACCTGGACAGCGGGGAGAAATACCTGTCCTTCGCCCAGAAGGTCGATGATGGCTCCTGGAGCCGTCGCCGGGTGCTGCTGGACGAGGCTGGCGTCGTGCCCACGGACATCGCCGAAGACCTGCTGGCGACCGGCTGCCGGATCGTCGCCACCGGGGATCCCGGGCAGCTTCCCCCGGTCAGAGGGACACGGTTTTTCACCGTACCGGACGCGACGCTGCGCACCGTCCACCGCCAGGCACTGGAGTCGCCGATCATCCGGCAGGCCCATACCGTGCGCGAGACCGGGATTTACCGGGCGGACGGCGAGGACTTCCGCGTCCAGCGCCATGTCGGGCGTGACGACATCCTCGCCGCCGACGTCATCCTGTGCTGGCGGAACGCCACCCGGCACGCGTTGAACGCGCTCGCCCGGGCCCACCGCGGCAAGGATGGTCCGCCGGTTGCCGGGGAGTGGATCGTGTGCCTGCGCAATGACCGGCACATGGGCGTGCTGAACGGCGCGCGGTATGCGCTGCTGGAGGACTATGACGCCCTGCGGCACACCGCGAAAATCGTCAATGAGCGCGGCGAGACGGTGACGCTGGAGGAATGCCGCCTGGAGACTTTCGACCCGCCCGGCGATCCCAACGACCCGGACGACCGGGACACACATCCAATCGCCTTCGGCGACGCGATGACGGTGCATAAGTACATCGGGTCCGAGACTGACCAGGGCATCTTGGTCGACGAGTACGACCGGCACGAGTGGCGGCGGGAGTTCCTATACACCGGCATCACCCGCTTTGCGAAGCGAGTCCTGGTGCATAGCCAGTGGGCATGAAAGGAAGCGTTGCGTGAAAGACCATGAACCAAACCTGATGCCGCTTCGCCGCTTCGTACTGTGGGTGCTGGTGATCGTAGCGGCCTTGATCGGCCTGTGGTCGATCCTGCGATGAAAAGGAGTTTCCTGGGATGAATGCCCTTGCGAAAAAGCTGCTCGACGAGCATGGCTGGACTTCAACCTACCTTGCCGCCGAGGCCATCGTCTGCCTCTCCGAACATCGTGCCGCGGCCGCAGCCCACCGCATCACCGAACTGCATGCGCTGCCCGGCGACTATGGCCGCGCTTATGCCATCGCGGTGCTGCGACCGATGATCGACCAAGTACTCGACGCCGATCCTGGCGCAATGCCCAAGTGGCATGAAGAGTTCCGCAGGCACGTCGACCGGATGCTGTCGATGGAAATGTCCCTGGAGGACATGGCGCAGGAAACGCGGCTGTTCCAGGCGTACATGCGCGTGCAGACGCCTGGCGATGCGCCGCCGCCGTCAGACGAAACACCGCCGCAGAACCTCTGGCAAACGCTCCGCAAGTGGTGGCGTGCTGGCGGTCTGCATGCCGAATAGGCCACGAAAAACAGCGCTAAGCTGTGGTCATCCGGACGACTGTAAAGTCTTCTGGAATGACGGACATGGACTGCCAACCCTTCGCTGCCGCGAATGCAACAAGCTAAGAGCCAAAGAGTGGCGGAAAAATATGAAGGATGGCTGTTCAGCCGCAAAAACGGGGCCGGTAGATGGGCCTGGATAAGCGGCACCGGGAAACCGCATAAACGCAACCGAAAACCGACTGAAGAGAAAGGACTCCACCTGTGAAACTCATGTGTACAACCGCTGTCGTGGCGCTTCTCGCCGCCACCCCGGCAATGGCGTGGACGACCGCACCAGCTTCCCCCACAACATCCCAGCACCAGGGGCAGCACCAGACGGCTATGGGCGGCACCGGTGGTGCTGGCGGCACCGGTGGGGCTGGAGGCAGCGCCGCCAGCAGCGCGTCTGCCGTCGCCAGCACGGGCAACGTCATCATCAACAACAGCCCTGGCCGCGGTGCCGCTGGCGCCAATCGTGGAGTCGGTAGTACCTCGACCAGGGGCGAGGGAGGCGGCTGGAACAACAACGTGCCGCCGGTCTACGCGCCCTCGATCGAAGGCGGCAACTCCTGCGCCGTCGGCACCAGTGGGGCCCTTGGCGTCGCCGGGTTCGGCATCTCGCTGGGGACCACCTACGCCGCCAAGGCGTGCGAGCGGCGGGCCAAGGCCGCGCTGCTGTGGAACATGGGCGAGAAGCCCGCCGCGATCCGGCTGCTTTGCACCGACGACGAGATCGGCAAGGCGATGGGTGAAGGCTGCCACCCCACTACGGCGCCGGTACCGGTACCGATCAGCTACCCGCCGGACTGGTGCTACACGGCCAGCCCAGGCGAACGGCGCCAGCACAAGGAGTGCCGGTGGTGACGAGCAAGTACGCCATGCCGGAGATCGAACGGCCGTCGTCCGGCACCACTCATGGCAGCGGGTCCGGCACCAACATAGGCTACAAGCTGGAGGTCAGGACCAGCTACGCGACCCCAACCGTGATCGGCGACAAGTACATCATCGACAATGTCTGGCGAGAGTTCCCTATCGTCCCTGGTGCCGTTCCGTTCGGCCCAAACGTCCCGACAAGGGACTGGGACGCCGACATGCTGAAGCATGGAATCGTCTCCCGCACCGTGGCGGAAGCCCACGCGGCCGTGCTGTT
>Ga0307478_10003366_pt1 | contig 11893 bp, 18 predicted proteins | sample atmos_gasesECM4C_2_FD_203713 | JGI IMG/M metagenome (GOLD analysis project Ga0307478, IMG submission 203713) | Hardwood forest soil microbial communities from Morgan-Monroe State Forest, Indiana, United States - atmos_gasesECM4C_05 | ecosystem: Environmental > Terrestrial > Soil > Temperate...
GACGGCGCATCAGGAACGCACGTTTACCTCGGGGCGCGATCCGTCCTTCCAGGGTTTGATCATTATTCTCGCCGATACCGACACGGCCGGTGCGGCGGAAGCGGTGGCCGGCGTGATCCGCATTTACGACAAGGCACTCATCATAGGGCAACAGACTGCCGGGCAGGCGGTGGAATATTCCGACCTGAAGCTGCCGAGCGGCAAAGTGCTGCGGGTCGCGGTGGGCGAAGCGATTTTGCCCGAGGGCCATCCGCTTTTTCCCGGTGGCCTGAAGCCTGATGTGCCGGTGGAGATGGCGGCCGTCGACAAGCGGGAAGTGTTTCAAACGAGCCGCGAGAAAGGGATGACGCCATTCGTGGTGGAGAATTCGCGGCCGCACCTGAACGAAGCCGCGTTGATTTCCGGAAGAAACCCGGAGCTGGAGGCGATGGAAGCCGCGCAACGGCGGAATCGCAGTCCGGAAAAGAGCGGAGTGCACGACGCGGTTTTGCAACGCGCGCTCGATCTGGTGACGTCGATCGGGATTTTCCAGAAGAAATAGGTCCGATACGACGTATATGATCTTTACGAAATATACCGCCTAGAGGTGAACCCGCTCGAAGAACGCATCGGCTACAAGTTCCGCAATTCGCTGTTGCTGGCGGAGGCGCTCACTCATCCGAGTTTGCGCCACGAAACCCATGGCAACCACTTCGACAACCAGCGGCTCGAGTTCCTGGGCGACGCGATCCTTCAACTGGTCGTCACGGAGCATCTCTACGGATATTTCACCGCGGAGGCGGAAGGGAAGCTGACGAAATTGCGAGCCCGTCTCGTCTCGCGCGAAGCCCTCGCGCTTCACGCGGCCGAGATGGAGCTTGGAAAATATTTAATGATGGGCCGGGGCGAGGAGGCCAGTGGCGGCCGCTCGCGGAAATCCACGCTGGCCGACGCGTTCGAAGCGCTCGTGGGCGCGATCTATCTGGACAGCGATCTGGTGACGGCGAGAAAATTTATTCTGGAACAGGCGGCGGCCGACCTCGCGCAGCTCGTGGAAGAACCGATCGATATCAATCCGAAAGGCCAGCTCCAGGAATTGCTCCAGGCGATCTCGCCGCGGAGCCCGGTTTATGAGGTGATGTCGCAAACCGGGCCGGAGCATCAAAAGACGTTTGTGGTGCGGGCGGTTTGGGAAGGCGTCGAACTCGGGCAGGGGACCGGAGCCAGCAAGAAACAAGCGGAGACCGCCGCCGCGATCGAAGCGATGCGGCAACGGCGCTGGGAAAAAGATCCGGCGATGGTAGGGCGAGAATCCGGGGCATAGCGCCCGCGGTTGTCATCGCGGCGTGTGATTGAGCGCGTGGATCGCGTCCCACGCGTGATGTTGCGCGATCGCGGCAGTCGCAAATTTTTTCGCGCGCCGGATCGATTCTTCGAGAGGAAGACCGCTCGCGAGGCCAGCCGTTATCGCCGCTGAATAAGTGCAGCCGGTCCCATGGGTGGCAATGCCGCGGGAAAAGGGGGCGGAGAACTCGATCACGTTGCCGCCGAGGAACAGCAGATCGATGGCGTAATCGCCTGCCAGATGGCCGCCTTTCAACAACACGGGGACGCCATATTTTTTTGTCAGGATTTCGCCGGCGGCGCGCATGGCGGCGAGATCGGGAATCGACTTTCCGAGCAAACGGCCGGCTTCGCCCAGGTTCGGAGTTATCAGAGCGGCGAGTGGAAATAAATCGCGCTCGTAATTTTCGATCGCGTCATCACGCAAGAGCGGATCGCCGCTTGTCGCGATCATGACGGGATCGATCACCAACGGAGTCGAGCGGTGCTTATGAAGCGCGGCTGCGATTTCGGCAATGATGCTGCCGGAAAAAAGCAGCCCGGTCTTGATCGCCGCCACCGGGAAACCTCGTAGCAGCACTTCGATTTGTTCGCGGACCAGTTCGGCGCTGACCGGCTCGATTTTCGAAACAACGCCGGGCGTTTCCGCGACGACGCAGGTGACCGCGGTCAGTCCGTAGACGCCAAGCGCGCTAAAGGTTTTCAGGTCGGCCTGGATACCGGCGCCGGCGCTGCTATCCGAACCGGCGATGGTGAGCGCGACCGGAACGTGAGCCGACATGCTGGAGACGGGCCGCAGGCCCGTGGCTACAAGTTAAGCGCCGTCGCTGCCGATCGCTTCGACCGGGCAGCCTTCCATCGCTTCCTTGCAGAGCGCTTCTTCCTCGGGGCTCTCCGGCTGCTTGTAAACGAAAGAGTGGCCGCCGTCGTCATTACGCTTGTAATTCGCGGGCGCGGTTTCCCGGCACAGATCGCAATCGATGCACTGGTCATCGACGTAGTAGGGGCCCGCGACGTTTTCCGGATATTTGTTTGCGGCATCAGCCATAATTTTCCCGCTAAAAGCGAATTCGAAGGTAGAAAGAAACCCCTCAGGCGCAAATAGAAATCTGGCGGAGAATGCAGGGAGGCGCGGCCAACCGCCAGGGCAACAGCGAAATGTGATGGATGGCCGCGGCTTCGCCCACTAAAAAGGACCGTTCGAGCACCTTACGCGCGTTCCTCGTCGAGCTTGCGCTCTATGCGGTTTTTGTGACCGGATATTTTTTTCTGGTCCTCCATTTTCTCTCGGACTGGCTCCAGGATCTCCACCTGTATCACGTTAAACTTTACGCGCTCGCGGCGATCCTTCTCATCATCGGGCAGGCGGTGTTGCTCGAGAACGTCACCACCTGGCTGCTGCGGTTTCTCCGCGGCGGCCGCTCGGAATAGCGATGTTCTTTCCAATCTCGAACTCACACATCAGCCCGGTCTACCTGGCCGTGATCGGGTTTTTCATCGGCGTGCTCGGCGGATTCTTTGGCGTGGGCGGCAGCTTCATCGCGGGACCGGCGTTGCGCGCGGTGGGTCTCGATTGGAACTTCGCGGTGGGAACCGACCTGGCCCACATCGTGGGGAAATCGGTGGTGGCGGCGAAGCGCCATCGCGCCTTGGGCAACGTCGACTTGAAATTGGGCCTGATCATGGCCATCGGCACCATGGGCGGCGCGGAAGTAGGCGCGCAACTCATTCAGATGTTGAAGCGCGCCGGCAACGTGAACTTCGTCGTGAGCATCGTCTCGATCGCGATCTACGTCAGCATTTCCAGCTTCATGATCTGGGAAGCGTGGCGGACGCTTCAGTATCAAAAAAAGCGGCGGCCGCGCGCGAAGGTGCCGGTCATCGTTACGAAAGATGACGAGTCGTCGTTCAGTCACCGGACCGCAGCGATCCAGCGGCTGAAACTTTGGCCGATGATTTCGCTGCCGGCCTCGGGTGTGAAGGCGATCTCGCTCTGGATCATCATTCTCGTCTCGTTCATCGGCGGTTTGTTCAGTGGCTTTCTCGGCGGCGGCGCGGGCTACATTCGGATGCCGATGCTCGTGTATGTGCTGGGAATTCCGACCCATCTCGCCGTCGGCACCGACCTGTTCGAGATCATCATCTCAGCCAGCTACGGAACTTTCAGCCACGCCATCAAAGGCAACGTCGATATCCTGATTGCGCTGGTCATGAACACCGGCGGCGCGATCGGCGCCCAGATCGGCGCGATCTCGACGCAATATTTTACCGGGCCGAAAATCCGGCTGGCTTTCGTGCCCCTGCCGCTCATCGGCGCGGCCATTGTCATTTACACCTTGATGACCGGACACAAACTCTAGCCTTATGCGGATCCTCATTTGCAGCGACGGCACCGACCCGGGAGACAAACCTGTCCTGCTCGCCGGCCTCGTCGCCGCGCCGACCAAAGCCGAAACCACGCTGCTCGGAATCGCGGAACCATCCGCGAACGAAGAAAAGCTGCGCGAGGCCCTCAACAAGGAAGCGGAAAAGCTGAGAAAATTCGGCGTTTTCCCGGAAATCGTTTTCCGCGCCGGGGAACCGATCCGCGAAATTTTGGAGCAAACGAAAACAGCCGCCTACGACATCACGGTCATCGGCGCTCGTCGAAAAAGCAGCACCGGACCGTATTGGCGCGCGGGAAAAACCTACGAAGTCATCAAAGCCATCCCGACACCGGTGCTCCTCGCCACCGGGGTTTGCGAGACGCTGAAGAGTTTCATCGTCTGCACTGGCGGCAAAAAATATATCGACGCGGCCGTGCAATTGACCGGCAAGCTGGCCGCGGCGGTCGGCGCCTCCGTCACGCTGCTTCATGTCATGGCCGAGCCGCCCGCGATTTATGCCGACCTCGTTCAGCTCGAGGAAGACGTCGAGCGGCTCTTGCGGTCTGGCTCCGAACTCGGCCGCAACTTACTCGCGCAAAAAAAGAGCCTGGAAAAGCTCGGCGTCGTCGTCGAGGTGCGGGTGCGGCATGGTTTTGTCATCGATCAAATCTTCGCCGACGTGAGCGAGCGCGGCCACGATCTCGTCGTGACCGGTTCGTCGCCGACGCGCGGCCCGCTCGGCCATTACATTATGGGGGACGTGACGCGTGGCATCGTGAATCGCGCGAATGTTCCCGTGCTCGTCGCGCGCTCGGCCAAGGCCGGCGGCAATGCGCCGGTCGGGTTGTGGAGCACGTGGAAGCAACTCGTCGCCGCGAGCTGGGGGAAACCGTCGTAGCTGGCGCTACGACGGAAGCTCCAAATCCCAAGCCCCAAGCACCAAAGAAGCACCAAACATCAAACAACAAAGCTCGCGCCCGTTGTTTGGAGCTTGGAATTTGAATTTTCTTTGGAGCTTGGTGCTTGGAGCTTTTCACGATCCGCCATTCCGCTGGAGCAGCGCAGATTGTCCGCGCATCAGCGCCTCGCCGATCAGGACGGCATCCACTCCGCAGGCTTTGATCCGCGCCAGATCCTCCGCGGTCCTGATTCCGCTCTCGCTCACGAGCACGATCTCCTCTGGAACTTCCTCGCTTAATTTCTCGGTCACCCCCAAATCGACTTCAAAGGTGGTGAGATCGCGGTTGTTGATTCCAATAATTCGCGCCTCGGTTTCCAAGGCGCGCTTGAGCTCGATGAGCGTGTGCACCTCGACGAGCGCGTCGAGTTGGTAGAGTGCCGCCGTTTCGAGCAGCGCCACGAGCTTCTCCTGGCCCAGGGCCGCGACGATGAGAAGGATCGCATCCGCACCCGCGGCCGCGGCTTCCATGATCTGGAGCGGATCGAGAATGAAATCCTTGCGCAAGAGCGGTTGCGGGACGGAATCGCGGACAAGTTGGAGATAATCGAGATGGCCCTGGAAGAATCGTTCGTCCGTGAGGACTGAAATCGCCTCGACCCCGGCTCGCGCATAGTTCCGGGCGATCGCGACCGGATCGAACGACTCCACGATCACGCCCGCGGACGGCGACGCCTTTTTAATTTCCGCGATCAGCGCCAGCTTTCCTTCGCCCTGCTGAAGCGCGGCAGCGAACCCGCGGAAATCATTCCGCAACAGCGCCGCCTTATGCAGCTCATCGCGGCGCGGGCGCAATGCGTCGATCTCGTCTCGTTTCACGCGGAGAATTTCGTCGAGCCGATCCATCTGATTCTTCCTCCTGTAGCGCCGAATCATGCCGGTTGCACGCGGGCGCGCGGATGGCATGTTCCCGCCGCCCTTTTCCGCGCCGACGTAGCTCAGCTGGTAGAGCAACGGTTTCGTAAACCGTAGGTCACCGGTTCAATCCCGGTCGTCGGCTCCATTTTTTTGCCGGAGCGCGCAGATTTTTTTTTGGGCGCCGCCAAATCGAAGCGACCGGACTCGCCCCCGGCAACGTGAAGGAATCCGCCATTCTTGCTTCGTTTCCGTGCGGTACCTACGCCGCGATCATGCGCGGAGTTAACAATGGCACCGGCAACGGCCTGCTGGAAGTATACAATCTTCCTTAGTCAACGATCTCCGCCCTCCGCCTTCGATGCTCAATCCAGCGGGCTCTTTACTCCCAGGCCCGGCTTGTTGAGCACATGGGTATAAATCATCGTTGTGCTCACATCCTTGTGGCCCAGCAGTTCCTGCACAGTCCGGATGTCATACCCGTTCTCGAGCAGATGCGTCGCGAACGAGTGCCGCAGCGAATGACACGTCGCCGGTTTGGAAATACCTGACGCGCGCACCGCTTTTTTCACTGCCAGTTGCAATGAACTCTCTTCGACATGATGGCGTCGCTTCTTTTGCGAGCGTGGGTCAATCGAAATCCGAGGTGAGGAAAAGATGTATTGCCAGCTCCATTCTCGCTCCGCCTTGGGATATTTCCTCTCGATGGCCGTCGGCAGGTAAACAGATCCGAGTCCAGCTTCCACATCTTCGTCATGCTGCACTTTCACTTTCTGCAGATGGCGCTCCAATCCTTGCGCCAGATTGATAGGCAACATCGTGACCCGGTCTTTGGCGCCTTTACCATCTCGCACCACGACGTGGGCATACCCGAAATCGACATCTTTCACTCGCAGCCGCACGCATTCCATCAGGCGTAAGCCGCTACCATAGAGCAGCCCCGCCATGAGCCGATGGGTTCCGTGTAAGTGGGCGAAGATCTTGCGCACTTCATCCTTTGTCAGCACAACGGGAAGGCGGGCCGGCCGTTTCGCCCGCTCCACCCCGTCCAGCCAGCCAATTTCCTGCTTGAGTACTTCCTTATAAAGGAAGAGTAGGGCACTGAGTGCTTGGTTCTGGGTCGCGGCGGCCACATTGCCCTCGCGCGCCAGGTACGTCAGAAACTCCGTGACCTCCGCTTCGGCCATTTCGCTCGGGTGCCTCTTGCGGTGGAAGAGAATGAACCGTCGAATCCAATCGACGTAGGTCTGCTCGGTCCGAAAACTGTAATGTTTTCGCCGGATTACATCTCGGACTGTGTCGAGCAGTTTGGGATTGCCTGGCGGGATCGCAACCCGTATGGTGGGGGCCATGTTCGGTATCCTCCCGGTCCCGGCCCCGAATGCAAGCAGATTATTAGGCCGAATTATTCGTCTTTTGCCAACAAATTGCCGAATAATTCGGCCTACTTCTCGTTAGACCCAAGCACGCACATCTATGTTCATGCCACTGATGGGACTGCTGGTGACGGCGACTTTGTTCTCCGCGATCGCCATCGCAGTTCTTGCGCTCGTTCCTCGCTTTCGCGTTTGCCTGTGGAGCGTCGCCGCATTCGTGTTGTCGGAGTATGCCGGCGCAGCGGCGTTCTCGATGATTTATACGCCGCTAGTCGCCACGCCGTCCGGGGAGCTCACAAGCCGCGTCGCAGTTCTCGGCTATTTCGCCGGGGTGTTCATTTCAGCCATCGCAGCGGGTATTCTCGTCGTCTGGCTTGCGACGCTTGTTATAGTCCGGTATGCGCACCATGATGCGACACCAAAGGCCTAACCAAGCGATGGAGCGAACGGCCACCCGTTGTGCGTTCACGTTCAGCGTCGCTGCAACCTTTTCGCTTCGCTCCACGCGCGCTCTCGGTGGCCGTCGCTCATCTTATTCTCGTTAGGTCTATGCGCCCTTGGTATATCCTCGTTGCCCTTCTGTTGACTGCATGTGCGCATGTGCGGGTCGAGGGGCCCTACGCTGCAAACCTGTCAGAAGCCGACACCGCGCAATTGAAGGCCCTTTCCCTACCGGATTATTACCGCCCAATCCTCATCGATGCGATCGCCCGTGATCACGTCAGGATTTGGGCTGGGCGCCACACCGAGAAGATTCCGACTTACCGGGACTTACATGTCTACCGGCGCGGCGGAACTTGGCATCTCGTCATTCCCGCAGAGGTTCCGGCTCCGAAGCGGAATGACCGTGTCATCGTCCTTTAGGATGCACGAAGACCTAACCATGCGATGGAGCGAACGGCGGACCGCGGCATGACAAGTAAGAAGGAAGAATTAAGAATTAAGAAACAAGCGACGCGCGCCCTCGTCCGCCGTCGCTCATCTTATTCTCGTTAGACCTCATGCCCACCATCATTACACATGCTGTTGTCGCAGCCGGGCTGACGGAGGCTTTTCCCTCGCGAATTGTTCCGCGTCGCCTAATTACGCTCGGGGCCATTTGCTCCATGGCGCCGGATGTGGATGTCTTAGGTTCCCGCTTCGGGATTCGTTATGGAGATCTCTGGGGGCATCGTGGGCTCACGCATTCCCTCGTCTTCGCCGTAGCCTTCAGTCTTTTTGCATGGGCCGCCGGCATTCCGTCGGTCGTTGGGAGCATCCGTCGACTGTTTCTATGGCTCTACTTGTTCGTATGCACCGCGTCGCACGGATTACTCGACGCGTGCACAGATGGCGGTCTTGGCGTCGCATTCTTTTCCCCATTTGATACGACGCGATACTTTTTTCCGTTTCGTCCGATCGCAGTCTCTCCTATAGGAGTGCGCTTCTTCTCCGAGCGCGGTATTTCCGTGCTGTGGAGCGAGTTCCTCTGGGTTTGGATTCCCCTTATTATCTTTGCCGGTGCTGTTTTCATTGTTCGACGCGCACTCAGCCGCGAAGCGCAGGTCTAACCAAACGATGCAGCGAACGACTGGCGGCCTCGGCTCCTCACCTTCCATGAAATTCCACCCTCAACCCGCAGCCACGCGCTTTCCCGCCAGCCGTCGCTGATCTTATTCTCGTTAGGCCCGTGCGTTATCTCGCCTCAGCATTTGGGATTTTGCTCCTCGCGTCGTGCGCAGCGCCACAGCCGCACCGGCAGCCCCTATATTCGCCATTGCTATCTCCATCCGACATCCGAGAGATTACCGCGTTGGCTGATCAGCGCCGCGATGTCCGGAAGCCTGTATATCAGATCACCGAAGACGAAGACCGGCGTGATCGATTCGTGGTGTATGCAGGTGAGTGGAGCAAGGCTGGCGACCAGGCAGATTATTTTACCGTGCAGAAGCGCCATGGCAGGTGGCGCGCTGTATCTCCCGTCCGACACGACACGCTCAAGCAAGACAATATTATTACCTTGGTCCATGACGTGCCAAAGGCCTAACCAAGCGATGGAGCGAACGCCGGACCGTTATGCGTCCACATTTAAGATGACTTCCACACTTCAACTCCGAGCGACACGCGCCCTCGTCCGCCGTCGCTCATCTTGTTCTCGTTAGATGGCTCCCGTCTCTCCCGATCTTCTGGAGCATTGGTCGCGCTGGTATCCTGAAGCGCTACCTGTCGGCTTCCTCCTTTCCATGACGTACCCTGATCGCCGGTTTCGCGTCCACACCTATCCCGATTCGCGTCGCTGGCCGCGATCAGCCGATGATTACCGCGCGCTGCTCGCGCTGCACAATCCTCTCGCAGCCGATGTGCTGGGTCCGCCACCGCACGGTCTCATCCTGCTGGATGAGTGCGAGCGGTGGCAGACAGGTGAAACGGCTCACCTCATCGGCACCTCCGCGGCGGAGCTGCCGCTGCTTGGACCACTCCCTGATTATCTCTGCGATCCCGATCACGACGACGCGCAGTTTGAAGTTCCCATGTGCTTGTATGGTCGCGTGATTTCATGGCAGACGGGTTCATTCGACCAGTTCATTCGCGCCGTCGCAGACGATGCCGCCATGGGATTAGTGTTCGCACTTAATACGGGTCATGTTTACGCTCCATACGATGGTGGCGCCGATTTATTCTTTCCCAGTCCAGAGGCTCGTGACGCGATGCGCGAGATGTATTCGCACGCCGCCATCTAACCAAGCGATGGAGCGAACGGCGGACCGTTGTGCGCCCGAATTTTGAGATGACTTCCACACTTCCACCTCGAGCGACGCGCGCCCTCGCCGCGCCCGCATCGCTACCGCGAAGCGGTTGCGGGCAGGTCCGCCGTCGCTCATCTTGTTCTCGTTAGATGGTAACGCTCGTCGCATGAAAAGACCGCCAGAGGCTCACCTGATCATCGGCTGGCTCAGCTATTTCCTCATCGAGGCGTTTGCGTTCAGGTGGATCATAACTGGTGGATGGGCCCTGAGCGCACACTTCCCCGACTCGCAGTTTATGCGGCACGTCTGTGTGCTGTCTGGCATAGCAGCGCATCTGCTTGCGTCGTACCTGCTATTTCGGTTTATCGTGAAGTATCTAGCTCGAAAGGCGCGAGATGAAGCCACGCCAACCATCTAACCAAGCGATGGAGCGAACGGGCACCCGCCGCGGGTCCACGCTCGCTCTCGCTTCCACCCTTCCTCTCCAAGCGATCCGCGCCTTCGGTGCCCGTCGCTCATCTTGTTCTCGTTAGATGCTAAGCCGCATCGCCATTGCTACCGTATTCCTGCTCTTTTTCGCACGGTCAGCGGCGAACGCCGCTGACCGCGACCATCTCCAACGCGGTGAAGAGAAGCTCACTGCGGACTTTGAAATCAAGCATGACCGAGCGATTCGCCATGTGCTATCTCGTGGCTGGCGACAAGACGTTGTCGTCCGCATGGTGGACATTCCTGCATTTGAAGCCGAGTCGGTTGCGGGGATCGCTCGCACCGCGAACGGCTACACGGCGTTCGAAACGGCTGCACCGGGGAACCTTTGGTACGAACTGGGCCTCGGATCTGACGATCCGAAACGAAAAAAAGATTATCGCCGCATTAAGCCTAGGCTCCACGAACGATCTTTATCAGAAGCGTTGGCGGCGCGCATCGCGGCGCTGTGGCGCCGCGTGCTCACCGACCCGCGAAACTACTGGAAAGACCCTGCCCTCTACATGGACACAAATCAGTTCACCTACCATGTCAGTTTTCTTCCGCACGAGCGGTTGACTGCCTATGTCGATGGTTGGGGCCCCCACAGTGAGCAGCTTATTTGGGTAGGGCGCGCCATGGCGAACCACGCAAAGGGCGCTCCCGAAAAAGACCTCATAAAAGCTGTCAAGAAGGCGGAAGCTAAACTCGGCATCTAACCAAGCGATGGAGCGAACGGCTGGTAGCTTTGATTCCTGATCGTCCATGAAATTCCACCCTCAACCCGCAGCGACGCGCCGTCCCGCCAGCCGTCGCTCATCTTATTCTCGTTAGACGTAATGAGCACGCGCATCATGTATATGGAGTGCAAGACAGGTGCGTGCGCCGGTTCAGCACGGATCGGACGCGTGACACTCAACCGCACCGGCAGATCCCTGCGTTATCGCGACCAGGTATTTCGACGCATTGTTGGAGGCGGCGCTCACTCCAATTACCTCGAAGACGCCACAGGGGAGGAGTATTGGGTTTCCGGTTGCAAGCGACGCGGAGGAGATCGTCTGCACGGCTCGGCTCCCGTCGAGATCGACGAAGACGTTCGAGAGGAGTATTGGCGAGACATTCGAAATGTTCCAGAGCATGCCACGCCAAACGTCTAACCATGCGATGGAGCGCACGACGGACCGCCGTGTGTCCATGTTTTTAAATGATTTTGATACTTTCACTCCGAGCACCGCGCGCCCTCGCCGCGCCCGCATCGCTACCGCGAAGCGGTTGCGGGCAGGTCCGCCGTCGCTCATCTTGTTCTCGTTAGGCCCATGAAACGTACCACCCTATTGCTCGCACTCCTGATGATCGCCCTGATCAGTCCCGCATATGCGAAGCGCTACAGCGATGCTGAGCTTGCGACGATGTTTGTCTCTCGCGAGGCACCATATTACCCGCTCGCTCTCCGACAGCGTGCTATCACCGGTAGCGGACTTTTTCGCCTGTATATCGACGAGCAGGGTCGGGTCACCAAGATCGGCGTGCTGGTCAGCACAGGAAACAAAGAATTAGATGCTTCCGCCTTGCGAGCATTGGTGCGGTGGCGCGCCAAACCGGGCGCAAAGCGTGAGGTCGATCAGCCCGTGACGTTTACTAAAACGCGCTAAGGAGATGCGACGCCAAAGGCCTAACTGTTGTACCTCAACACGTTGTCCGCAGTTTTAGGGAGTCTGGAGGAAGGGGTTAGAGAGTGCAAGGCGGAATGAGGGCGATGGAAGTTATAGTCATGAAGGTAGTGGGGAAGGAAGGTAGCTCGGTGGTTGCTGGAGTTATAAG
>Ga0307478_10003367_pt1 | contig 11889 bp, 9 predicted proteins | sample atmos_gasesECM4C_2_FD_203713 | JGI IMG/M metagenome (GOLD analysis project Ga0307478, IMG submission 203713) | Hardwood forest soil microbial communities from Morgan-Monroe State Forest, Indiana, United States - atmos_gasesECM4C_05 | ecosystem: Environmental > Terrestrial > Soil > Temperate...
AACGCTCCTGCCACGCGTCCAGCCGCCGGGTCAATCGCGACAAGGAACTGTACTGGCCCTAGCACGCGTGGGAAGGCCCGGCCCCGCCCCGCCGTCCGGGCCAGCTGGTCTTCCAGGTCCCATTGGGATATCGGACCGGGCCACCCGAGCCAGCGCTGAGCCTGCGGGTCACCGGCAGCGGCATGCATTATGCGCACGTCCCGCTTCGTCGGGGTCTGCAGCCGCAGGCCGGGCATATGAAGCACATGACACTCCCGCCCGCACTGAGCTGGCGTTTCCCCCTCACGCGCTGCGCGGAGGAACCGCTGAACCACTCCGGGCACGGTGGGTAGCTTGGACACCATCCGATCCTAGCCATCAGATACAGCCTCGTATCTGGTAAAAACGGACGATCCAAGCAGGCCGGGCAGCCAGTGGGACCTCCAGCACGGCCGGGTATCTCTCCTCGGACGCACTCAGCTCCCACAGCATGCGCGGGAGTGCCGCGCATCAAGTGAAGCCATGGTGTCGCACATCAAGCGGAGCCTGACACTTACGTAACAGCCCTCCTGATGCTCTTATTGTCTGTCAAGCGGGTGGCAGGGGAGACTCGGTGTACTGCTGTCACAGCGGTGATAATGAGACCGTGAGACAGCCGAAGATCACCAGGGCAGCGGCGACAGCCATCGCCAAGGCCGAGTGCGAGGCACGTAGGTGGCCCTGGATAGAGCCAGTCGCCGTTGAGGTGTCCTGCACCTTCCCGCCGGACGACTGCGGCTGGCGGCACTGGTTCGTGAGGACCAACGCCAACGTGCAACGGCCCGACCCTAACATCGCCTTCGCTGTCAGCTTCGACGGACTCCATGTCAGGGTGCACTGGAGCGGCAGAACCGAGCCTCCTGAATAACCAGCGCCAACCCCCGGATCGGATTCCAGCCGCTGTGAGAACTTCCTGTACGGGTTCAAGGCGGCCCCGAGGGGCCGCTCGCGCCGCCGGCTCGGGACGGCTCGGCCGAGCTCCCGCTGACGCTCACGCTCGGCCGGCCTCTGGCGCCGGTCGGCTGGCGCGGAGGGCAAAGGCACGGGGCCGCTGAACGCCGAGGAAGCCGCCTAGGCCGCGGCGGATTTGACAAGGGAACCCTCGCGGCGGCCCTCGTTGGGCAAACGCGGGCAGGCGAGAAGCCAGCCCAATCCGCGCACAAGCGTACGGGCCGCCGCCCCTTGTCAAATCCGCCGCTCCGTCAGCGCGGGACTGACCGTCTGCGACGGGTGCCGGACACGCGAGAACCAGCCACTGCTGTCAAGAACACGTTGACTTTAGCAGTTGGCTCTTGATGCTTAAGTGTCAGGCTCGCGGCAGCCGTATCAGTAGTGGCATTTACCGAAAGTCCATCACATGAGGGCATCTCGGGCATGTTGCGCGAAATGTCCCGTTTCACGTCTTGTTCGTTAGCACTTAATGTCACATATGAGAACCAAGACGCATCTGCAGGAGTACTCTCCTCTGGCAAGAGTCAAGTCTTCTGAAGTGGAGTATGAGTAAATGGCCGAGCGGGTATTCGTTATCATGCAAGTAGGTGCAAAAGATTCACCGGAACGCAAGCGTGCAGATGAGATCTACAAATTCATCATCGCTCCGGCAGTGAAAGCCGCAGACCTAGACCCGTATCGCGCCGATCTGGATATTAGCCCAGGCCCTATTGCTCCGAAAATGCTATCAGAACTTCTAAATGCCAGAATCGTAATTGCAGACTTGACTGGACGTAATCCGAACGTCTTTTACGAGCTAGGTATAGCTCACTCCTTCGCGCGGCCACTTATATCTATCGCGGATTCATCAAAATCCCTCCCCTTTGACACCAAAGATGAAAGGATTATAGAAATAGGTGAATATCCCCCAAGTGGCTTGAGTTACGTCCAAGGCGAACACGCTAAGGAGTCTCTTGCGGAGTGTTTGCGAATCGTACTAGCTGAAGGTTACGTGCCCCCTTCCCCGCTGCGCGAGGTGGCGGCTAACCGCTCAGTGGATGACCTCGCACCCGAAGATCCTGTAGCAGCCGAAATGTCTCAAATCCGGGAAGGAATAGAGGATATCCGGAAGAGACTCCCTCGCAGAACAGTGGCAATTACGGCGGAAACAGCTGCAGATCTCTCGGTGCTACGCCACACTCTAGAACGAAATATGAGCTACTTGGAAGCCGCTGATTTCGACACGCTTCAGAGCTTGGAGACGAGTCCCGCGCAAGATAAATGGACTGAAAAGCTACGCGCGAACTGGGAGAAAGCTCGATCTTCAAATCGCTCCCCCGACCCATGGGCGAAGAATTCGGCCGGATACTCCGACGAACCACCTTTCTAGGTGAAGAAAGTAGTGGACAGCACTTGTTCCGTCAAACACTGATCGGCAGCGGGCAAACAACACGAACTAGCGAGCAGTGAAAGCACAACCTTCCGCCAGCAACCGGACCAACCAGCGAACAAGATTTCACCGTCAAGAGTATGTTGACAGTGAAATCGACCAAAAGCATGTGTGTATCTCCCTACCCGGAAGCGACTTCCAACCCCTTAAATTGAGTTGACACTTAATTGTCAGGACTGCCCCAGACTCCCTGACGATTAAGCGTCAAGTAGCATGCCTGTCGCGTGCCCGTTGCGTGCCCGAACGGAGCGAATCCCGCAGACATCGAGCGATAGCCCGGGAACCCAGAAAATCAGCTCTGACAAGGGAAGCAGCAGTTAACCACGCCGAGTGAAACAACCTCCTAAGCGGTTATCCCCGCGTTCGAGGAGAAACTGCAGGCTACGGGACAACCATCAGCTGGGGTGGTCCTTCCAATTTGCGCGCATCAAACTCGCCGTAGATGACCCATTGCTCATCGCCAAGCTCCGTCCGCAGCACGAAATCGAACATCGCTGCATATCGACCGAGAGGAGGATCGGTGTCTTCCGGCAAATGGTGCGGCGTTAGGATCATGACAAGTGTACGTAGTTTTACAACGGGCTGACTCAGCGTCCACTCCTTGTCTGCCTCTTCCTTTGTAATTCCGGAAAGCCTAAGACTAAGGGTTGGCACAGCCTTGAATATGTAATTTGGGTAGAACTGTCCAGGAGGATACTGGGCAATAGTCCTGCTAGTCAACGAAATGCTGTCGACGTGATCGACGTCGGTTGGACCTATTAGGCGAAGATAGACCTGTAGGTCAGTTCGGGGCTCTCCGGGCAACCAGGAGAACTCAAGCTCGAGACGCGGTGTCCGTTCGATACGTCGACGATCGCGCTCTATGGCGGCCAACGTCTCAGCTGCTTTGTTCGCCTCCTGAGCCGCAGACCGAGCCTGATAGGCGGCCCACGCCGCAACCCCCGCAGCGATTGCGGTGCCCAGCGCGCCAACAGCTGTCCAGATAACCGTTGCATCCACGCGGGATAATCTAGCGCCCGACATTGTCCAATCGGGGAACTGGGGCACATTGGGGGCACATCAGCGCGAGATCTGCCCGAAAACGTCGAGAACTGCCGAGATCTCATCCGCAGGTCAGATGCTATGCCAAGCATATCAACGCAGATCAGAGACACCCTTGCACAAGACCCGGCCTACAGGCCGGCTCACCCCTTTCGCGGCAGTTCGGAGGACGTCCAATCCAGCGTGAGGCGGACGTCAGAAAAGAGCTGCGATCAACCTTATGACCTGCGCAGATGACTTCTATTAGCCTGCCACGGATTGGTCTACCCGGGCGCGACGCCAAGCATTGAGAAGACGGCGCCCTGGTCGTCGGCGACCGTGCTCATCCGGCCGTACGGGTGGTCCACCGGCGCGCGGACGACCGAGCCGCCGCTGGCCTGTACCCGCGCGACCCACGCGTCGACGTCCGCCGCGGTGAAGTACATCCTCCAGCCGGCTGGGGTACCGGCTGGCACGCCGGCGTGAAGGTCGCCGATGCCGCCGACGTCCCTGCCGTCGACCTTGAACGTCGCGTAACTCATGCCGTCGCGGCTCATGTCGCCGTACTCGTAGCCGAAGACGGCCGCGTAGAACGCCTTACTGCCCTCGAAGTCGCGGCTCATCTGCTCGTTCCAGCGCATCGCCCCGGGCTCGTTCACGATTTGCGCCCCGGGGAACGCACGGGCCTGCCAGACGCCGAATACGGCACCAGCCGGGTCTACCGCGACCGCCATCCGGCCGGCGTCCATGACGTCCATCGGTTCCATGACCAGCTGGCCGCCGGCGCCCTTGATCCTGGCGGCGGTCGCGTCGGCATCGGACGTCGCCAGATAGGTCATCCACATCGTGGGCGCCTCGGGTGGGCCCATCTTCGGGCCGACGCCGGCGACGGCCCGGCCGTTAAGCTCCGCTACCGAATACCCGCCGGTCTCTGGCCCCCCTGGCTGGACCGTCCAACCGAAGACGTCGCCGTAGAACTCTCTCGCCTTCGCTATGTTCGGCGCACCTAGGTCCGTCCAGCACGGCGTGCCATCCGGCCATGGAGTGTCACGCGCAGTCATTCCCCACCTCCATATTTCGACCCCATGTTCTACTCAGCAGGCGCTAGCACTTCATGATTCAGAAGTGATGCCGACAGGGAGCCCGTCACGACTCGTCGGCGATCATCAGCTCCCACACTGGGTTTCCCCTGTACAGCAAAACGAACCCGCAGGCAGCCTCTCACGCATACGCCGCTGATAGTGTGCGCCTGCGGAGGTCCCGCAACGAGAGGTCCTGAGACGCTTATCGTGGCGGATGCCCGGTCGATACGACGACGGGAGGACGGTCTATGTCACATGTACGACGTTTCGACCACGTGGGCCTCACGGTCGCAGATCTCGACATCGTGACCGCCTTCTTCGTGGCGCTGGGCCTGGAGGTCGAGGGCAGGACGTTCGTCGAGGGCGAGTTCTTGGACACGGTCTGCGGCATTCCCGGCTCCCGCACCGAGATCGTCATGCTGAAGCCGCCCGACGATGGCACCCGCCTGGAGCTCTCGAGCTTCGTGCGACCCGACTCCGTGCCGGGCTCACCGGCCGCCATGGCCAACGAGCTGGGATTGCGTAACGTGGCCTTCGAAGTAAACGACCTACAGGCGGCTGTCGATTGGGCAGCTACCGAGGGCTACGGGCTGGTCGGTGGCATCGGCGAGTACGAGGGCGCTTGGCGGATGGCCTACGTTCGGGGGCCGGAAGGGATCGTCGTCTCGCTCGCCGAGCGCATCGGCTGAGCCTCGCAACGCCCGCATCTGCCGCAGTGCGTGTCTTGAGCCGACGGCGGGCTCGTTGCGGCGGTAGACGGGAGTGCGGCAGCGAAGTGCTGTCTGTCAGGCTGCCGGCGCCACGTTCACATCGAGAGTGAGGGTTTCAGCGTCAGTGTCGTAGTCTCGCGGATCCCCCTCCAGGGCGAACGCGATAGCAGACAGGCAGTCGCGCTCGGCTTCCTCACGGGTTGGGGTTCCGCCGCCGTTGATGTGCAAAGCCGGTACGCGGTAGTGCCAGTTGCCCGCTTCCTCGTCGAAGAACAGCTCGACCCGCAGCACGCTCGTCACCAGACCGTCCTATAGCTTCCGAAGCTCAGCAAGGGTATAGCCGTAGTCACGGGCGATCCTGGCCATCGCCGGGCCGCCCAGGTCCACACCCTCATGGTAGGCCCAGATACGTTGCTGGTCGCCTTTGACCAGTACCCGGTGCGAACCCGACCGCCTGGTCTCGGTCCACCCGTCCCGCTTCAGTGCCGCCAGCACCCGTGCCGCCTTGGCCATGGACAGCACGGTAGGGCACGGCTACGACATAACCGGCGGTCCCAGCCCGTTAGCTCCAAGGTTCCGCGGGATTCATCGCGGTCACCAGATAGCCTCCCGGCTTGACCACGCGGGCAAGCTCGCTGAAGGAGGCCCGCCTGTCGTACGGAGGGAGGAACATCAGGAAGTACCGGGCAGTGCCGAGTAAGGCGAGCGCGGCTGACTCCGGCAAGGGCCTCGGCCAGCTCGCCGATGTCCGGCGCTGTGAACCTCTGCTCATGACTTGCAATGGTCGAGACCGTCCCGGGCGCCGGGCACCCCGACACCCTGGTCACCCGAGACAACCGCCTATTAGGCGCCAAAGGCCGCAGACTGATCCGCACCGTTTTACTGGCAGGTTGTCCGATTCCAGTGATGCGTATTGCATTGGGGCGCGACTTTCTGTAGTGGCCCCGGCTCCCATGTCGACGATGCTTCAACGGAGCACCCGGACGACTTCGCCGTCAAATGTGCTCGGGCGCACTGGGTAATGAGCTCGTTGTCGTGTAAGGCGCACTGGGCAATGAGCTGGAACCCGCTCCAGTTATCGACGTCGAAGTGCGTCACCGCCAACTCCGACAGGCTGCACCAATCTGCAACCGACAGGTGCTCGACCAGGACGAGGGCAGCTGATTCGGCTGAATTTGCGGCTGCTGTCGATGACGGCGGCGCGACGGCGCGCGTCATCCTTGCGAGGGCTCTCGCGGACCGCACTGCAGGCCCCATCACCGACGTTTAGCACGGTGATCGGCTTCGCCAAGCCAGCAAAGCACAATGCGGCTTTATGGCACACTCGGACATAGAGAGATCATCCACCCCCAACAGAACACACCGAGCCGTCCGGTCCGGTTGGAGGTTGCGTGCACTTGATGCGCTGACCTGCGCCCCGCAGAGTAGGTCTAATCGAGGTCCTGGGATTTGGTCAGATTTACCTTGCGGATTCGGTGGCCACCCGTGATGAAGAAGAATTGGTCTCAGCGTTGCCTTACGCAGCGGTCACCGGGCAGTGACACGCCCCGGTGCGTCTGGCTGGTGATCATGCCATCAATCGTTAGATTAACGACATGATCGCTGGATACCCTTGCGGTTAAGCCGACGCCGAAGTGGCCAGCCGTCCGGTGTTTTGGATCTTGTGCGGTGCACCTTCATGGCCGGGGAGTGAGCAAGGTAGTGGTCGCGGAAGCTCGAATCCCTGCAGCATGGCCCGGCCAGGTCCCGATCTGGCGATCGTTGGAGGCATCGTGACGTCGCTGTACATCAGCATGTCTAGGCGTACGCAGTCAGTGCCGTCGAGGTAATGATGAAGCTGACAGGAGAACAACGAAGAAGACGCCGACGTCTGCTTGCGCTGATAGGGGCACGGCTGACGCGGATCGGCGTTGACCAGAATCCGGCCGCAGTACTGGATCCGGAGGCTCTCGCAGAACTCACGGCTCTGCTTGAGACGGTCCCAGATCCGGCCGCAGACCTGAAGGTTGCCCATGCGGCTGGATGGCTGCACTGGTACCGCTACCTAGTCCTCGAGCCTGTCGACGACCAGCAGGATCTTGCTGACGCGATGGCCTTTTTCGTGCCAGTGTTCCGGACGCACCCGGACGCCGTCCCCGACGAAATCCGCGCCCACCTTGGCCGCCTCGCCGCCTCCGACGATCCGCGGTCCGTAGCGCACCGCGCGGCGACCCTCCTGCAAGAAACGCTAAATACTGGGGATCTGGCCACGCTGGACACAGTTATCGACCTGCTCGGGCAGGCGTTGGCGGCCACCCCGGCCGACCACCCCGACCGCGCCCAGATGCTGGCCAACCTCGCGGGCGCCCTCCAGGCTCAGTTCGAGCGGACTGGGGACAAGGCCAACCTCGACACCGCGATCACCGTAGGCCAGCAGGCGGTGGCGGCCACCCCGGCCGACCATCCCGACCGCGCCCCGATCTTGTCCAACCTCGGCCGCGCCCTACAGATACGGTTCAAGGGGACTGGGGACCTGGCCGACCTGGACGCCGCGATCACGGCTCGCCAGCAGGCGGTCGCGGCCACCCCGGCCGACCACCCCGACCGTGCCGAGATGCTGGCCAACCTCGGCGACGCCCTTCGGGCCCGGTTCGAGGGGACTGGGGACCTGGCCGACCTGGACGCCGCGATCACGGCTCGCCAGCAGGCGCTGGCGGCCACCCCGGCCGACCATCCCAACCTCGCCCCGATGCTGGCCAACCTGAGCATCGTCCTGCGGATCCGGTTTGAGCGGACCGGGGACCTGCCCGACCTGGACACAGCTATCGGCCTGCTCGGCCAGGCGGTGGCGGCCACCCCGGCAGATCACCCCGACCACGCCCGGATGCTGGCCAATCTCGGCGTCACCCTGCGGATCCGGTTTGAGCGGACTGGGGACCTGCCCGACCTGGACACGGCTATCGGCCTGCTCAGGCAGGCGGTGGCGGCCACCCCGGCCGGCCACCCCGACCAAGCCGGGAAGCTGTCCCAGCTCGGCATCGCCCTGCAGGCCCGGTTTGAGCGGGCCGGGGACCTGGCCGACCTGGACGCCGCGATCACCGTGAGCCAGCAGGCGCTGGCGGCCACCCCGGCCGACCACCCCGACCACGCCCGGTGGCTGTCCAACCTCGGCACCGCCTTGCAGGCCCTATTTGAGCGGACTGGGGACCAGGCCGACCTGGATACAGCTGTCGGCCTGCTCGGGCAGGCGGTGGCGGCCACCCCGGCCGGCCACCCCGACCAGGCCTCGATGCTGGCTAACCTCGGCGGCGCTCTGCGGATCCGGTTTGAGCGGGCTGGGGACCTGGCCGACCTGGATACAGCTATTGGCCTGCTCGGGCAGGCGGTGGCGGCCACCCCGGCCGGCGACCCCAAGCGCGCCATGGACCTGTCCCAGCTCGGCCTTGCCCTGCGGGCCCGGTTTGAGCGGGCTGGGGACCTGGCCGACCTGGACGCCGCACTCACCGCCGGCCGGCAAGCGGTGGCCGCCATCCCGGCCGACCACCCCACCCGTGCTATGTGGCTGTCCAACCTCGGTGGCACCCTGCAGGCCCGGTTTGAGCGGACTGGGGACCAGGCCGACCTGGACACGGCTATCGGCCTGCTCAGGCAGGCGGTGGCGGCCACCCCCGCCGACCAACCCGACCACGCCGGGAAGCTGGCCAACCTCGGCATCGCCCTGCAGAGGCGGTTCGAGCGGGCTGGGGACCTGGCCGACCTGGACGCCGCGATCACCGCCGGCCGGCAGGCGGTGGCCGCCATCCCGGCCGGCCACCCCGACCACGCCATGAATCTGTCCAACCTTGGCGTCGCCTTGCAGGCCCGGTTTGAGCGGACTGGGGACCAGGCCGACCTGGATACAGCTGTCGGCCTGCTCAGGCAGGCGGTGGCCGCCACCCCGGCCGACCACCCCAACCACGCCCTGATGCAGAACAACCTCAGCTCCGCCCTGCAGAGGCGGTTTGAGCGGGCCGGGGACCTGGCCGACCTGGACACGGCTATTGGCCTGCTCGGGCAGGCGCTGGCGGCCATCTCGGCCGATTATCCGGGCCGCGCAGACTGGCTGTCCAACCTCGGCCGTGCTCTGGAGAGGCGGTTCGAGCGGACTGGGAACCCTGCCGACCTGGACGCCGCACTCACCGCCGACCAGCAGGCGGTGGCAGCGAACGCGGGCTCGCCGCGGGTCCGAGCGATAACGGCCAGGAGGTGGGGGCGTGCTGCCGCCGACGGCGGACGATGGCAGGAGGCAGTAGCGGGTTTCGCTGCGGCGGCAGAGCTGCAGGGACTGGTGGCGCCGCGCAGCCTGACCCGCACCGACCAGGAGCATCTGCTCGAGGAGCTGGGAAGTCTCGGAGCGGACGCAGCTGCATGCTGCGTGCAAGCCGGCCTGACCGAACGGGCGGTCGAATTGTTCGAGCAGGGCCGGGGGGTACTGCTGGGCCAGGCGCTGGACACCCGCACCGACCTTACCGCCCTCAGCGAGCAGCACCCTGACCTGGCAGCCCGGTTCACCGTCCTGCGCGACAACCTCGACCGGGCCGACGACTCCGATGGGCCTCTCGCAGCGATGTCGGCAAGTATGGGTGGGGCCCTCATCGACAGCCGCGCCGGGGCAGCCCACCGGGACGTAGAGGGGCGACGGGCGGCGGTCACAGCATTCGACCGGGTGGTCATGGAGATCCGGGACCTGCCGGGCTTCCACGGTTTTCTCCGGCCTTCGCCGGTGGCGGAGCTCCTCCCGGCGGCCGCAGAGGGACCGGTGGTGGTCGTTACGGTGTCCCGGTTCGGTTCGTACGCGCTGATTTTGACCAGCAGTGGCGTGCTGGCCCCGCTGCCGTTGCCGCTGCTGGCCCCGGAGACGGTCTACGACCGGGTTGTGGCCTTCCTCAGCGCACTCGATGATGCGGGGTCACCGATCGCCGGCCCGGGTGGCTGGGCGGCGGCCGAGCAGCGGCTGGGTGACACGCTGGGCTGGCTGTGGGAGGCGCTCGCCAGCCCGGTGCTCGACCAGCTGGGCATCACCGGTCCGCCCCAGGACGGCGAGCCGTGGCCACGGCTGTGGTGGTGCGTGTCCGGCCTGCTGTCCTTCCTGCCGGTGCATGTCGCCGGCCACCACCGCACCCGAGCCGACGCCGCCCCGGCAACCGTGATCGACCGGGTGATCTCTTCTTACACCCCGACGATCCGGGCGCTTGCCCACGCCCGCCGCTCCCGTCCGGCCGCCGTCGGCGAAGCGGGTGCCCAGCCCGGGGGTGGGGTTCAGGTGGTGGCGGTGGCGATGCCGCACACCCCCGGCACCCCGGATCTTCCCGGCGCACAGGCCGAGGCCGCCGTGCTCCAACAGCGTTTCCCCGGCCAAGTCACCGTGCTCACCGGAGATCGAGCCACCCATGACGCGGTGCTGGCGGCATTGCCGGCCGGGCGGTGGGCGCATTTCGCCTGCCACGGGACCAGTGACCTGGACAACCCATCGGCCAGCTGCTTGCTGCTCGCCGACCACCAGCAGCGGCCGCTGACCGTGACAGACGTAGCCCGGCTACGGCTGGACGATGCCGGGCTGGCGTTCCTGTCGGCGTGCTCGACCGCCCGCCCGGGCGGGCGGCTGGCCGACGAGGCGATCCACCTGGCCTCGGCGTTCCAACTCGCCGGCTACCGGCACGTGATCGCCACCTTGTGGCCGATCGGCGACCAGCAGGCCGTGGACATCACCGCCGACATCTACACCACCCTCGCCGCCACTGGTGAGGACGACGTGGCCGGAGCGGTGCATGCCGCCGTCAGGCGGACGCGCCGGCTGCGGGGCTGGGACACGCCGTCAGCATGGGCCTCCCACATCCACGCCGGCGCCTGACCCTCACCGGGTACGCCAACGCAGCACTCCTGCCAACATCACGCGGGCGCAGTCCAAGGAGACCGATGGACGACGATGACGCGGTAGTCGAGGGCGCCCGGGCGATCCGCCCCTACCTCGGCCGCCTGGCCGGTTCCTCAGCCGTCGCTGCTGAGCTGGACCGTCACCTCGCCGACGCGCTCAACGGCAGCTCAGGCCGCCAAGAACCGCCCGCCAGCTCCGGAACCTGCCCGACGGCCAGGAAGACACCGCATGGTTCCTGGCCCAGTCCTGGCCGACGTACCGCACTGTCGGCCGCCCTACTACCAGCCCTATTACTGGCGGAGCCTGGCAGGCATCCCGGCCCCGATACCTGACGAGTCCTGGGATCTCGCCTACTGCTACGGCTGGCCAGACAGCCGCGTCCGCCGCCCGAGATGGTGGCGAATCGGGCCCCGGTGACGGATTCAAACCTAGCTCGAACGGACTAAAGGTAGGACGGGCCGACCTGGGCGGGAACTGCCGAGATCTCAGCTCAGGAGCTTGGCAGCTGCGGCCACGAAAATGGTTGGTGATCATGACTTCGACCAACCCGTCGTGGCTGTTCTTAAGATCCTCTCGGGAAACCATTCAACCGGTTCGGAGATGACATCGAGATTTGCCTAACCGAGTCGCGACGCGTCCGGGCGGAGCATACGCCACCGCAAGGTTGACAGCGCATCACGGCAGCGGTCAGGTCACTTGCTCGGTTCCCAGCTGTAGACCGTGAACGTCTCGGCGACGGTGTTCTTCGGCTCACCGATAAAACTGTGCTCGTCGTCGTTCGTCGTC
>Ga0307478_10003368_pt1 | contig 11887 bp, 7 predicted proteins | sample atmos_gasesECM4C_2_FD_203713 | JGI IMG/M metagenome (GOLD analysis project Ga0307478, IMG submission 203713) | Hardwood forest soil microbial communities from Morgan-Monroe State Forest, Indiana, United States - atmos_gasesECM4C_05 | ecosystem: Environmental > Terrestrial > Soil > Temperate...
CCGCATCCCGCCGCCGGCAGGATCAAGGTGGCTGCGGCGATGGCGGCGGTGGTTCGCACGGCGAGCGGCCATGCCCGCGTTTGACGTATCCGTTTCACGAGAGGGTCACCTTTCCCGGGTGCGGCGGGTCCCGGATATGGCGGGCCGGATAACTGCTTCCAGGCTGGCCGCCAGACGGGCACCTGTCTTCAGCCCACGGGCGGGAAGGCCCACTCACCCTAAGAGGTCAGCGAAAGGCACCGCCGTCGGCCAGATCACCTTTAGGGGTGACATTCCGTGGTGTGATGACCGGCCGGGTGGCGCCGCCTATCGTAAGATCGTGCATTTCAGGCCAACCGGGGCGGCCGTCGCGTACGCCAGGCGCGCGGCGGTCCCGGCCTGGCATGCCCTGATCCAGGTGGCAGCCGGAGCGGATCTGGCCCCCGCGTGGCGGTGGAGTTCTCCCTGGCACCGCCGTGCCGCTGTGTGGGCGCTTGCCGCGGGGACCGCGACGGCGTTTACGGTCAGTGTCTTTTATGTGATGCTCACCGCCGAGGAGAATAGGCCGCCGCCGCCGGCGCCCGGAGCCCCGAAACCGGCTCCTCCCCAGGCCGGACTGTATCTGCTGCACTTGGAGGGCGCCTGGGTGATAGCGCTGGTCTTGCTCGTCTCGCTGGCCGCAGTCGCGCCGTTGCCGCTGACCGCCGGGCGGCCGCTGCTTGGCTGGCGGATCGGCTGGCTGGAGTTGGCCGGGATGCCATGGCTCGGAATCTGGGACCCAGTGCAGCTGGCGGTGCTCGTCGTGGTGTTCGCCGCGGCGGCGGTGCGGCACTCGCGGAGCGCACTGTGGTGGATGTGGGCGCTGACCTTGGTGCCGTGGTGGCTGCAAGTGGCTAAGGCGCACTCAGGGCCGACGGTGCTGACGGTGGGCGCCATCGTGTTCACCGCGGTGGCGCTGGCTGCCGACGCTTTCGGTGGCCGCTACCGGGCGCGGCTGGAACTTGCCCACGTCGCCGAGCGTGCCGAGATCGAGGCGGGGCGGCGGGCCGTCCTAGAGGAGCGGGCCAGGATCGCCAGGGAGATGCACGACGTCGTGGCGCACCACCTGTCGCTGATCGCAGTGCGGGCCGAGGCCGCGCCGTACCGGCTGGACCAGCTGGCCAGCGAGGCCAGGGCGGAGTTCGGCGAGCTGGGTGGGACCGCCCGTGAGGCGCTGGCCGAGATGCGGCGCCTGCTTGGGGTGCTGCGCACCGGCGAAGCCGCCGAGCAGGAACCCCAACCGGGCCTCGGCGACCTGCGCGGGCTCGTCCATGCCGCTCGCGATGCCGGGCTGGCCGTGGAAATGTCTCAGCGAGGACCGCTGGACGGGCTGCCCGCGGCCGTCGGCGTGTGCGTCTACCGGATCGTGCAGGAGTCCCTGTCCAATGCCGGTCGGCACGCCCCGGGTGCTGCGATCGGCGTGACCGTAGACGTGGAACCCGAGGTCGTTCGGCTGAAAATATGCAACGGACCGTCGGGCGCGGCCCGGAACGGGGCCGTGGCGCGCATCGCGGTGGTCAGCGACCACTGGCATGGGCACGGGCTGGCGGGCATGCGGGAACGGGTGACGCTGATCGGCGGCACCTTCTCGGCCGGGCCAGCACCTGGCGGCGGCTTCGAGGTGACCGCGGAACTGCCGCTCGGGGAGCGGACGTGACCAGCGCCGACGAGTTGAGCGCGCCGGGCCAAGCGGACGGTGGGGCGGCGATCCGGTGCCTGATCGCCGACGACCAGGCGATGGTGCGGGAGTCGTTCGCGGCGATCCTTGCCGCCCAGCCCGGGATCACCGTAGCCGGGCAGGCGGGCGACGGCGCGCAGGCGGTGTCGCAGGCTCGGCGGCTGCGGCCCGACGTGGTGCTGCTGGACGTGCGGATGCCGGTCATGAACGGGCTGGCCGCCGCCCGTGAACTGCTGGCCGACGGAGCGCCGGGTCTGCGGGTGCTGATGCTGACCACGTTTGACCTTGACGAGTACGTGTATGAAGCGCTGCGGGCGGGAGCCAGCGGATTCTTGCTCAAGGACGCCACCACCGCCGAACTGGTACACGCCGTCCGCGTCGTGGCCGCCGGCGACGCACTGCTGGCGCCGTCGGTCACCCGGCGGCTGATCGCCGACTTCGCCCGGCAGCGTCGCGATCCCCGGCCACCCGCCGGGGCGTTGAACGAGCTCACTTCCCGGGAGACCGAGGTGCTGTCCCTGATCGCCCGCGGGCTGTCTAACGCCGAGATCAGCGGCACGCTCGTGATTAGCGAGGACACCACCAAGAGCCACATCCGCCACATCCTGGCGAAGCTGCACCTGCGCGATCGCGCCCAGGCCGTCGTAATCGCCTACGAAACCGGGCTCGTCGTCCCCGGAGGCTAGCCCACACATTGGTGACAACCCCGTCCGCGTGTCGCGGGCACCGAGGTCGTCGAACTCAGCGCGAGACCCCATGCCCTGATTGCCAGCCAGGGCAACCGAGTCTGAAACCACATCTGAAACAGGGTCTTGTTTCATCGTCTTTCCATAAGGGCTCCTTAGCCAGAGATAAACAAAAGGTCAATATGGTATCCGCGTCTTGACGCGTTTCAGCGTATCTGCTCCAATCCTAGTAAATAGGAAAGTTTCCTATTAGTTTCAGAAACAAGAGTTTCAGAAACAAGGATGGATCAGCTTGCCCTGGCAGGTCGCTCCCTGCGGGGCCATTTCAGTCACTGTCGACGGCCATTCGTCCTGGGCTGCCGATTTCCTGGAATCTCGAGCGGAGGAGTAGATGTGAGAGTTCTTAATCTGCGCGGCGGGCCGCGCCTGGTCGCCGCCGGGTCCTCGGTATTGCTGGCGGCCTCCGGCTTGGTGCTGACCTCGATCTTCTCCGCGGCGCCCGCCAGCGCCTCGGTGGGGCAGGTCGCGCCGTACGTCGACATGTCCAATTCGCAGGAGGGCGTACTGAACACCGTCATCTCCTCGGACGGACTGCGCTCCTTCACCGCGGCCTTCACCATCGGCGAAGGTTGCAGCAACATCTGGGGTGACACTCTGCCGGTCGGCAGCGACCCGACCATCGCGGGGGAGATCTCCTCGGCGAAGGCGGCCGGCGCCTCGGTGATCGTGTCCTCCGGGGGCTCGGGAGGTGAGCCGATCTCGTTCACCTGCACCAACCAGAGCACGATCGACGCCGCCTACCAGGCCATCATCAACGATTACGGCACGGACAACCTCGACTTCGACATCGAGGGCGCCGCCATCGCCGACACCGCCGGAATCGACCGAACCTTCCAGGCCATGAAGGACCTGAAGGCCTCGAACCCCGGCCTGGTGTGGTCGGTCACCGTCCCGGTCCTGCCCACCGGACTGGACTACAACGGCACCGGCCTGTTGCAAGACGCACAGAACATGGGCGTGACCATCCCGCTCGTCAACGTCATGGCGATGGACTACTACCAGGGCGACATCGAGATGGGCAATGCCGCCATCAGCGCGGCCGAGAACACTTTGAGCCAGATGAGAGCAGTCAACGGCTCGTACTCGTATGCCAACGTCGGGATCACTCCGATGATCGGCGTCAACGACGACGGCTCCACCTTCACGCTCGCGGACGCATCGTCGGTAGCCAGCTGGGCCAGCAGCAACGGCATCGGCCGACTAGCCTTCTGGTCGGTCGACCGTGACCAGGCATGCCCCGGCGGCAACGGCGGCGCGGCTTCGCCCACTTGTAGCGGCGTCTCCGAGAGCACCGGCCAGTTCACCGGTGCGTTCACAGGCGCTGGCGGCGGAACCCCCCCGCCCCCGCCTCCCACCGAGGGACCTTACGGCGGTACGCCGGCCGCGATTCCCGGCACGGTGCAGGCGGCCAACTATGACACTGGCGGGCAGGGAGTGGCCTACAACGTCGCTTCGGTCAACGGCACCGCGAACAGCTACCGCTCCGACGGTGTCGATCTGGAGGCCTGCACCGACACGGGCTGCGGGGACGACATCGGCTGGACCGCGGCGGGGCAGTGGTTCAGGTACACCGTCAAGGTGGCCACCGCCGGGACCTACACGGTCAGCTTGCGGCTAGCCTCGCCAAGCGGCGTGACCGACGGCCTGCATATTGCCAGCTCGTCCGGGGCCAACCTGTCAGGGAACATCAACGTCCCGGCGACCGGCGGCTGGCAGACCTGGACCACCGTAACGGCCACCGTCGCCCTGCCCGCGGGCCAGCAGACCCTGACCATCGACCAGGACAACGGCGGCTGGAACATCCACCAGCTCACCTTCGCGAACTCCGCAACGCCGCCGGGTAACACCGTCACGGTCACCAGCCCAGGCAACCAGACCGGGACGGTGGGCACTGCCGCCAGCCTGCACGTCAGCGGCACCGACTCGGCCTCGGGGCAGACGCTCACTTTCTCCGCCACCGGACTGCCCGCGGGCCTGTCGATCAGTTCCTCCGGCCTGATCTCCGGCACGCCCACCACGGCGGCGACGTCGAACGTCACCGTCACCGCCACCGACACGACCGGCGCGAAAGGCTCGGCCAGCTTCACCTGGACGATAGGCTCCACTGCCCCACCTCCAAGTTCGCTGGTCAACGGCGGGTTCGAGACCGGCAGTTTGAGTCCGTGGGTATGCCAGGCGGGTGATGCGGTGGTGACGACCCCCGTGCACTCGGGCACCTACGCGGGCATGATCTCGGCGACCAACAGCCAGACCGGCGAGTGCGACCAGACCATCAACCTGTCCCCGAATACCACCTACACGCTCACCGGCTGGACGCAAGGTAGCTACGCCTACATCGGCGTCAGCGGCGGGGCGACGGCCAGCACCTGGACGTCCTCAAGCGGCTGGACCCAGCAGACGGTGTCGTTCACCACCGGATCGTCGGGAACGGTAACCGTCTTCGTCCACGGCTGGTACGCCCAGGGCAACGTCTACGCCGACGACTTCAGCGTCAGCTGAACGGCCCTCGGCCGGCAGCAAGCCGGGGCGGCCCGCCAGGCGGGCCGCCCCGGTCTGCATCGCGTGGCCTTCGGCGAGCCGCCTTCACGGCGGCTCATGGTCGAGCGACTGGATCAGTGGCGGCGCGCGAACCAAACTTCCTCGGCTGGCCAGCGGCGGACCCAGTCGTCCGGATACTCCGGGAAGTCGTTGTTGGCGGCACCTGGTGGCACCTGGACCTCGATCAGGTCCTCAACGACGAGGCCGCATCTGGCCATGACCCGGATCCATTCCCCGTGCGGCAGCGCGAACTGCTGGTAGGCGGTGCCGGATGTGCCATGTCGCACCAGTCGGTGCAGCCCGAACAGGCCGCGCGCCAGCCGTTCGGTGGCGGGTCCCTGCTCTGGCAGGCACATGCGGGCAAGGGTGGACTCGGCCATGAAGATGAGCTGGCCGCCGGGTCGCAGCAGCCGGGCCGCCTCTGGAATCCACCGGTAGGGGTCGCACCACAGCGATGCGCCGTACTCGCTGATCACCAGGTCAGCGCAGGCGACGGCCAGCGGCACCTGCTCGGCGTCGCCGTGAATCAGTGGAAAGCGCAGCCCGAACTCGCCCTGCATACGGTGGGCGGTGGCCAGTTGCCTGGCTGAGACGTCTACTCCGACTGCACGTGCGCCGCGCCGGGCCAGCCACGCCGAGACGTATGCGGTGCCGCAGCCAAGCTCGACCGCGACGGCGCCGGTGGGGTCAGCCGGGAGGACCGGCAACCTGGATTGGGGGATGCACCACATCCCCCAGTACGGCTCGGCGGCGGCCCACCGTGGGTGCGCGTACCGCTCGAACCAGGCCGACATACGCTCGTCCCACTGCCGCCGGGTGACCTGCACGTGATCGCTCCCGTCGACCGCCATGCAGCAATCGTAGGCTCACCGATAGCGCCCACCTCCCGTGCGGCTTTGAACCGAGCAGCGGTTTTTTCCGATTGCGCAAGTTGTTAATTTCCGGCAGCGGACCGCCGGTCGGCCATCGCCCTGCCACCATCCTCTTGACGATCCCTCTCCTGCGCCGCATGAGCGCACCGGGCAACGTCCGCTTCGAATGAAGAGATCTACGGATGATCTCGTGACGCGGCTTGGCCCTACCGCTAGGAGTGAAACTGCGGTATTGACCTGCGAATTCTTGGGTTCTTCTGGTTGGCAACGGGCCGTCAGACGCCGAGTTGGACGGCCCGTTTCCATGTCTGGATTGTCCGGTTAATGCCAGTTGTTGGACGTGGTTTCCCAATCCGCGTCACCTTCTGCTATCCCTTCCCGCAGTGGCGTGGCTATCTCGCGTGCGCGACGCGATATGTCATACTTTGGTGCGAAACGTTGGTAACACCTAACACGGGAGCATGCATGCGCATCACCAGAGCCGCTGTCAAGGCCGGGCTGGCCCTCCTAGCCTCGACGGTTGCCCTCGTGGGAACGACAGCCAGTGCCAGTGCCGCTACCGGCGAAGACGGATTCACCATCCTCAACGCCAGTGCGGGAAATCAGGCGCACGTGTGCCACATCCTCGGGACCGACGACGATTATCACGAGGCAATCGTCTGCGTCGACATCAACACGAAGGTCTCCGGCGACCAGGTCCTGATTCAGGGTCAGCTTGAGGCCTACTGCCAGGACGACAACGGCACGGTCGTCCAATGCGCGAACATTATGGACGGTGGGGAAATCTCTAGCACGGGCGGCGTCTGGCAACAATACGCCGCCGACTGCGGCCATTCGCTCGGAGCATGCCCGACAGGGAGGGAGTACGCCCACAGTCCCTGGATGGGTGACGGCACCGAGGCGGGGGAAAGCGGCTGCGCGTCGAATGCATCAGAGGCCCTCTGGTCGATCGCAGTCGGGGTAGCCACGACGATCGAGCTCCCCGGCTCAGACGACTCGTACACGCTAAGCAACACCGGCCCCAACGACGGCGCCAACGAGTCCACTGGCCATTACTACATCTGCTACAACTAGCCAAGTGCCGGGGCGGTCCGCTATGCGGGCCGCCCCGGTCCGCGTTCAGGTGGAACGCGTCAAAATGGACGTATTACTGCTGGGTGGTTGATGGGCACGGGACCGTGGACTTGAACTCCGGGTGGGCACCGGGAGTGGGGTCGGTGAACCGGCAGCCGAACGTGGGCGATGCGACCGTCTTCGGGTTGAGGATGTTGTCGCCCGCGGCCCGCTTCCCGGTGTCGATCCAATTCACGAGGGCGGAGAACGCGGACGACAGCTCGCTGGTCGTGTAGCCGCAGTGCGTGACTTCGCGGATGGCGCGGCTCACGAACAGGTTGCCCTGGCCGTGCGCCACCATCATGGCGTCGTACTGCTGGTCCATGGAGAACGGAACGAACAGGTCTCCGATGCCGTGTACCGATAGCACCGGGATGCCCGGGTCGCCGTGGATCACCGGCAGCTCTGCGGGCGTCAGGGCGTCGGCCGAGGAAGTGGCGGTGACCGGTGTCCGCACCACGGCACGGTTGAGCGCGATCTCCTGCGGCAGGTTGAACAGCGGGTTGTCGCTGAACGTGTAGAAAGTGTGCTCGTTGCCGGCCACGCTGCCGTTGGCGAAGCCAAGGGTGCCGCCGTTGAGCCCGGGGTAAACGCCGAACAGGAACGGGACCTGGGTGAGCGGAGCGAACCCGAAACTGTCCCAGTAGTCCATGGCGCTGGCGAAGCCAGGACGGGTACCGCCGGACAACTGCTCGACGGTGTCGGACCACAGCGTCCCGGTCTTGGTTAGGTCGGTGGTGAACGTCTGCCCTCCGGTGGCCGCGTCGGGGGTAATCCCGAGGGCGGGCAGCTCGGTCTCCACCGTGGACTGGTACGCGGGCGAGTACGCCTCGCCGGCCGCCAGCGTCGTCGGGTAGCTGATCGTGGTCCCGGTGAGGCCCGCTGCCGTGGCGTTGGCGCCCAGGTAGTAGTCGAACAGGTTGTTGCCTGCCAGCACTCCGCAGTAGGGCATGGCGCCCGCGAAATCGCCCTTGTACGCCTCGATCTCCGCCGTTGTGACCTCGCCGCCCATCGACAGGCCGCTCATGATTGCCTGCCGGGACCGCAGTCCGGTGATCGACGGGAACGCCTGCAGCAGGTCGTGGGTGTCCACGACGCCGTCGCCGGGGTCATACCCGTTCATCGCGTAGCTCGACGCGGCCCAGGCGAATCCGTTGTCGACGAAGTACTGCCGCAACTGGGGATCATCGATCCACACCACGTTGCCAGTGCCTCGGTAACCGTGGGCGAACATCACGAGGGTCCCGTTCCAGTTGGGAGGAACCTCGATCCGGTAGGAGGCACCATCGCTGGCGATGCCGGTCCAGACCCGGGACAGCTGGCCGCTGCCGCTGGCGATCGGGCTGAACGGTCCGGTGTAAGCGGCACCGTTGAATTCGCACGCCGGGTCGGCGATCTGGACGCCGGGGACAACTGTGCTTGAGGTGGTGACGCAGGTACTTGGGCTGAACGCCGTCGCGGCCGCCCGGGCCGATCCTGACCAGGCAGCGAGCGATCCGAGAAGCAGAACGCAGCCGGTAACGAGCGCGACGATGAGACGGCGTGGGTGAGAGCGAGCCGGCATTGGCATTCCTCCCGGGACGGCAGTGAGCTACCCGTAGCCTGCTCTCGTGTTACAAAGCGTTCAAGACAGCCGTAAGCATAAATTTTCCATTTGTTTACTTAGGTCAAGCGGTAATTGCGACATCACAGGTCTTATCCCCGTAAATCAGCCTGATCCATGGGATGTCAGCTGAGTGGGGAGCCGTGCTCCGACGACGACCCCGGTGAGTGCGACCGCGATGGCGAACGAGAACGCCAGCGCGACTCCAGGGCCGTGTCCTATCCGGGAAGTGGCGGCCACGATGGCTCCCGCCACTCCGGTGCCGATGGCCTGACCGAGTACGTCGCAGAGCTGAAGAGCCGAGGTTGCCCGGCCCTCCTCGCCCGCGGCGGCTCGATCGAGCGTGGTCACCGACAGCGGAGCGTAGGCGGTGCCGATCCCCGCGCCAGCCAGCGCCCAGGCCAGGATGGCCAGCGCTGGAGGCACCGACGGCAGGAGCACTATGCACATGGCGCCGAGGCCAATGGCGACCAGGGCCTCGCCAGGCCGGACTAGGCGGCGCGGACCCCACCGGGCGATGCGGCGGGCCTGCACCCACGATCCGGCCGTCCACGTAAGAGTCGACGCCGTGAGCGCAAGCGCTGCCAGTGTCGTCGGGGCGTGCCTGACGGTTACGACCGCATACGGGACGTACGCGTCGCCGGCGAAGAAGGAGCACGTCAGCAGCGACCGGCTGAGGATTGTGGCAGTAAGCCCAGGCCGTGCGGAGAGATAGCGAGGCGGTGTCAGGCGGCGCATTGAGACAGCGAGAAGAGCGGCGCCGGCGATACCGCCCGCAGCGACCACGGCCACGACGCCGGAACTGAGCGCCGCCAGCGCCGTGCCGGCGCCCGCCACCACGCCAAGCACGGCCAGGTACGGCACTGGGGCCGTTCCCCGGCTCGCGGGTGGTGGGACGTGTCGCAAGGCCAGCACGACAAGCGTCCCGGCCGCGGCCACTAGCGGCAGCAAGCCAAGGAATACCCAGCGCCAGCCAACCGCCGCGGCCACGAGGGCCGCGATACTCGGCCCGATCAGGCCAGGCACTACCCATGCGGTGGAAAGTACGGCGAACATTCTCGGCCGGGACTCCTCGGCATAGCACCGGGAGATCGCCACGTAGGCCACCGCGGGCACGACCCCGGCGCCAAGTCCCTGTACCGCCCTGCCCGCTACGAGAACCACCATGTCCGGCGCGGTTCCGCCGATGATCAGGCCAAGGGCGAACAGGGCAAGGCCGGCGAGCATCGGCCGTCCGAGCGGCACACGGTCGGCGAACGTTCCGGCGAGCACGATCCCAATGAGGCTCGCCAACAGGAAAGCGCTGAACACCCACCCGTAGAGTCGGAGGTCTCCCAACTGCCGGCCCACCACCGGCAAGATGGTGGCGACGGCGAGCGCCTCGAACGCGACGAAAGTGACCGCGAGCACGAGACCGACCGTCAGCGCGCGCTGAGTCGGCGCCCATATCCCGGCGGCCGGGCTGGCCGGCGCCGTCGTGGCTCTGTCCGCATCTGTGCTCATTAGAGCGAGGGTAGAACCTTAACTGCTGTTGAGGTCAAGCACTGCTACTGCTGACCACCCATTTGCCGAAATTCACGCGGCCTTGAGCCGTGTGCGTTCCGCCGCCACGATCGCGCGCCGCAGTTCGGTCTCTGAGCCTGTGTCTAGCGCGTCCGGCGTCGCGTTCGCCATGTCGCTACGGCGCGCGTACTCGTCGAACGCCTCGCGCTTGCCTGCAAGCAGTTCGAGGATTCGCTGGTCGACGCTGTCCTCGCAGAGCAGCCGGTGTACGTCCACGCGGCGAACCTGGCCCATCCGGTGCGCGCGGGCGATCGCCTGCTCCTCGATCGACGGCGTCAGTTGCGGCTCGGCGATGATGATCACCGACGCGGCCTGGATGTTTAGGCCCACGCCGCCCGCCTGGATCTGGGAGACCAGCACCGCGGGTCCTTTGACGTTCGTGAGCTCGTCCACCATCGCCTGGCGCTCGGTCGGCGAAATGTCCCCGGTCAGCGGTCCGACGACGGGGACGCCAGGGACGCCGTCGCGCCCGGCCAGCACCTCGATCATCGTCTCGAGCACGTCGCGGAAGTAAGAGAACACGATGACCTTGCGCCCGCCGTCGGCTGCCTCGCTGACGATCTCCACCAGCCGCCGGAGCTTTGCCGATCCCTTCACCGTTCTCGGGTCGAACGCGGCCCGGCGCATCGCCATGAAGTTCCCTTCGACTACCGCCTTCCGGTACGCGCGCCTTGCCGCCCCTTCGAGCGCCACCCACTCCTGCGTCTCCAGCCGGTCCGGCAGCTCGCTGAGCACGTCTTCCTGGTTGCGCCTGAGGTAGACAGGCGCCACCTGCTCACGGAACCTGGTGCCATCCAGCGCCTCATCCGCGATGTCCAAATTTTCGGCGACTTCCGGGCGCAGGTGCCCGACGAGAACGCGGAACTCCTCCACCTTGTTTTCCATCGGCGTCCCCGTCAGGAACAGTGCCCGCCTGCTCCGGCCCGCCCACTCGTTAACCGCCCGGGTGCGCAGCGCGTTCGGGTTCTTCGCGTAGTGCGCCTCGTCGACGACAATCATCGCGACCGAGACGTCCAGGTCTCCCGGCATGCTGCGCAGCGCCTCGAATGTCGTGATGGCAACGCCGCCCTTGGCCACCCACTCCTGCTCGGCCGCCTGCCGTTTCGCGCCTGGCAGGTGGAGCCGACGGGCCTCAAGCAGCGTGTGCCGCTCCACCTCGCGCGTCCAGTTGATGACCACGCTCGCCGGGCAGACGACCAGGAAGTGCGTCGCGCCCTTGGCGGCCAGGTGGCACAAGGCGGCAAGTGACTCCATCGTCTTGCCCAGGCCCATCTCGTCGCCGAGGATCACCCGCTCCTGGACCAGCGCGAACTTCGCGCCGAACGCCTGGTAGCCGCGCAGCGATGTTCTAAGCAAGGACAGGTCAAGGGGCAGTACCCGGACTTGCTCGGCGATGTCGGCGGGGAGGAAGCCCTGGCTGGCCTCCCGCGCCGGGTCGAGTTCCGCGACATCGATCAGCAGGCCGTTGTACGTGACTGGACGGGCGAGGTAGTCATTCCACAGCCGGGCGACCCGCTGTTCCTTGCCTGTCTTCTCCAGCTCAGCCTCGGCCCTGGACAGCCGCTTGCGTGCCGTGGTGACCGACTTGGAGCTGAGGATGGCGTCCAATTCGGTGAGGGCATCACGGGCTTCCTGCTTCTTCCGCCCGGAGAACGTGAAGAGCATTCTCGGTCGGCTCGCCCCGCGGGCAGCCGGGTCAAGGCGGCGTCCGATGTCGCTCGCCAGCGGACTCAGGTCCGGGCCCTTCAGCGCGGAC
>Ga0307478_10003369_pt1 | contig 11883 bp, 10 predicted proteins | sample atmos_gasesECM4C_2_FD_203713 | JGI IMG/M metagenome (GOLD analysis project Ga0307478, IMG submission 203713) | Hardwood forest soil microbial communities from Morgan-Monroe State Forest, Indiana, United States - atmos_gasesECM4C_05 | ecosystem: Environmental > Terrestrial > Soil > Temperate...
CTCAAGGACGTCGAAATCGACGGTGCCGGTGGCAATCGCCTGCTGCAAGCGCGGGTTGTAGTCGGCTTGCGCGAGGTCGATCCAGGATATTTTTGCGCCAGTGTAGGCCTCCCAAGGCTTCAGGAAACCGCGGAACAAGAGGTTATGCAGGTTCTGGTTGTTGAGCCCCATGAAGGACAGTTCGACACCCTTGAACTCCCCCGCCTGCACGTTGGCCTTGGTGGGACCGAGACAAAGCTCGCCGACCTTCTGCCAATCGGCGTCGGTGGGCGCGCCTTTGCCAACTCCTGGAATTTGCGAAATCTCCGCGCGCAGATTGTCCTGCGCCAAGGCGCTCCCGGTCCATGCGCCGAGACCGGCGGTAGAACCGAGGGCTGCAGCGCTCACCGCTCCCTTGAGCACGGTGCGCCGGTTTGGTCCTGTCGGGCGATGCTGATCGAACTCTTGCTGTGTCACTGCGAAACCTCCCAGTTTATATTTTGTATTTATATTCCTTGCCGACTGAGCACCGTTCCGAGGGCATGACGCTCGCGGATTTGCTGCGCCTTCCGCTTTGAGTCGCGTGATGCGAACAGGAGGTGACAGAGGCCTGTTTCAGTATGCAACAGCCTCAATCGATGTCAACGACGGCAGCCGCGAGGCTTTTGAGGACGAGGGCAACGCGCCCCCTAGAGAAAATGCGGCGCATGAAAATTGGCTTTCACAACAAGCTAGATGCTGCACCGCGGTCGCAACCCAGGCGTGTCTTCAGGCGTGTCTTGCCGATGGACAAGTGCCCCCTGCTCACGTCGCGTCTGGCGCAATGACCCCTTTCTTGAAGACGAAGCAGCCGTAGAAGCGGCGTTCGCCGGTCTGAATGACACAGTAGGCTTTTTTCGCGAGTTCATAGAATGCAAATCGCTCGATCGAGCCCATCGGAAAGGGCCGCCCCTCGGCGGCATCGATCTCCCTCTGCACCTCGACCTGGACTGGAGGAACCTCGTTGGGCTGGCCAACGATCTCCATCCTGAGTGCGGGCTTGTCGACAAAGGAATCCAGCGGCAGGACCGACAGAATCGCGCGCGCTGCGCGAAAAGCCGGAACGTTATCAACGCGAAGCAGCCGCCCCAACACGGTCTGGCGAGCGACCGAATCCGCCGGGAAATTCGTATCGCAAAGGACGACGTCATCACCATGGCCCATGGCGCGCAGGGCGCTGAGAACGTCCGCATTCAGAATTGGATCAATCGATTTAAGCATGCTGCCGCTCCCTTGCATTCCCTGGACTTTCTCGGCCGATCGATAGCCGATTTCATTGATGCTGCTCCATCGTTACCAAGTATAGGGCATAGATCTGGCCCACAGCCAGCGCGCAGCGCGCGAAAAGGACTTGCCATCGCGACCCGACATAGAGCCCTTATGGTCCCCTGCCCCGATCACCACCCCAGACCGCCTGTTCGGTCCAGCCGAGAGCTGCGAACTCAACCGACCTCAGCGGCGCCTCGGCGACAGCGAAGAATTCGTCGAGCTGCGGCGGCGCGACTGATGTTGCGGACAGCATGGCGTGCGCTTGCCCGCGATGATGGATCTGGTGCTGGAAGAGATGCATCAGGAGACGGTCGCGTCGCTCGGTCTGGACGCTTGTACCGCGATTGACCCGCACGGTGCTGTCAAGTTGGTCGGGCATCAGCGCATTGCAATGAGCGATCAGACGCTGGTCGACTTTGGCCTGAGCGCGCTGCAATTCCGGCACGGAGGGATGAGGCACCCTGTTCTCCCAGGCCCATGGCCCGAGCCAGCCACCCTCGAGCGCATCGACGTAGAAAAGGTCGATGACGTAGATGTGGTTCAAGGTCAGTTGCAAACTGGGGAAGAAGCCCGTTCGCCTCGCTTCAAACTCCGTCTGGCTCAGATTTGCACATGCGTTGAGCAGGCGGTGGTTGGCCCAGGCGTTGTTGTAGGCGAAAGCGCGATAGGTCTGTACAAAACCGGCCGACATGTCTGCTCCTCACCCGTGCTCATCTGGACCATATGGCGATCTTTGCGCCTTGTCCCGGCTCCCGATTTGCGATGTCGTCACCCGCCATTTCTGCAATTCGAAAATCATCAGCTGGGTGGCCGGACGACCGGTTGCCGCATCATAGCGCCATCTCCCACTCACATTTTCGTAACGATCGATAATCTTTCCAAACTGTAAGTTGATGATGAACCCCGGCGAGCCAATGCTCGGTAGCTGGGATTCGGAGGGGGGCGCAGGTGAAAGCCTGGCCATGTTGACAAAAGATATCGCTGCTGCGCTCGGCGCGTCCCTGGTCGGTGATGGCGCAAAGGACATCGCGCGCATCGTCCATCCTGATGATGCTGAACATCCCTCTGATCTGGCAGTCGCGATCATATCCGATACGGCCGCGGCATTGACCCGCACGCGGGCCGAAGCGGCCATCGTGTCGGCCAAACGCTTGCCGGAACCGAACAGGTTTGCAAGTCTCATCGTCATCGAGCAAGGCCGCGCGGCGCTCGCCATCCTCACTGCCCTGTTCGATGGCGGGCCCGCTCGCGGAGCAGGCGTGCATCAGACCGCCGTAGTCGCGCCGGATATCGAACTCGGAGAGGGCGTGAGCATCGGCCCCTTCGTGGTGATCGGACCCGGCTCAAGGATCGGGGCCGGCACGACAATTCTCTCCCACGCCTCCCTGGGGGAGAATGTGGTCGTCGGCGCCGGCGGGCTGATCCATTCGGGTGTGCGCATCGGCGACCGTGTGACGATCGGCGAGCGCGTCATGATTCATTCCAATGCGGTGGTCGGATCGGACGGCTTCAGCTTCGCCCCCGAGCTCGGACCCCGCATGCCATATTCACCGGGATTGGAGCTCAAGCGCGTTCATTCGCTCGGTCGCGTAATTATCGGCGACGACGTCGAGATCGGCGCAAATACCACGATCGATCGAGCAACACTGCGCTCGACGCGCATCGGCTCAGGCACCAAGATCGACAATCAGGTCCAGATCGGACACAACGTGACGATCGGGACGAACTGCCTGATCTGCGGCAAAGTCGGGATCTCGGGTAGCGCGACAATCGGCGATCGGGTCAGGATCGGAGGTGGGGCCGGGATTGCCGACCACATCATGATTGGCACCGAAGCCATCATTGGGGCCGCCTCCGGGGTCGGGAGCGATGTGCCGGAAGGCCAGTATGTGTTCGGCTATCCGGCCGTCGCCATCGACCGGGCGCTGGAGCAATATCGATACCTTGGCCGCCAGAAGCTGCTTCACCGCAAGATCAACGAGATCGCCACGCGCGTGGACGAACTCGAGCGAGACAAGATGGCGCGATAAATCGCGCTGCGCGCCACCTCCAGCGACAAACGGCAGAGCCGTTTGTCGCTGGGCTGACGGTTCGAGATTCATCAATCCGCGTCGTGGCAGTCGCCGTGGCCGCGGCTGTGGTCGCAGAAGCCGCCATCGGCCCGATCGTCGCGATCGAAATCGGTGCCCGGCGTGAACGAGATGCCGCGCAACGCTTCACTGAACCCTGCGGTCTTCACCGTGGTGAAGCTCTCGCCCGCGGGCAGCGTGGTCGCGGCGAGCTTGTCGGTGATCACAACGAGCTTGTTCGGATCGGCACCCTGGTCGCCGCTGCCGCTCACGGTCGAGGTGATGGCCCAGATCGTCACGGTGCCGTCGCGGTTGACGCGGCCGGTGATGTTACGCAGCCCGTCGGTCGCGGGCGACCACGGCGAGCCGGTCACGCTGTTGGTGCCGATCGGATAGCCCGATACGGTGTAGGGCACGCCGAGGTTAAGGCCCGCCTGCAGCGTATAGGCTAGCGTCCAGGTGCCGGTCGTCTCGTTGAACACCCACTTCTGCAGGCCAGCGTTGGTTTGCGTGGCGGCCGCCGTATAGGTGTTGGAGGCCGCGCTGTAGGTCGCTGTGCCATTACCCTCGTCGGCGACATAGAGCGTCTTGGCATCGGCAAACCAGACACCGAATGGGAACATGGTCACGGTCGTGGTCTTGGCGGAATTGGTCGGGAAGCCGTGCAGCACGCACATGTTGTAGGGCGTCACGCCAAGCGTCTGCAGCTTCGTCGCATCGTAGACAATCGGCGTGGTCGGCAGCGTCGCCGAGGTCGAGGGAACGCCTGTTCCATTCGGACAGGCCAGCGGTTGGCCGCTCGCGTTGAAGCCCGAATTGTCGATGAAGTAGACGGTGTTGATGCCGTTGCCGCCGCTGCCCTTGGTCACATAGATCACGTTGTTGAACACCGTGAGCCCGCGGAAATTGGTGTCCTTGCCGGTCTTGTCGGCCTTCAACCCCAACTGGGTGACGTTGAAGCTGCCGACCGGCGTCGGCTGGCCAGGATCTGGCTGCTGGGCGAGCGGCGCATGCGCTTGCGTGACGATCTGCGCGCCGGCGCCGATGATGATTCCGTTCGGCTGCGGGTTGCCGCCATTGCCGGCATTGCCCGTGGTGTAGACCACATCGAGGCCGTGCCGGTCGTTGAGGATCGCGGCGCGGCCATTATTGCCGCTATAGGCATTGGTCTTGGTGAAACGAAAATGACCGTTCTCGTCGACGGTGGCGATGACACGGAAATAGCTCGACGGCACCGGGTTGGTCGGGTCGACCACGTCGGGCGTGTTGGAGTTGGACACGTCGATCGCACCGACCGGCGCGAGATAGCCCATGAACGAGACGGTGCGATGATCGAGCGACAGGTTGAGCGCGATCTCCGACTTGGACGAGAAGCTCGTGACCATCTGGTCGCGGTTCGCGGTGATGCCTCGCTGGGCGCTGTTCGGCACCTCCAACGACTGCACATGGTCGCCGTCAGGCCTGAGCTCGTCGAGCACGATCTTGGAGGTGACGCCGAAGGAGCCGTCGACCTGGTCATTGTTGAACACTTGCGGATAGGTGCCGCCCGAATTGGCGGTGGCGCAATTACCTGCCGTGCAGTTCGGCGGCAGCTGGGTAACGCCGGCGGTGATGCTGACCGCGTTGTTGTCATAGACCGCGCGGCTCAGGAGCAGATCGCCGGGGCGGAAATGCACGCCATCGTCGTCGGCGCGCGCCAGCGTGGAGCCGAGAGCGGTGGACGCGAGCAAAGCGAGCGCGAGGCACGAGGTGAGCGGCGGCCGCCCGGCAAACGGGCGCGATCCTGTAGTGATCATTGTTGGTATCCCAAATTGAAATTTTGCGATGCGAGGGCCCGCGCGCGAGCATGGCTGCGGCGGCCGCGCGAAATCTGCGCGCGGTCTGTTACAGGCGTGCGAAGGAAGTGCGACGGCTGTGGAAAGACGCCGCGCGATCAGACCCCGCAGACATGATCTGTCACTCTTCCGGCGCGTTCTCGATCGGATCGAACCGGCTCGTGTCAAACCCCAGCAGATTCCAGGATTGCTGCATATGCGGCGGCAGTGGTGCCGTAGCGTCGATCACGCCGCCGCGCGGATGCGGGATCACGATCCGGCGCGCCAGAAGGTGCAGCCGGTTCTGCAGGCCGCCGGGAAATTCCCAGTTCTCGCGGTTGAAATATTTGGGGTCACCGACGATCGGATGCGCGATATGCGCCATATGCGCGCGCAGCTGATGGGTACGGCCGGTGACGGGTTTGAGCGAGACCCAGGCGAGCTTGCTGCCTGCAGTTTCCACCACAGCGTAATAGGTGACCGCATGGCTTGCGCCCTCGTCGCCATGGGCTGCGATGCGCATGATGGTGTCGTCCTCGCCCTCCTCCTTCGCGAGATAGGTGGAGATGCGGCCCTGCTTCGGCTTGGGGACGCCGGCGACCAGCGCCCAATAGATCTTGCGCGCGGAACGATGGCGAAAGGCGCCGGTAAGTTGCGTGGCGGCAAAGCGTGTCTTGGCGACCAACAGGCAGCCCGAGGTCTCCTTGTCGAGCCGATGCACGAGGCGCGGCTTCTGTCCTTTGGCGTCGCGCATCGCTTCCAGCATCTGGTCGACATGGCGCGTGGTGCCGGAGCCACCTTGGACAGCGAGACCCGCAGGCTTGTTGAGGACGAGCACGTCGTCGTCCTCGAACAAGGTCATCGCCTTCAGGGCCTCGAGCGTCTTCCGTTCGGTCTCCGACAGCGAAGCCGCAAGCTTCGGCGCATCGAGCCGCAGGGGCGGAATGCGCACACTCTGCCCCTCCTCCAGCCGGTCCTTGGAGTCGGCGCGCTTGCCGTTCACGCGCAGCTCGCCTTTGCGGACGATGCGCTGGATGTGGGAGAACGACAGCCCCGGAAACCGCGCCTCCAGAAACCGGTCGACGCGCATGTTGTTTTCGTCCGCCGTCACCACGACGGTCTGCACCTTGGTCGGCAGCGCAGTGGGCTCGGCGGCGGGCTTTGGCGGTTTCGCCCCAAGGCTGGCGTGTTTCTCCTTGCGGTTTTCTCCCGGGCTCTCTTGGCGTCGTTTGGAGAACCGCGGCGGCTTTCCGCCCACACGATGGGTTTTCGGCCGCTCCGTCTGCGTCCGCTCGGCTTGCCGGAATGGGCGCTTGTCGCGCTCCTGCGCGGGACGATCGTCCCGACGGTCCGACTTTGGTTGGGTTCTCTTGATGCGACGGCTCATTTCCAGCTGACTAGCCCAAAAGACGCGAATCGTCACGGCGAAATCGTGATAATTCGGCTCGCCGATGTCTGGGGAAAGCTAGAACAACAGGACCTGCAGATCCGCCGACATCTGCGTCTTTACCTCGTCTGGCAGCAGCGTCAGGCTCGCGATGTCCGGCTTCAATACCTGTTTGACGGACGCTGCGACTGATGCCGTTGCATCCGTAAAGACAAAGCGGACCGACCCCGCCTTGCCCTTTTGGGCATCGCTAAGCTCCGAATAGTCGGAGAAGACCGACGTCGCCTGATAGCCCTTTTTCAGGAGATCGTTCTCCAGCTGCCTGGCGAGGCTCTTGGTCTTGGGATCGGTGGAATAGATCACGAGCACGGTCGAGTTGCGGTTGGCACCATATTCGACTGACGGCGCCGCGGTCGCTGTGGCTCCCGCGGCTGGCGCCATCCGCTTCTCGATATCGGCGATGCCTGCCTTGATATCCTCGAGCCGCGCATTGATCCCGGCGGCCTGCTCGGTCACCTGGCCGGTGGTCGCGGCCTGGCCGGAAAACTCCACGCCCAGTCCCTTGAAATCGAAGATCGAGAGCACCGGAATGACAAACAGCAGTGCACCGAAAAACAGCAGGCCGGCGAACGTGTTCAAGGCCGCTGGATTGCGCAGAAGCGCAATCAGGCAAACGATCATGAGGATCGTTCCGCCGATCATCGGGGAAAACCTGATGATATTATCCGCCGCCATGGCCGCCTCATGATCGCAGGAACGGCAAAGCCTGATACAACCTTAGCGCTTATTCAATCGCACTTCCTACTTTCCTGCCCGCTCGCGCCTGAGCTTGGCCCAATAGTCCAGCCGCTTCCTGATCTCGCGCTCGAAGCCGCGCTCCGGCGGATCGTAGAAAGTCTGCCGTCCCAGGCTCTCCGGGAAATAATCCTGGCCTGAAAACGCATCCGGTGCGTCGTGGTCGTATTCGTAGCCTCCGCCGTAACCTTCTTCCTGCATCAGCCGCGTCGGCGCATTCAGGATGTGTTTGGGCGGCAGCAGCGAGCCCGCTTCCTTGGCAACCCGCTTTGCCGCGCCGAAGGCCGTATAGGCCGCGTTGGACTTCGGGGCGGTTGCGACATAGATCACGGCCTGCGCGATCGCGAGCTCGCCTTCGGGAGAGCCTAAGAAGTCATAGGCATCCTTGGCCGCATTGGCGATGACGAGCGCCTGCGGATCGGCCAGTCCAATGTCTTCGACCGCCATGCGTACTACGCGACGCGCCAGGAACAGCGGGTCCTCGCCGGCATCGAGCATGCGCGCAAGATAGTACAACGCCGCATCGGGATCGGAGCCGCGCACCGCCTTGTGCAGCGCCGAGATCAGATTGTAATGGCCGTCGGCGGATTTGTCGTAGATCGGCGCGCGGCGCTGCAGGATCTCCTGCAGCTGTGCTGCATTGAAGATCTCGTCCGGACGCGCGGCGCGCCACACTTCTTCGGCAAGCGTCAGCGAGGCGCGGCCGTCGCCGTCGGCCATGCGCACCAGCACGGCACGCGCCTCCGCATCGAGCGGCAGCTTCTTGCCTTCGACCTCCTCGGCATGGCGAAACAGCTTTTCGATCGCGACCGGGTCGAGCGAGTGAAACACCAGCACCCGCGCCCGCGACAGAAGCGCCGCATTGAGCTCGAAGGAGGGATTTTCGGTGGTGGCGCCGACCAGCACCACGGTGCCGTTTTCCATCACAGGCAAAAAGGAATCCTGCTGGGCGCGGTTGAAGCGATGCACTTCGTCGACAAAGAGCAGCGTCCCTTTGCCCATCTCGCGCCGGGCGCGGGCCGCATCGAACGCCTTCTTCAGATCGGCGACGCCGGAGAAGACTGCGGAAATCTGCTCGAAATGCAGCTCGGTGGCATCAGCCAACAGCCGTGCAACGGTGGTCTTGCCGGTGCCCGGCGGTCCCCAGAAGATCAAGGAGCCGAGCGTGCGCGTCTCCAGCATGCGCGTCAGCGCCCCGTCCGGGCCGAGGATGTGGTCCTGGCCGACCACATCTGACAATTTGCGCGGCCTTAAGCGATCAGGCAGCGGATGCGGAGCGTCCTGCTCGAGGCCTGCGGCCGTGAACAGTGACGCGCCGCTCTCGCGTGGTCGCTTCGCGCTCATCCGCCCAGCGTGACGTTGATCTGCTGGCCGCCCCGCAACAGGGTGATGCGCCACAGCCGCGACTGTTCACGCGTCACCTTGTCGAGATCGCCGGTCGTGGAGATCTTCTTGTTGTTCACGGCGAGAATAATGTCGCCCTTCTGGAAACCGACATTGGCGGCCGTGGAATCCTCTGATAGCTCCGTTACGACCACGCCCTCGGTGTCCGCATCGAGATGCAATTCGTCGGCGACCGCCGGCGAGATGTTGGAAACGGTAGCGCCCTGGAATGGCGAGCGCCCCGCGAGCGTGATCTCGTCTCGATCTCGGTCGGGCGCGGTCTCGAGTGCGACCGAAAGCTTCAGGGCCTTGCCGCCGCGGATCACATCGATCTGCGACGATCCGCCCAATGGATGGGTCGCAAAGCGGTAGTCGAAGGCGTTGGGATCCTCGACCGGCTGGCCATCGACGGCGGTGATGAGATCGGAGGCCTTGAGCCCGGCGCGCGCCGCCGGACCGCCCGGCACGACGCTCGCAATCAGCGCGCCGCTCGGCGTCTTTAGCCCAAGGCTGTCGGCGATATCGGGCGTCACGCCCTGCAGCTTTGCACCCAGCCACGGCCGTTTCACCGACTTGCCGCCGCTCTTGGCGGAAGCCACGACCACGCGCACCATGTTGGCGGGGATCGCAAAGCCGATGCCCTGCGAGCCGCCGGAGCGCGAATAGATCGCGGTGTTGATGCCGGCGAGACGTCCGGTCATGTCGACCAGCGCGCCGCCGGAATTGCCGGGATTGATCGCCGCATCGGTCTGGATGAAGAACTGATAGTCGGTGATGCCGACCTGCGTACGCGCAAGCGCCGAGATGATGCCATGCGTCACGGTCTGGCCGACGCCGAAGGGATTGCCGATCGCAATCACCACGTCGCCGACCATCAACTCATCCGAATTGGCGAAGTCGAGCGTGGGGAATTTCTCATGCGCGTCCTTCAGCCGAAGCACCGCGAGATCGGAGCGCGGGTCCTTCAGCACGATCTCGGCCTCGAACTCGCGCTTGTCAGACAGCGAGACCTTCACCTGGTCGGCGCCTTCTATGACATGCACGTTGGTGACGACAAGTCCGGAGGGGTCGACCATCACGCCCGAGCCCAGCGAGCGCTGCATCTGCTCCTGCTGTCCGCCGGGAACGCCGAAAAAGCGGCGAAAAATCGGATCGTCCAGGAACGGATTGTGGTTCTGCACCATCTTGGCCGCATAGACGTTCACCACCGCTGGCTGCACGTGCTGCACAATCGGCGCGTAGGAGAGCCTGAGTTCGGCCGCGGAGGAAGGCACGCGACGGTCCTGCGCAAGCGCGGGTGTTGCGAGGAGAGCAGAGACCAGAAGCGCTGCGGCGATACGGGTAAGCTTCATGCGGGAAATCCTGAAATTTCGTAAAGCCAGATATAGGCAGTCGGTCATCATCGGAAGCGCGAGGTTCAAGCCGCGCGCCCCTCGGCTCTCGCGGCATCCGGCGCGGACGCGCAGGATAGCCGCTCCTGATGGCTTTCGCCCCACGCCTTTAGCGTGTCGATCACCGGGCGCAAGCTCTCTCCGATATCGGAGAGGCAATACTCTACCCGCGGCGGCACCTCGGCATAGACCTTGCGGATGATCAGCCGGTCATCCTCAAGCGCCCGCAGCTGTTTTGTGAGCATACGCTGGGTGATGCCGGGCATACGCCTTCGCAATTCGCCAAAGCGCTGGGTGCCCTGCTGCAGGTGGAACAGGATGACCCCCTTCCACTTGCCATCGATCAGGTCGAGTGTCACCTCGACCGCGCAGCCCGGTCGATGAGCAAAATTCCGTCGTTTCATGAGGAGTCATCCATTAGTATCCAAACAGGCACTATATCCCTGAATTTACAGTACTTGCCAAGTTGGTTCTGCCGAGACAGTTAGGCGGTAGCTGTCAGCCCAAGACCTTCAACACCAGGAGACCAGCCATGAAGGCCGTCGGATACAAGAAACCTCTCCCCATCGATGCAGCGGACGCCCTGATCGATTTCGAGGCGCCCAAGCCGGAAGCCGCCGGCCACGACATCCGCGTCGCGGTGAAGGCGATCTCGGCCAATCCGGTCGACTACAAGGTGCGCAAACGCGCCGAGCCGCCGGAGGGCCAGATCAAGATTCTGGGCTACGATGCGGCTGGAATTGTGGACGCGGTCGGGCCGGAGGTCACCCTGTTCAAGCCGGGCGACGAAGTCTTCTATGCCGGCTCGATCCAGCGTCAGGGCACCAATTCCGAGTTCCACCTCGTCGATGAGCGCATTGTCGGCAAGAAGCCGAAGAGCCTGTCCTTCGCGCAGTCCGCCGCCCTGCCCCTGACCTCGATCACGGCCTGGGAGCTCCTGTTCGACAGGCTCGGCGCGGTGCCCGGCAAGAGTCTCGATCCGCGCACGCTATTGATCACCGGCGGCGCCGGCGGCGTCGGCTCGATCCTGATCCAGCTCGCGCGACGGCTGACCGGACTCACGGTCATTGCAACCGCGACACGGCCCGAGTCGCAGAAATGGTGCCTCGAGCTCGGCGCGCATGCGGTGATCGACCATGGGAGGCCTATGAAGGAGCAGATCGAGAAGCTGAAGCTGCCGCCGGTCGCGCTGGTGGCAAGCCTCACTGCAACCGACCAGCACTACAAGGCGATCGCCGACTTCATGGCCCCGCAAGGCAAGTTCGGTCTGATCGACGATCCCGCCGAATTCACCGTCGGCGTGTTCAAGGGCAAGGCGATCTCGGTGCACTGGGAGTCGATGTTCACCCGCTCCTCGTTCCAGACGCCTGACATGATCGCGCAGAATCATCTGCTCAACGATGTCGCCGATCTCATCGACAAGGGTGTGCTGCGCACCACGCTGGACCAGACCTTCGGCACAATCAACGCCGCCAACTTGAAGCGCGCGCATGCACTGCTGGAGAGCGGCAAGTCGCGCGGCAAGATTGTGCTGGAGGGATGGTAAGGCCATTGCCGTCATTGCGAGCCAACGGGTCCGCGCAAAGCGCGGCCCGATGACAGGCTCCGCGAAGCAATCCAGGGCCGAGCGTGCGACTCTGGATTGCTTCGTCGCTTCGCTCCTCGCAATGACGGGGTTTGATGCGGTTTCATGGTGGGCACGACGCTCACGCGCCTTTGCCCACCCTACGTCTTGTCGCGAGGCGACTCAGCCCTCT
>Ga0307478_10003370_pt1 | contig 11879 bp, 10 predicted proteins | sample atmos_gasesECM4C_2_FD_203713 | JGI IMG/M metagenome (GOLD analysis project Ga0307478, IMG submission 203713) | Hardwood forest soil microbial communities from Morgan-Monroe State Forest, Indiana, United States - atmos_gasesECM4C_05 | ecosystem: Environmental > Terrestrial > Soil > Temperate...
AAGAGTCGACCCACATTTTGAACGCGGTTTCCCCGGGCTGGACCTGCGCGCTCCCCTTCGCGAGCTACGTCGTGGATCGGATCATGAAAATCCCTGCGTAAAGTAGCTAGAGAGCGGCGAGGGGGTTTTAACACTTCACCCCGGTCGCGCCAGTGAGGCGTGCCGCTGCGAGAGCGATTGCCGCAGCGCTGCTCAATGAAACCACCTGACCCTTGTCGATCTCCCCTAGGAGTATCGTTAGTGGCATCAATATCAGCTCAGTTTCTTCTAAGTCGCCGCTCTCAGGTTGCGCGACCTGTCGCGCATTACGCGCTAAAAAGATAAACGTCTCGCCGCATCGGTAATTACTGTTAGGCACGAAATGCCCGAGCGGCTCCCATTCGTTCGACACGAACCCAGTCTCTTCACGAAGCTCGCGCTGAGCGGCTAGCAAAGGGTCTTCCTGCGGTTCGAGGAGTCCACCCGGCAGCATTAAGCTGGCGTGTTCGATCCCATGGCGGTACTGACGGCAGATAACGATTTCGTTTTCCGATGTGAGTGCCGCCATCACAACGAACGGCCGTAGATCAATCCGAAAATACGGCGCTATAGTTCGCCCATCCGGCAACTCAACCGTATGGGAGTGTACGGTGACGTAGGGGGGTGCGGAATAAACTACCTGTGAAGAAACTACCTTCCAAGGCTTGAAGTCTGGCATTGGATCCAGAGCTTCTAAGACTTCTCTTGACCGCGTCCGACTTCGTTTAGCAGGCGGCATAATCGCAGCACATTATCGGTCTCTAAGTCAGGATAATTGCCAATGTAAAATCCGTAGAAATGAACATGATCGATTTTCGGATACTCTTGAGCTTCATCGTTCGCGAGAAGCTTTCTCAGATAAGGTTGGCGCAATTGATTCCCGCCACCCGAAGTTCCTCTCCGAAATTCTATGCCGGCATTAGCTAATGCTTCCATGATCGCGTCCCGCAGTTGGTCATCACGGTTCTTCAGCACGAGCGTAAAGGCATAATTGCAACTTCCCTCTGTCTCGAAGTCGGTGAAATAGATCTCGGGATTCAGATTATCCAGAAACAGCTTTAGATTCGCTATGCGCTTCTTGTTGTTTGCATCGAGGCGCTTCAGCTGAGAACGGCCTATGACGGCGTTCAGTTCCGTGCTCCGGACGTTCCAGGCCGGATAGGCGAAGATAAAATTCGGATGCAGATCAGGATATTCTTCCGCGTATCGTTGCCTGACTCCCGCCGATTTCGCTTCCCGAGTCATGCCATGAGAACGAAGCATGCGGATGATTTCATAAAAATTGTCGTCATCGGTGCATACCATCCCGCCCTCGATCGTACTGAGGTGATGCGCATAATAGAATGAAAAGTTCGACACCCAGCCGAATGTGCCCAGTTTTCTCCCTGCCATCGTCGCCCCATGTGACTCACAAACGTCTTCGATCAAAGGAACCTTCCGCGCCCGCAGTTCCTCCACAAAATCCTGAGTAATCGCATTGTATCCAAGGATGTGGGTAATGAAGACGGCTTTGGTGGCGGAAGTGATTTTTTTAAGGACCTGAGAAAGATCCATCCCGAGCGTGCGTGGATCGATGTCTACGAATACTGGCTTCATCGCGCAATGGAGGACGGCGGTAATATCGGACACCCAAGTCAGGGTGGGCACAATAACCTCACCATCACCGACAATGTGTTTGAGTGCCGCGATCGTAAGAAGGTTCGCCGAGGCGCCTGAATTAACAAAGACGCTGTGCTTCACGCCAAGCCATTCGGACCACTCCTCCTCGAATGCCTCCACCTGACGGGATTGAGTTAGGATAGGGTTGCCGTGGCCCAGAAAGGTCACTAAAGCGTTGATATCATCGCCCGTAATATTGTTGGACATCAGCGGCCAGCCATTCGCGGTCGCGAACCTTGAAGGTGCGGATGGAGTTACGGTTGCCAAAGCCGGATCACTTTTCATTGTAATAGTCGCCATACTCTACGACGACGGTGCTTTTCCCATCGGTCCGTTCCAAGGCCTTCTGATACGCTGGAAAAATCATTTCTGGTTCGTCGAGCCGGATGATCTCCGTGTTCACGCACATGAGCCGAAAGGCTTCGCTGAAGTCGCCTACGTGCTGAAATTGGGGATGCAACGGGCGCTCCGATCCGATCCCCGTCCGAATAATCACCTTCGGTTTGTAACCTCCGTTCGACATCAGCGGGAGCTTATCCAGATGATTCACCAACTGGCTCACTGCCAGCAACAGAAAATTCCAACGAGGATAGACCGATACAGGTATGTGCCCGGCTAGGGCCATGCCTGTGGCCATTCCCAATTGCAATTCTTCGGTGACCGGCAGTTCGACTAATTGTTCTTTCGCTACGTTCTTCAAGGTGTTGCTCATGGCAGTACCAGGAACTGCCACTGCCTGTCCCATGAACACCACTCTCTTATCCTGCGCGATGAACTCCATCGCTCTGCACATCTCATCAAAATATTTCATCCTGTTTAAAATTGAACTCGTGTGCCCGCGCCGGCGTGAGGATACCTCGTCTGATACTTGTAAAACTGAACTATCGGATGGTTCGCCCTTTCGTAGGTCAAAACTGGCTGTGCCCAGGCCTCGCGTGTATCCGTGCAAACCGACTTGCCGTTGTCTTCCACAATGAATCGGATGGGCAGTTTGTGGTTCTCGGCGTATTTCACTGCCTCATGGGTCGTACCGGTTTCGGAGGTCATCTCGCCCATAAAGCAATGGACGCGACCGGCCGCGCCACTGCGCTTGATCCCCGCCGCCACGCCCACGGCGATCGGTACGATCCCGCCCACAATCGCGGACGAGACGATCCTATATTCAGGGAAACAGAGAGAGATCGAGCGACCTGCGAGGATTTCCTCGCGTACGCGCGCCGGAGGCACGCCCTTTAGAAGGCACTGATAATGACTGCGCCACGAGCACATCACCCAGTCTTCTGCCTTTACATCCCGGAAAATCTCAATCATCTCCTCCTCGTTTCCGGAATAGAGATGGACGGGCGCGCGGATCTTGCCGGCATTAAACAGGTCGGCAATTTCAGTCTCAAATTGGATAAGTTCTTCGCGGGTCATGACACGGCGGCTCCTGGCTCTTCAACTTGCTCGATATCCCCTAACTCGCGAAAATCGCCAACGGTTTGTTTGGTCCGATAACGCTCTTCGACCGAATAATTCTGATCGGGGTCGTGAAAAATGATCTGGCTGCCGGAAAATTCAAACCGGAACGGAACGTGGATCAGTTTGTCCAGGGTTTCGCGAACCGCCGTGCGCCGACCTGGGGGGACAAAGAGAAGCAAAAATCCGCCGCCACCCGCCCCGGTCAATTTGCCTCCAAGAGCGCCGGCCGAGAGCGCTCGGTCGTAACATTGTTCCACCATCGGATTGGATATTTTTGCGCTAAGGCTTCGTTTTAACTTCCAATTCTGGTCCATCAGCCGGCCGAATTCACGGATGTCGGTGCTGCTGCTTAACAGCGCGACCGCTTCGTCCACCAGACTGCGCATCGTCTTTAGATGTTTTTCCTTCTCGCTCAAATTGTGCACGAAGCTTGAGGCGATGTCTGAAGCCGTCCGCTTAATGCCGGTATAAAACAGCATTAAATGGGAGGTCAGCTCTCGCATTCGCTTCGCGGGAAGAATAATCGGTTTGACCGAGAATTCTCCATTGGTCGAAAACATGATCTGGTTGAACCCCCCGTACGCCGCCAGAATCTGGTCTTGCGAGCCGACATTCTCCTGCAGCCGGTCTTGTTCAACGTGAAGGGCCTCCCGCGCCAGCTGATCTTTGCTCGGCATCTTCGATTTTAACGCATGCAAGGCGTGCAGGATGCCGACGGTGAACGCCGAACTGGATCCCATCCCGCTGCGTGCGGGCAAATCGCCATCGTGGTGGATTTCCACGCCGCGGGTGATTCTTAGAAACCGCAGAGGCTCGCGCACGGCCGGGTGCGAAATGTCTTCGACCTTCTGGACGGTCTCCATTTTCGAATAAACCACGCGAATGCGATGCTCGAAAAATGGCGGCAAATATCGGCACGTCAGATAGCAATACTTGTCGATCGTCGTCGCGAGGACAGCGCCTCCATGCTGACGATACCAGGCAGGGTAATCGGTCCCTCCCCCGAAGAAGGAGATACGAAAAGGGGTGCGGCTAATTACCATTGCTCACTAAATCCCGCTCGCCAGATCGCACAAGGCTTCATTGCCTTGCCATCCAGGTCTTGCAGTACGACGTTGTCTCGGGAGATTATTCGAAAAAATGCTGAGCCTCCCCGTAAGACTGAGGCGTGCCGATGTCAATAAAAGCCCCATCGCCCCGAAAAGCCCAAAGCCCCAATCCAATCAGACTGGGAAAAACGTCGCGTTCGATGGAAAGCGCTTTCCCGGCCGGAAGATTCTCGACAACACTTCGAGCCAGGCAATAGACCCCCGCGTTTATCCAACCGGGCGAAATCGCTCCGCCTTTTTCTTCGAAATTCCTCACCGCGCCTTCATCATCGATCTCCACCCGCCCAAATCGGCTCGTGTCTTCCACGCGCGTAAGGAGGATCGTGGCACGCGCCTGTTTCGCGCAGTGAAACTCGTAGAACTGGTTGAAATCCACCGCGCAGAAGGAATCGCCGTTGAGCGCGAAGACAGGATCGGAAGCAGTCTTATAGAGAGCGAGGCGTAGTCCGCCGGCCGTGCCAAGCAGCTCTTGTTCCCGGGAATAATGGATGGACATGCCGCCATACGTTTTTCCGATCACCGATTCGATCTGGTCCGCCATATACCCAGTTGATAATACTACAGATTCGATCTGGGCCGCTGCCAGCTGGTCGAGCAGGTGCGTCAGAAACGGCCGTTCCTTTACGGTCGCAAGGACTTTCGGTCGATCGGCCACCACTCCGCGCAACCTGGTCCCCATGCCTCCGGCGAGGATGATAGCGTCGATGCTCACACGTTCTTGAATGGGGAACGTCCAAGCATCTTGTACGTTTTCAATAGCTCCGTGATCCCATCTTCGATCGTGCGCTTCGCTGCAAAGCCCGCTTCGCGCAGCCGCTCGTTCGACACGATATAATTCCGCTTGTCCGGGTCGCTACCCAATTCGGCAAAATGGATGTAAAAACTCGGCACCCGCTCCTTCACCGTCGCCGCCAGCTCGGCCTTCGACAGATTCGCCTCGTCGAGACCGACGTTATAAGGCTTTCCCGCCATCTTGTCGGCGTGAGTAAGGCAGTGAAGGAACGTATCGGCCACATCCCGGATGTGGACGTAATTGCGCTTAAAATCCTTTTCGAAAATCACGATATAACCGTCCGTGACCGCGGCGTAGACAAAATGGTTCACGAGTAAGTCGAGGCGCATCCGGGGAGAGGCCCCGAAGACCGTGGCCAGGCGCAATGTGATCGTGTTCGGCCGCTGGAGCAGTTCCAGTTCCGCCTGGACTTTGGTCCGTCCATAAAGCGTGATCGGTTCCAGCGGAGTTTCCTCGGTGCAGAAACTGTCGCCTGATTGCGTGCCGTACCCGCTGTTCGTGTTGGGATAGATTACCAATTGCTCATTACTCCGCAGCCGATCGACCAGGCGGATCGCTTCAAGATTGACCGTTTCCGCCATCCATGGATCACGGTCGCACGCACCGGCCCCGACGATGGCGGCCAGGGGAATGATCGCGTCGACTTTCTTGAGGAGCGAGCCAACGGTCCGTTCGTCCCGAGCATCGCCGCGGTGGAAATCGAAACTCGGATTGGCGCAGAAGTGAAAGAGCGAGTTCTGGTCGTAGAGAAGATTATCCAGAGCAGTGATGTGGTAACCCGCATCCAGCAGATGCTCACATAAAATCGAACCCAGATAGCCGGCGGCTCCGGTAACTAACACGCGTTTACTCATCGGGGTCACAACAAGTCTGATTTCCCGCCTTGTCAATCCCTTCGTCGCCGGATCGCCCCGCCATTGCGCCTTTACTTTCGGTCCCGTCTTGCTAAACAACCGGAGTGTCGCCTCCGCCCACACTTTCAGCCGTAATCTCGTTCTACAACGAGGAAGATGTTATCCCCGAACTGGTCGGCCGGTTACGGGCGGTCATGACCGGTTTGATGACGGCAGGCCAACTTTCCTCCTATGAGTTGGTCTTCGTTAACGATGCCTCCACCGACAAGTCACGGCAGGTTCTCGAGGACCTCAACGGCGACCTTAACGATATCCGGATCATCAACATGTCTCGAAACTTTGGCGTTTCGACTTGTGTGCTAGCCGGGATGGAACGCGCCCGCGGCGACCTGGTCGTGACCATCGATGCGGATCTTCAGGACCCACCGGAGACTATTCCAGAAATGCTCCGGGCCTGGCGCGAAGGGACTAACATTGACGTAGTCCATACCATCCGTCGTTCGCGTGCGGGCGAAACAAGAATCAAGCTGCTCATTACCCGGATCGGTTACCTTATCCTGCACAACGTAGCCACCATCAGCATCCCGATCGAAGCGGGGGACTTCAAACTGCTCTCACGCCGCGCTGTCGATCACCTCATCGAGCTGAAGGAAAAGCGACCATTCCTTCGGGGTTTGGTTTGTTGGATCGGTTTCAACCAGGCCCAGATTCATTACCATCGCGAGCCGCGGTATGCGGGGCGAACCAAGTTTGTCGTGATCGGCTCGCGCGTGATCGCCAATTTTTTCTCCTCCGCCCTGATCGCGTTTTCGGATTTGCCCCTGCAGTTTTCGTCGTGGTTCGGCGCCTTCATATCCTTGTGCTCGGTCCTTTATTCGTTTTTCCTGGCTCTGCAATGGTTGCGGGGCGTGCCCATACCAAGCTGGTCGGTCCCCGTGGCTATCCTCTCGCTCTTAAGCGGGGTCCAGCTCTTCGCCATTGGTTTGCTCGGGCTTTACGTGGCCGCTATTCATGTCGAATCAAAACGACGGCCAAACTACATCGTCGAAAGCACCTATGGTTTCACTAATTCTCCCGAGCCCGATTTGAATGCGCCTGGGACGGATGAAAACCCCGCCGCCCAGCGTTCCTTGAATGAGGGAACCTGACTCGCTGGCGGCGGCAGCGCTGCGCCACGCTGATCCGCGCTTGATTTCTCCCGGTTAATCTTTACCGGTCATTTTCATGCTTTGGCCCTACTCCTCGCTTTTTCTTCTCTTCGCTTTGCTGGCTTCCTGCGCCATCGTGGGACGGGCACTCGCGCAGATGCTTTCCTTTCGCTGGCGCGGTCTCGCCCTCTTTTACCTGAGTCCAGTCCTGGGCATTTCCGTCTTGTTGCTGGTTAGTGTCCTCTTCGGATGGACCTACGGGCGCTATTCCAGCTGGATCGCGCGCGGCCTTTTCTTCTGCATCATCTTGGCGGCGCTCGTACTCCAGCGTGGTCGAAAGGATTTGCCGCGTTACCTCGGCTTTCTTTTCCTTTTCTCGGTCATAGCAAGCTGGCCCATGTTCATCCAGCTTTGGAGGTTCGGCACCTATCAGCCTTTTAACGATTTAATAACATACCTTGCCCATGCCCAGTGGTTGCAGACGCACAGCTTTCGCCATGTGCCTCAGGCGTCAGACTTCCACCCGATCTGGTCCCAGGTGCTTCTTTACCAAGCTCACTCCTTGCGCATGGGAGCCTCGTTTTTCTTCGGGTGGGTTCAGGGAGTTTTTGGCGCCCCGTGGTCTTACGAGGTTTATCCGGCTTTCATGGGCCTGGCCGAGACCGCTGCCGCCCTGGTCTTATCCGGTGCCGTAAAGGCTGCTACTCGGGCGCGCCACTCGACCGCGTTGCTTATCGGCCTCTGTCTTCCGTTGACGTTGAATGGATTTGCTTTTGGCGTGAGCAACGGATTTACCCCTCAAACCTATGGTCTTGTCCTTGCAATTGCAGGACTCTTCTTGGTCGGTTTGACCTTGGAGGAGTCGTGCCGCGAGAAACCAAGCCCGCGCAGCTTCTTTACCGCCTGTTTGTCCGGAATGGTCCTGGCGGGCCTCATTCATACTTACCCTGAGAACGGGGCGTTCGTCGCGACTGGCTGCGGACTGGCTTGCGTCTTTGCCTGTCTGGTTTGCCGACGGAACTGGCGCCGGATTGTTCAAGCGGCCGTTGTCATTGGAATCTCCTCGATGGTTCTGGTTAACCTCGAGTGGGTGCGCGTGTATAAGTCGCTCGTTATGGAGTCCGGGGCTGTCACTGGGTGGGCAGTTCCATGGACAATTCTTGGATTCTGGCAGCATAGTGTCGGCTGGCATTCCGCCAGCGGCGATGGCGAGCGCGGCCTCACGAATTGGCCAGGAGTGGATATCTCGGTGGCTGTCTTACTAATCGTCGTCGCTGCTTTCGGTATTGTGGTCAGTGCACGCCGGAAATCATCCCGGCTTGTCGCGGCGCCGTTCATCGCTACATTCGCTTTTCTCGCCGCCGGATTTCTCTACTATAGGTATTGCGTGCCGTCGCCTTTCCCCGAACCGGGCGTCGGCATGAGCTGGAGCGAATACAAGATAAGCCAGCATTCCGGCATTGCCTCGTTTTTGATTATAGGATGCGGCCTTGGCTACTCGTCTCGCCGGTCGCGCTGGGGATTCCGCCTGGTTACCGTCTGCTTGGTATTTACCCTGATTACCAGCTTTTACGTTACCTATGCCAATGCGGACGATCGAACTCGTTCAATAAGAGACGCAACCCAATCGAATACGGCGCCCTTCTCCGTTTATCTTGCACTGCGGAACGCGATAGGAAGAAACGTTAAGCCTAACGAAAAGATTTACCTCGATTTCCAGGGAGCCGAGGCCAAGTCCCGGCAGATAGTTGCGTATTTCTTGAACGAATGGCCACTCACTTCTGATTGGACGGACGACGGATATATCTTCCACTGGATTTCGCCCTCCAATCGAAAGACCGAATTAACAAGTAGCGATTGGTTAGTTTCTTCCCATCTGAAGCCCAGGAACGGAAGCGAGAATCTCTTACCCTGGCACCTTTTTCGGCGCTCCGATGGCGGCATAGAGTTGCGCGCGGTCGAGCGCGGCTACGCCAGGGAAGAGAATGCGAGCAGTTGGTGGTATTGGACAGACCATGAGATTCTATTCACGTTTGCCGTCCTCGGTTCCGATGAGAGCAGTTTTCATGTCAAGGTGCAAACTCAGTACACCCCGGCTAATGCGGACACGCCCGTAACCTGCCGCATTGTAGGACAGGGCGTGGACCAAACCGAGACTATCATGATGCAGGTCCCGGGCACATTCGAATCACAACCGTTCGCTCCGGGGCCGGGCCCGCTTACTATTCACTTTTCCACTAATCGGCTGCCATCTAAGTTTCCGCCCGATCCGAGGCCGCTTAATTTTCTTATAAGAGAGCTGAAATTGATAAGGGAATAGAACTGGACATCACACAGCAAGAGATCCTCCATGCCATTGTCCATCGGCGCTTTGAGGGAAATCCACGAAAGGTGGAAAGCGCGATGTCACTGCACGCTCAAAGAGTAAAACCTGCAGCAGTGGCGTCCTGATGAAACATCCTAACCATGAAACATCCTAACCGTATCGCATCCCGCCCAGCTTGATGTGGCTGTAATAAGAAACGAACCCTGACTGCACCGTGGAATATTTTTGCTACTCGCTGGCTGTCATCGCCATCCTCTATGCATCCGGGCTCGGTTTCACGATATTGCTCCTGCCCGAATCACTGCGGCGGTTCACACTCATTTTCGCGCCCTGGGTAGGATATTGCTACGTAGGTGTGGCGTGCTGGCCCGTTTTTTTATATGGCGGACAAATTGGCCGTCAGAGCGCGAGAGTAATTCTGATTGCACCCGTTCTCTGTCTCATCATAGAGCTAGTCAGAAAACGCCGCACAAAGCTGGGGCGAACCCTCCTGCATGGTCCAACGCTGGGTGCGCTGGCGATAGCTGCCGCGGGTTTTATTGTTCTCTCTATTCCTATTATCTTTTGGAAGACCGGCATCCCTACGACAGTTTCCTTGGGGAATAATGATATCGCACACTACGCGGCCATCAGTCGATTCCTGATGGAGTTTTCGCGTAATTCAACCGAAGGATTTGTTGGGCAGATGTCCACTGGGTTGTCGCTTCCCTTCGAGTGGGCCGCAAGAACAGTTTATTTTGGCCCGTTCTCTTTCGTGGCCTTCATTGGCAGGCTGTTTGGGCTCATGCCTCATCAGCATCTGAGCCTCTCTACATTTCTGCTTTCTGCTTTTGGTGCAGCCGTCGTATTCCCTCTTCTCCACGAAACCCTAAAAGTGCGCATTAGCGTGGCTCTGCTGGGAGTCGCATTTGTGGCCTTCCACCCGATGATCCAATTCATCGCGCTAGAAGGCTTCTATGCCCAGGTCGTTGGCACTGGCTTAGCGCTCATCATATTTTTCATTAATACAAGACTACTGGAACGGAAGAGACTGGACTTCGACGCGATCAGATTGGGTCTATTGATCACGGTATTCACTTGCGGTCTAGAGTTCGGTTACCCGCATATGCTCATTTTTGTTTGGTTTTTTGTGGCTCTCTATTCAATCCTTCTGGCATTCCTAGAAAGGAGTCTAAGTGGAATCAGAGTTTGTGCGGCAGTGAACATTCTGGCCCTTCTGGCTACCGCGGTGATCTGCCTGAAGCGTCTTGGACCGTTCTTCCAGCTCTTCAAAACCTACGCCTCCGGTGAACTGGGATGGTTCATCCCCTGGATGGCGCCCAACTACATCGTCGGTCTGATGTACAAAAACCCTTTTTTAGAGATAGTGGGGGACTGGCGCATTTATCTGGCGCTATCGGTCTTCGTAATGCTCGCGTACCTATTCGCAATCTGGATCGCCTACCGTAAAGGGTTTCGGCGAACCGTTGCTTTTGGGTTAGTGTGTATCGCCATCTATGCGGGATGTTTCATCCTGGCGATAATGGGACGTAAAGACGGGATCCTGGGCGGTTATAAATCGTTCAAGCTGGTAGTGTTTTTTCTGCCATTTTTTGCTATTGCCCTTGTTTCGTTAGCCGCAATCGTTAAAGCCAGGTCCAGGAGGGTTGACCTGGTGATTAAGTCAATTGCGGTTACTGCCGTGATTATGGGTTACGCCATGGCTGAGCAGATTATGCTGCGCCCGGATCGGTTCTTAAGAGTTGAGCCGGAATATGAAGTCTTGCGCGATCTTGAGCGCACGAAAAGCGTTACGTCGATCAATGTCCTGTCAGATGTCTATTGGCCAACCATGTGGACGGCATATTTCCTCATGCATAAGAAGGTCTACCTGGCCAATACAAGCTACTACGCAACCAGTGAGCTCCAGGGGGAATACGACTTGGAAGATAAGGCTTGTTTGCGTTCCCAAATCGTTCATGTGAAGCCTGTCGAGGCAGCGTCGACTGCAACGCTCAACGAACGATTTACCCTGGTCGGATCTGTAAAAAGAAAACTAAGAGCCGAATTGGGCGCAGGATGGTATTTTGGGGAAATTGGCCATGTGTGGTCGGGCAAAGATGGCAAGCGCGCCTCGATTATTATCCATTCGCAGGATGATGGGGTGAGAGCTCGTTTGAGGCTGACTTATGGTCCCTTCCGCAACGATGACAAAATGACTTTGCTCGCCCGGGGCGAACCTCTCGCCTCTACCGTTAATTCCCGGCCCGATGGATTCGAGGAGATTACGGTGCCTGAATTAGTATTTAAGAAGGGGGATACCGAGGTAGATATTATTTCCGACCTTGATCCAATCCACCCTAGTGCTTCAGATCCAAGACTCGTTTCTCACCCATTTACTTCGGTCGAAATCGTAGAACTTTGACCGGGCTGCGGGACAACTGAACGTCACGCGCTATAAGGTATAACCTGCGGCCTCGGCATCCCGATGAAACATTTTCACGGTATCGAGAGAAAGTTCGGCCAAGTCTT
>Ga0307478_10003371_pt1 | contig 11878 bp, 8 predicted proteins | sample atmos_gasesECM4C_2_FD_203713 | JGI IMG/M metagenome (GOLD analysis project Ga0307478, IMG submission 203713) | Hardwood forest soil microbial communities from Morgan-Monroe State Forest, Indiana, United States - atmos_gasesECM4C_05 | ecosystem: Environmental > Terrestrial > Soil > Temperate...
TCCGACTCCCTCCCGCCATGAAAACATCCGCCACCACCACCACATTTCCCCAGGCTGAAATCGGCCGCGAAATGAAGGGCGCCGAATGCGTCGTCGAGTGCCTCATTCGCGAGGGCGTGGACGTCATTTTCGCCTATCCCGGCGGCGCGTCGCAGGAGCTGCACCAGGCGCTCGCGCGCACCGACAAGATCCGCACCATCCTGCCCCGGCACGAGCAGGGAGGCTCGTTCGCGGCCGAGGGCTACGCCCGCGCCACGGGCAAGGTCGGCGTGTGCATGGCCACCAGCGGCCCCGGCGCGACCAACCTCGTCTCCGCCATCGCCGACGCCTTCATGGATTCCACCCCGCTCGTCGCCATCACGGGCCAGGTGTACTCGAAATACATCGGGAAGATGGCGTTCCAGGAAACCGATTTCTACGGCATGACCCTGCCGGTCGTGAAACACAGCTACCTCGTGCTCAATGCCCAGGAGCTGCCGCGCATTTTCAAGGAAGCCTTCCATATCGCGCGCAGCGGCCGGCCCGGCCCCGTCGTCATCGACATCCCGAAGGACGTGCAACAGGCGAAGATCACCCCGGTGTTTCCCGCCACGGTCGAGTTTCGCAATCCGTACATCGGCGCCGTGCACCGCGCGACCGACGAGCAGTTGAAACAAATTCTCCCTCTCATCGCGGCGGCGAAGAAGCCTGTGCTCTATGTCGGCGGCGGCATGATTTCCGCCAATGGTCACGCCGAACTTAAAACCTTCGCGGAGAAAACCAACATCCCCGTCGCCACGACGCTGATGGGCGTGGGCGCGTTCCCCGAGGCGCATCCGCTCTCCATGCAGTGGTTCGGCATGCACGGCGCGGCCTACGGCAACTGGGCCGTGGACCAGTGCGACTTGTTGATCGTCCTCGGCGCGCGCTTTGACGACCGCATCACCGGCGAGGTCGGCAAATTCGCCGCCAGCGCGAAAATCGTCCACATCGACATCGACGCTTCCGAGCACAACAAGAACAAACGCGGCGTCCTGCCGATCGTCAGCGATATCAAGTACGCGCTCGGCCGCCTCAACGAACTCATCGCCGCGCACAAGTTCACCCCGCCCGACACTGCCGCATGGCACGCGCAGATCGCACAGTGGAAAAAAGAGCAGCCCTTCGACAGCTCCGCCGGCTTCGGCAAATCGCCGCACATCCTCCCGCAGGAGGCCGTCGCGGTGCTTTACGAACTGACCAAGGGCGACGCCATCATCACCACCGGCGTCGGCCAGCACCAGATGTGGGCCGCGCAGTTCTACCGCTTCAACGAACCGCGCCGTTACATCAGCTCGCTCGGTCTCGGCGCCATGGGCTTCGGCTATCCCGCCGCGCTCGGCGCAAAAGTCGCCTTCCCGGACAAGCAGGTCATCGACATCGATGGCGACGGCTCGTTCGTGATGAACGTCCAGGAACTCGCCACCGCGCACATCGAAAAAATCGGCGCGAAGGCAATGATCCTGAACAACCAGCACCTCGGCATGGTCGTGCAGTGGGAAGACCGCTTTTACGGCAGCGTGCGCGGCAACACCATTCTCGGCGACGAGAGCAACGTCGGCGGCCCCGACAATCCCTCCGCGCTTTATCCCGATTTCGTGAAAATCGCCGAAGGCTTCGGCGTGAAAGGCCGCCGCGTGATCAAGAAATCCGAGCTGCGCGCCGCGATCCAGGAAATGCTCGATTGCGACGGCCCCTTCGTCCTCGACGTCATCGTGCCCTACACCGAGCACGTACTGCCAATGATCCCCGCCGGCAAGACGGTGAAGGACATGATCCTGAAATAATTCTCAGACATTAACGCAAAGGCGCAAAAGCGCAAAGTTGGATCCGAAGCCCGGGCAAAACTCCGGGCTTTTTTCTTTGGTCATTCCGAGAACCTAACGCAAGCCGCCAGCGGCTTGCGCGGACGCGGCCGATGAACTGTTGGAAGGTAGGGCGCGTTATCCCTAACGCGCCGATTGGACGCGGCTATAATCAAGCCCGGCGGATTAGGGATAATCCGCCCTACCGGAGCTGCCGCGCCAAAGCCCAGCGACAATTGGGATGTATTCATCGGCAGCCCAGCGCGGAATGACAGAAACATAATCCGCGTTCATCCGCGTAATCCGCGGTAAGCTTTCCTGAAGAATGACGAAAATAGTGCATTAAAATTTTATATAGTGGCATCAAACGTGCTTTTGTCGCTGGCATTGAACCTGCTCTGAAGACATTCGGCTCGGACGATTCGCCCATTTCCCTTTTCGTTTTTGACGAGCCGCACCAACCCACCACGACTCGCTCACCTCCTGTCTGCCACCTCCAACTCCATCGTTCACATGACACCGAAAGATGTAATCAAACTCGCCAAGGAAAAAGACGTCAAAATTGTCGACCTCAAGCTCTGCGATATTCTCGGAACCTGGCAGCATTTTGCCGTCCCGCTTTCCGAGCTGAAAGAAGAAATCTTCACCGATGGCCTGGGCTTCGACGGCTCTTCGATCCGCGGCTGGAAAGCCATCAACTCCTCCGACATGCTGGTTGTGCCCGATCCGATCACCGCATTCATCGATCCCTTCGCGGCCAACGCCACGCTCTCGATCTCGTGCGACGTCATCGACCCGATCACCCGCGAGCCCTACGACCGCGACCCGCGCGGCATCGCCAAGAAAGCCGAAGCCTACCTCAAGTCCACCGGCCTGGCCGACACCTCCTACTTCGGTCCCGAGGCGGAGTTTTTCATCTTCGACAGCGTCAGCTTCGACAGCGGATCGAACTTCGCCTTTCATAAGGTCGATTCCATCGAAGGCATCTGGAACAAGGGCAAGGACAAGGAAGACAACGGCGGTCCCAACCTCGGCTACAAGATCCGCCACAAGGAAGGCTACTTTCCCGTTGCGCCGATGGACAAGCTCATCGACATCCGCAATGAGATGATCCTCACGATGATTTCGCTGGGGATCGCGATCGAACGCGAGCACCACGAAGTGGCCACGGCAGGCCAGGCTGAAATCGACATCGTGTTCGACACCTTGCTGAGAACCTCCGACAAGATGTGCCTCTACAAGTACGTCTGCAAGAATGTCGCCTACAAATACGGCAAGACGGTCACGTTCATGCCCAAGCCGCTCTTTAACGACAACGGCTCAGGGATGCACACCCACCAGTCGCTCTGGAAAGACGGCAAGCCGCTCTTTGCCGGCAACGGCTACGCCGGCCTGAGCGAGATGGCGCTTTACTACATCGGCGGCATTCTCAAGCACGCGCCCGCCCTCTGCGCCATCTGCAATCCGACCAACAATTCCTACAAACGTCTCGTCCCCGGCTTCGAAGCGCCCGTCAACCTCGCTTACTCGGCGCGCAACCGCTCGGCTTCCATCCGCATCCCGACCTACAGTCCGAATCCGAAGGCCAAGCGCATCGAGTACCGCACGCCCGATCCGGCGGCCAATCCCTATATGGCCAACGCCGCGCTGCTCATGGCCGGCCTCGATGGCGTCATCAACAAAATCCATCCCGGCGACCCGCTCGACAAGAACCTCTACGAACTCCCGCCCGAGGAGCTCGCCAGGGTTCCGCACGTGCCGGACAGCCTCAAGGGCGCGCTCGCCGCGCTCGAGGCCGACCACGCCTTCCTGACCAAGGGAGGCGTCTTCACCGAGGACTTCCTGGCCAATTACATGGACATGAAGAAAGCCGAGTACGACGCCGTGCGCCTGCGCCCGCATCCGCACGAGTTCTACATGTACTTCGACGTCTAAAGACCTTGTGGGCGGGGTGCCCCGTGGGCTCCGTAGCTTTAGCGAAGGAGCCTCACCCCGCATTAAAACCTTCCAAGCCGGCTCCGTCAGGAGCCGGCTTTTTTGTGGCTGGCATTTAGGCAGAATATCTCACGGGATTGTTCGGTAAGATTCCTCGCACGGCTCGGAATGACAAAATAAAGGACACGTCCCAAGGATGGACCGATCAGTCAGATTAAATTGAAGCCGCTGCGGGTATCTAAATCAGCCAAGGCGTTCACTCTCCGCAAATGTGTGCCCGATATATGAAAATGCTCTAAACAAAACGGCGTCATCCCGAGGGATGACGCCGCGTGAGGCAATTTCAGCGGAGGCCGCGCTTATTTGGTCGGCACCGACTGGATGGTCTTGATGATGCGGCCGGCGACCAGGTATGGGTCGGCCGCCGAGTTCGGACGGCGATCCTCGAGGTATCCCTTGTAGCCGTTCTTGATGAAGTTGACCGGCATGCGCACGGACGCACCGCGATCGGACAGACCGTAGTTGAACTTGTCGATCGACTGGGTCTCGTGGAGTCCCGTGAGACGCAGGTGATTGTCGGGCCCGTAGACCGCGATGTGCTCGTCCACGTGCTTGGCAAATGCCGCCATGAGTTTCTCGAAGTATTCTTTGCCGCCGACTTCGCGCAGGTGTTTGCTCGAGAAGTTCGTATGCATGCCGGAGCCGTTCCAATCGAGCGGCTGGTTGAAGGGGCCGCGGACCGGCTTGCACTGCCACTCGATGTCGATGCCGTGCGGTTCGCAGAGGCGCGTCATGATGTAACGCGCGACCCACATCTGGTCGGCGGCGGTCTTGGAGCCTTTGCCGAAAATCTGGAACTCCCACTGGCCTTTGGCGACCTCGGCATTGATGCCCTCGATGTTGATGCCGGCCGCGATGCAGAGGTCAATGTGCTCCTCGACGAGTTGGCGGGCAATGGGGCCGACGTTCTTGTAGCCGACGCCGGTGTAGTAAGGACCCTGCGGGCCGGGAAATCCATCCTTGGGAAACCCGAGCGGGGCGCCGTCCTGCCAGAAGAAATATTCCTGTTCGAAGCCAAACCAGGTGTCCGGATCATCGGCGATGGTCGCACGGGAATTGCTCGGATGCGGGTCGCCGTTGGGCATGAGCGTCTCGGTCATCACCAGGAAGCCGTTCTTCCGCGTATTGTCGGGATAAAGGGCGACCGGTTTGAGCAGGATGTCCGAGCTTTTGCCTTCAGCCTGCTGGGTGGAGCTGCCGTCAAAACCCCAAACGGGGATATCGGCAAGCGTCAACTTGGCGGTGTCGCCATCGATGATTTTTGTCTTTGAACGGAGGCTTGCAAGCGGCGTGTAGCCGTCCAGCCAGATGTATTCGAGTTTGATTTTGGCCATGATTAGGTGTGTTGAGGGAAACGGACTTTCTGAGGTTTTGGGGAGTTGGGCGTCGAGCTTATTCTTTCAGCAGATATTACTGACGATAGAACATGCATTTAGCACCTTGCGGGCCAAAAATAACAAAAAGCCCATTTATCGTGCTTTGTTAGAGATGGAGATGACCCGTATCAGAGGCGTTTACCGGGCGGATAGTCGGCCAGTTTGTTCGTGGGAGGGGCTCGCCTTTGGCGAGCAAGCTCTTGTCCGCCTCTGTCGGATTATGCCCGACACTTGTCCGCCATAGCCTTGGCGAAGGCGGATGTCCCCGGGGTAAGCCCGCTCCTCCGTTTTTGAGAGAAGCCGAACCGATCCGCTAACCCGGGCTGGTCACGCTTGCCAGTACCCAAATCTCGGTGGATTATCGATGGTAGACCTCATGCACGAAATGAAAGACACCGTCCGCGCCCTCGTGCGCGTCGGTTACGACGGGCAGGTTCACAAGACGTTCCGCGGACACCGGGCGAAAGAGCGCTTCGAGCAGGAGGTGCGCGTGCTCCGGCATCTGGAGGCCAGGGGCTGCCCATTCGTGCCCCGGCTGCTCAAGGTCGAGCCCGAGAACCTGAAGATCGTCACCACCAACTGCGGCAGCCGCATCGAGCACTTGGGCGGGGAGCATCAGAAGGCCCTGTACGCCGAACTTGAGCAATACGGCGTGCGCCATGAAGACCGCGAAATGCGCAACATCACCTATCGCCCGGTCGATGGGCGTTTCTGCATCATCGACTTTGAGTTCGCCACGCTCACCGAAGGCGGCACAGATGGTATCTCGCTGAAACCCTAACCCGGATGAATCGCACACTTGTCAGAACTGATACATGCGCTTGCCCCGACAAAGTCGGCCCTGCAGGGCGCATCGCTCATCCAATGGAGCGTGAGCGATGCGGGCTGACCGCTATTGAAACCGATGTCTTTCCCTTGTCATTCTGAGCATAGTGAAGAATCCCGATGCGGGGTGAGGGCACCCCGCCCACAAATTTGGATTCTTCGCTGCGCTCAGAATAACAAACCATTTTGAAGGCATGCTCGGATGACAGACTTGTCCCCATCTTCCACCCCGGCCGACGCAGCCCCGCCGCCAGCCGAGCTCCGCTGGTCCGGCTTCACCCACGTCGGCCGCGTCCGGCGCAACAACGAAGACACGTTTCTCGCCCTCACGTTCGACGGCCACGAAGTGCACTACCTCGGCAAGACCGGCCAGGCCTCGCTGGCCGGCGCGGATTTTGTTTTCGCCGTGAGCGACGGCATGGGCGGGGAAAAATCCGGCGAATTCGCCAGCCGCATCGCCATCGACCGCATCACGCGCCTGCTGCCTAAAAACTTCCGCCTGTCGGCGGCCGGCATCGCGGGCGGATTCGACGACATCCTCGTCGAGCTTTTTTCGGAAATTCACATCGACCTGATCGAATTCGGCGCCGCCGAGGAATGCGCCGGCATGGGCACCACGCTCAGCCTCGCCTGGTTCACGCCCCAGTGGATGTATTTTGCCCACGTCGGCGACAGCCGCATCTATTACCTGCCGCGCGATGGCGGCCTCGTGCAGATCACGCACGATCACAGCCACGTGGGCTGGCTGCGCCGCAACGGCCAGATCAACGAGCGCGAAAGCCGCACGCACCCGCGCCGCAACGCCCTTCAGCAAGCCCTCGGCGCCGGCATCCAGTTCATCGAGCCGCACGTTGGCTCGGTCGCCTACCTGCCTGGCGACCGTTTTCTCATCTGCTCCGACGGTCTGAACGAGGGCTTGTGGGACCGCCAGCTCGAGGAACTCATCCGCACGCCCCCGCCCGGGCTCGCGGGCCTGCCCGCCGCCCAACGCCTCGTCGAGGAGGCGGTGCAAGCCTCCGGCCGCGACAACACCACGGCCGTCGTCATCGAGGTTCCGGCCGCCCCATCCGCGCCATGAGCAAAGAAACTTTCGTCTTCGTTTACGGCACGCTCAAACGCGGCGGCAGCAACCAGCACTACCTCGCCGGGCAAAAATTTATCGGCGTGGCACGCACGCCGCCCGGCTTCCGGCTTTTCGACCTGGGCGAATATCCAGGCATGATCGCCAAGACCGACGATCGCGACGGCGTCTCCGGCGAAGTCTGGTCGGTTGAAGCCGACTGCCTTGAGCACCTCGACCTCCTCGAAGGCATCGCGGAAGGCCTCTATCGCCGCGAGCCGGTGCCGCTGCTGCCGCCCTTTGCCGACCACAAAGTCGAAACCTATCTTTATGCCCGCTCCGTCGCAGGCCTGCGCGACCTCGGCGGGGAATATGCGGTTTGATCGAGGAGGTTGCCATCCACGATTGTAGGTCGGGGTTTATCCCCGACATCCGTCACAAGTAAACAAGTGTCGGGCGTGATCCGTCAGAGGCGGACAAGAGCTCGCTCGCCGAAGGCGAGCCCGACTTACGGTTTCGTCAAACTTGTATTGAGGTAGGGCGCGACCGCCGGGCGCGCCGTGTTCTAAAAATCATTTTAACACGAAGGTCGCAAAGGGCACGAAGCGCCTGTTGTCAGCTCACATCAAATTTCCAAACCGGCTCTGTTTTTGCCTTTGGTAACAGAAACCCAACGACTCTTCGCGATCTTCCCTGTCCTTCGTAGCTTCAGCGAAGGAGGATGTTCAAACTGCCGCTCTCCCCACCTCAAGTCTTCAGCGATTTCTTCGACACGCGGCGGACGCTGGTGAATTTCGCGCGGAAGAGATCGTCCAGCGCCGCGCGAGCTTCCGCCGGGATGCGTTGGACGAGTTCATCAAGCGAGGGCAGCGGCGACAGGTCGGTCGGTTCGTTCGCGACCCCTGCCGGCGGCACGATGCCTTGCCCGCGTTGCTCCGCCAAAAACGACGCCTCGTCCGCCATGCCCGGCCACGGCGCATCTGCCTCGGGGTGGAGCGCGTCGGGGACGCCGCGCTCCACCTTCACTGCCGCAGGTGGGTCATCCTCGACCGGCTCAGCAGACACTTCCTCTGGCCTCTGGCCTCTGACCTCTGGCCTTTGCGCGCCCCGCGCGGTCATCCGCGCCTCCAGCGCGTCAATCAGTCCTTTTTTTTTTCGCCGCCCTCGCCCGCCGCCAGCGGCGCTTCCCCGGCCAGCGCCGACAGCTCCTTGATCAGGCTGTCGATGGCCCGCGCGCGGCTGGCCTCGACCGCCTTGAGCAGCGCGACTTCGAAATTGATCTTTTCCGCCAGGCCCAGCTTCACACCGCCCTCGCCTTCGCGCAGCGCATCGAGCATGCGCGTGATCTGCTCGGTCGTAAGCTCGGTCGCACCGAGCTGGTCGCTCGCCCCGCCCTTGGCGATCGAGTCGAGCAGCGCCACGCGCACGACCGCCTGCACGTCGACCAGCAGCCGCACGAGGTCGCGGCCGTTGGCGTCGCAGTCATCGACGATCTCGATGATCTTCTTGTGGTCGCCCGCGGCCAGCGCGCCGGCCAGCGCGGCGATTTTTTCCTCCGCCACCAGGCCGTAAACGTCGAGCACGTCGGCCTCGGCGATCTCACTGCCGCAGAAGGATATCATCTGGTCGAAAATCGACTGCGCGTCGCGCATGCCGCCGTCGGCCAGGCGCGCGATGCAGGCGAGCGCCGCGTCGGTGACCTTGATTTTCTCCGCCGCGGCGATTTTTTTCAGCCGCTCGACGATGAGCCCGGCCGGGATGGGCTTCAGGTCGAAGCGCTGGCAGCGCGACAGGATGGTCGGCAGCACCTTTTGCGGGTCGGTCGTGGCAAAGACGAACTTCACGTGCGCCGGCGGCTCCTCGAGGATCTTGAGCAGCGCGTTGAACGCCGCGGTCGAGAGCATGTGCACCTCGTCGATGATGTAGACCTTGAACTTCCCCTGCGCGGGCGCATAGCGCGCGGTGTCGCGCAGCTCGCGCACCTGCTCGACGCCGTTGTTCGACGCACCGTCGATTTCAATCACGTCGAGGAACGTGCCGTCGGCGATGGACTGGCAGAGGGGATCGTTGGGATCGAAATCCGCCTTCGGCCCGCCGGTGCAGTTGAGCGCCTTGGCGAAAATGCGCGCCAGGCTCGTCTTGCCGGTGCCGCGCGGCCCGACAAACAGGTAGGCGTGGGCGATGCGGCCGCGCGCGATGGCGTTCTTCAGCGTACGCACCACGTGGTCCTGGCCGACGACGTCGTCAAACGTCTGCGGCCGCCACTTGCGTGCGATAACCTGGTAGCTCATGGACAGAGGAAGGGCTGAAAAGCTGAAGAACTTAAGGGCTGACTGGTTGAATGACTGAAGAACTGAAAGACTGAATGACTGAAAACCCAATTACAAAAACGCGAGCTGGATTTTTCGGCCTTTCAGCTATTCAGTCCTTCAGCTATTCAGCCCTTCAGCCCTTCCTCCATAATGCCCCGCTTCTTCTTCCGCAGGCTCGGCTTTGTTTTCCTGCTCGGCCTCACTGGCTGCGGCCTCATCGATCCGGTCGGGACCGCAATCAAAAAGCTGAAAGACCCGACCGCCTCGGTGCGTCACGCCGCCGTCGAGAAGCTGCGTTTGAAGCACGACGCACGGGCGGTGGAACCGCTGATCGCCTGCCTGGGAGACCAGGATATGGACGTGCGCGCGGCGGCGGCGGCAGCCTTGGGCGAGTTCAACGATACCCGGGCCATCGAGCCGCTCATTGCCTGCCTGCCAGTGGATTACACGGAACTCCGCACCGCGACCATCTCCGCACTGGGAAAACTGGACCACACCCGGGTTGGCGAACGGCTGATCTTCCAGTTGCAGAACAAGGGCACGGAGCCGGCAATGACCCTTGCCGTAATCGAGACCTTGGGCGCCCTTCGCTATCCGGGCGCGGTGGATGCGCTGCTCCCGTGTTTGGGGAACGAAAGCGCCCAAATTGCCAGCGAAACGGTCGATGCCTTCAGCCAGATCGGCGCCCCGGCGGTGGAACGACTCATCACCGGCCTGAAAGACCCGAAAGCCCCGGTCCGCGAGCGGGCGGCGGAGGCCCTGGGCCGGATCGGCGATGCCCGCGCGGTCGAGCCGTTGATCGCCTGTCTGAAGAATCCCGGCGCGGAACAGAATGCGGACAACGGGCAGGACACGTCGTCCAGCGACGAGAGCGACGATCAAAAGAAAGCACGCGCAGATGAAGATTTTCAAGTCCGGCAAAAGACCGCGGAAGCATTGGGGAAATTGGGTGCGCCGGCGGTGGCGCCGCTCATGGCCTGCCTCGACGAGAAGGATCCCTCGGTGCGCAGCCTCGCCGCGACCGCCCTCGGCCAGCTTCATGATGCCCGCGCCATCGTCCCGCTGATCGCCCACATGGTGGAGTTGTCCGGAAAAGACCCCACCGACGAAGAAAATTCCGCCGGAGTAAATGTGCACGACTCCCTTCGCGATGCGCTGGCCGGCCTGGGCGAGCCGGCAATAAAGCCGGTCATGGAGTGCATGAAGGACAAGAACGTCCACGTGCAGGAGGATGCCGCGGTGATCCTCGACAAATTGCACTACCTCCCATCCGATACGGAAGAGAAAGCCGCGTTTTTCGTTCTGCTGCAATCTTGGGATAAATTAATCGGGCTGGGGGCACCGGCAGTGCCACCCCTGCTGGGCTGCCTCAAAGATGAGGATGCCAGCCGGCGGCAGGGGGCAGCGGAAGCCTTGGGCGAATTGGGCGACAAGCGCGCGGTCGTCCCGCTGATCGCGTGCCTGCAAGACGACAGCATGGACGTGAAAAAAAATGCGGCGAAGGCCCTCGCCCAGTTGGGCGACAAACGCGCGGTCGTCCCGCTGATCAACGTCTTCAAAAGCGATTATACGGATATGAGAACGGCCGCAGCCGAGGCGCTCGGCATGTTGGGCGACAGCGCAGCGGTCCCACCGCTGGTCGCCTCCCTCACCGACCAGGATGCGGAGTTGCGCCAGACGTGCGCACAGGCCCTGGACAGATTGCACTATCAACCGGAGAAAGTTGAGGATAAGGCCAATTATCTCATCGCCCTCCAGGCCTGGGATAAGGTGGCAAAATTGGGCGCGCCAGCCTTCGAGCCATTGTCCGCCTGCCTGTCAGACCAGAACATGGAAGTTAAGCAGGGCGCCATCGGAGCCCTTGGCGATTTGGGCGACAAGCGGGCAATCGCACCTTTGCGCGATGCCCTCCCCGATTGGAACCTCAACGCCGGCCTGGTGCCGGCTTTGGAGAAGCTCGGCTGGAAGCCGGCGTCGGATGCGGATCAGATTTATGATTGGATCGGGAAACAAGATTCCAGCCACTTGAAGCAGGCATGGGAAAAGACCAGCAAGGTGCTGCTCGACGACGTCAGTTCAGGCGACCAGCGAAAAGTCCAGAATGCCGTTTATTGTTTCGTGGCCCTGGGTGAGCCCAAAGTCGTGGACGATTTGGTGCGAATCCTCGACGATCACGGCGACAAGGACATGGCCGAAACCTTTCTTAACTGTGGCAATGACAAGCTGGAACAAGCGGCCCGTGATTGGGCCTCCAAGAATGGTTTTCAGACCATGATGCTCCCAGCCGGCAGCAGCCATCAGAACTGGGGGTCGTGGTAGAGAAAGACTGCCCTCCTTCGCCAAGGCTACGGAGGGTTGTTTTCGCGCCCGGCGCGAAAACAAAAGTGGCCAGGCATTCCACGGCACAGGGAGGACGTCGTTTCCGTTGCTGCCTTCCGGCCCTGGCGGAGTTCACGCGCCTGCCCAAGCATGGCGCCGGGCCAAGGT
>Ga0307478_10003372_pt1 | contig 11874 bp, 7 predicted proteins | sample atmos_gasesECM4C_2_FD_203713 | JGI IMG/M metagenome (GOLD analysis project Ga0307478, IMG submission 203713) | Hardwood forest soil microbial communities from Morgan-Monroe State Forest, Indiana, United States - atmos_gasesECM4C_05 | ecosystem: Environmental > Terrestrial > Soil > Temperate...
GCCGCAAATCGAGGCGGAGGTTACCACAGGTCACGAAAGGGTCGCGGTCACAGTGCGGCGGACGGCCGTCACCCCATCCGATCTCCCCCAATCCGCGCTTCATTACGTAATTCGGACTCGGCAGCGCGTTCTGCTTGATGATGCTTCTGTCGCAAACCTGTATTCAGATGATGAGTATCTGCGCCAGAAGCGCCCCAGATCCGTACTGTGCGTGCCCATAGTGAACCAAACGAAACTTGTCGGCGCACTCTATCTGGAGAACAATCTGACTGCGTGCGCCTTCACGCCGGACCGGGCTGCCGTGCTGCAGTTCCTGGCTTCGCAAGCCGCAATTTCGCTGGAGAACGCCAGCCTCTATTCAGATCTGCAACGCAGCGAAGCTTTCCTCATTGAAGGGCAGAGCATAAGCCACACTGGCAGCTTCGGCTGGAGTGTTTCAACCGAAGAAATCTACTGGTCGGCGGAAACTTACAAAATCTTTGAAAACGACCGATCGGAAAAGCCCACATTGGGGATGATAATGCGACGAATCCATCCCGATGACAGAGACCACGTGCAGAAGACCCTCGACCGGGCGACTGAGGCAAGGGCTGACTTTGATCTTGAGCACCGTTTGCTGATGCCGGACGGTTCAGTCAAGCACCTCCACTCTTTGGCTCGCGCGCTGACGATATCGCCCGGGAACCTTGAATTCGTAGGTGCCGTGACGGATATCACTGCCGCAAAACAGGCAGAAGAAAAAATCCGGGAACAGGAATTGGAGCTCCGTCAGATTATGGACTCCGCACCCCAATTCTTGTTTGTGCTAGGGAGTGACGGAAGCCGTTTGTATGCCAACCAATCCGTCCTAGAGTTCCGCGGTCAAACCGTGGAAGAGTGGCAGACGCTCAATTTTCGTGAGCGCTTTCATCCAGAAGATGCGGACCGTATGGCTCGCGAAAGGGAGCAAGCACTTTCTAGCCGATCTCCGTTTGAGACGGAAGGACGAATGCTTAGGCATGACGGCAAGTATCGTTGGTTCCTCTTTCGTTACAAGCCGCTGAAGGATCAGCTGGGACGCATTACTCGTTGGGTTGTCCCGGCCATTGACATTGACGATCGCAAGCGATCGGAAGAGAGACTGCAGCAAGAGAACATTGCGCTGCGCGAAGAAATCGATAAAGCATCGATGTTCGAGGAAATCGTTGGAACTTCTCCGACTCTCCAAACGGTGCTTTCCCTCGTGTCCAAAGTCGCTGCAACGGATTCCACCGTTCTCATCACAGGCGAGACCGGCACAGGCAAGGAACTAGTTGCCCGCGCGATACACAGGCGCTCCCAGCGCTCCTCATTCGCATTTGTGAGTGTGAACTGCGCAGCCATCCCACGCGACTTGATCGCCTCGGAATTGTTCGGCCATGAGAAAGGCTCTTTCACCGGAGCCACTCAACGGCGTCTGGGACGCTTTGAACTGGCCGAAAGGGGCACAATCTTCCTTGACGAAGTTGGAGAGCTTCCCGCCGAAACCCAGATCGCGCTTTTGCGTGTTCTGCAGGAACACGAATTTGAGCGTGTCGGAGGCGCTGGGACCATCCGAACTGATGTTCGCGTTATCGCTGCCACCAATCGCGACCTGGAGTCCGCGATCGCATCGGGCACGTTCCGCAGCGACCTGTTTTACCGCCTCAACGTTTTTCCCTTGGAACTGCCGCCTTTACGGAATCGGCGAGAAGACATTCCCCTACTGGTAACGTACTTCCTGCATCGCCACGCACGAAAATCGGGCAAGCATTTTAAAGCGGTTGACAAGAAGAGCCTGGATCGGCTGCAGGCATACACCTGGCCAGGTAATATTCGGGAGCTGCAAAACGTGATCGAGCGATCCGTCATTGTCAGCGAACCACCGACATTTTCAGTGGACGAGAGCTGGCTCTCCCGACCTTCCAATGATTTGGATGTCCAGCCCCACCCCTTGTACATGTCTCCTGCTCGGGAAAAAGCGATTATTGAGGCCGCCCTGCGCGAATGCGGAGGGCGGGTGTCCGGACCGTCGGGAGCGGCTGCCAGACTGGGCATTCCCGGAACTACCCTGGAATCGAAGATCAAGGCGCTGAAGATCAACAAGAACCGCTTCAAGGGGACAGATCCCAAAAACAGTTAGCTGGCGATCCGGGCGTGAGTTGCACCGCCTTTGCGAGACAAGGCCGATGCGATTTTCGTAATTTTACTAAATTCGTAATTTTCTATTCCCAGCGAAACAACTTAAATTCAGCAACTTACGGTTGGCGCTTGTCTTGCTTTCATTGTGGCCAGACGGAATGCTAAGAATTGGCAGGAAAGCGAACGGGGACGTAGTCTTTACCCTAAGCGGCCGGATCGACAAAGAGCACATTGCCGAGTTAGAAGCGCTCATCGCCGGCGAAGGGAAAGATCGCCGCATCATTTTTGACCTCGAGGAGCTGACTCTGATCGGTCAGGATGGCATGGCTTTTCTTGCTCAGTGCGAAGCGGTTGGCATCGCGCTGGCGAATTGCGATCCATACCTCCGCGAGTGGATCGCGAGACAAAGGACTGGAAGCTAGCGAAATCGTGGAACGACCGAATTCATAGAGAACTAATTGAGATGACGAGCCTAAATTTGATCGGGTCCAGCGCGAAATTCCAGGCGTTGTTGGCAGAAGTGGCGAGAGTGGCTCCGGTGAACTCCGCTGTATTGATCCAAGGCGAAACGGACACCGGAAAAGAAGTGATTGCCAGAGCCATTCATGAGGCTGACCTTGGCTAACTTGATCGCTAGTGGAGGAAGTGCATGATTTCGAGAGCACCATCCGTTGTTGCCCTCATCTGGGCTGCATTTATCGCGGGATCCCTGCACGCGCAGGGTGTGGCGACGGGCCGCATCTCAGGAACCTTAACCGATGACTCCGGCGCCGTTCTTGTCGGCGCGTCTGTCCAGGCCAAAATTCTGGAGACCGGCACCTCGCGGTCGACGGTTACCGATTCCGGAGGGCGCTTTGCCATCGCAGATCTGCCCATCGGCTCTTACGATGTTCGCGCTTCGAATCCGGGTTTTGACACCGTCGCTCGCTCTGCGATCGCCCTTACCGTCGGCGCCGATCTGGTGATCGACTTCACCCTGAAGGTCGGGCAGGCGCGTCAGGAGGTGATTGTGAATGCGCAGGTTTCGCGCGTGGAGACACAAACCGCGGCGGTCTCTTCTCTCGTGACTTCGGAGCAGTTAGCCAACCTCCCATTGAACGGGCGGAACTTCGAACAATTGATCGCGCTGGCTCCCGGAGTATCCGTGGCGGCATCCACTCTATTACAGGTGGGCGCAACAGCGGCGAACCCGATCTACGGAAACCAGAGTAACTATTCGGTTTCCGGATCGCGCCCCGTGGGAACGGCGTTCCTGCTGGACAACACGGACATTTCTGACTTCTTCAATCACGGGACCGGCTCTGGCGTAGCGGGCACATCCCTTGGAGTGGACGCGATGGCGGAGTTCCAGGTCCTAACCAACACTTACAGCGCCCAGTTCGGAGGGACCGGCGCCGTGGTCAATATCGCCAGCAAATCGGGAACGAACCGCTTTCACGGAACAGCGTATGAGTTCCTTCGGAACAACGATCTCGATACTCGCGGTTACTTTGATGTCGATGCGAACGGGAAACCCTCTTCGCCGCCGCCCTATCGCCGAAACCAGTTCGGGGGAAGCTTGGGGGGCCCGATTAAAAAGGACAAACTGTTCTTTTTTGCAAATTATGAAGGCCTGTTCTCTTCGTTCGGCCAGACGGGGATCGCTTACGTCCCCGAGCCTTACGTCTTGAAAGGCCAGGTCTGTAATGTCAATCCTCAAACCACATCACCCGGAGTGACTACCTGTCCATCCGGCGATCTAACGCAGGTCGTACCATCGGTGCCTGCGACGCAAGCGGCGATCCTCGCCCTATATCCGAAGCCTGCCACTTCGGCCCCAGACCTCGGAAGTTATGCGCCCTTCCCCGAAACATCCAGCCTGGGCACTGCGGAAAGATATTTCCTGGGGCGCATGGACTATTTGATTTCTTCTCGAGACTCTGTGTTCGGACGCTACGCGGTGGATTGGGTCAATCAGACCAATCCATTTGCTGGCTCGCTGATTCCGCGCTGGCCGGATCGCGAGATCACTCGCAATCAATACGCCACCGCGGAACAGCGCCACATTTTCGGTCCTACCAAACTCAACTTGTTCCGGGTCAGTTTTGTGCATACCGACTCAGGCGGCAACCCGACAGGTGAGGTGCCCGCGCTAGATTTGTTCCCGAGCGCCGACCGCCCGAATACTGTCGTGGCTCCCGGCGGCGGACTCAGTTCGGTGGGGGCCGATGCCTCTGAACCGTTCCGTGTCGTCCAAAACAAGACGCTGGTGGGGGACGACTTTCTTTGGAGCCTTGGGGCCCACCGCATCACGGCTGGGGCCTCCGTCGCCAGAGTTCAGAGCAGCTTTGAGCAGGGCCAATACGAAGGCGGCGCCTTTACATTCTTCGCCCTCTCCAATTTCCTTCTGGGCTCCGCGGATCTCTACTACGGATCTGCGCCGCCCACGCCGGATTACAATAGCTCGCGCGGCTTCCGCCAAGTCGACTTCTTTCCCTATATCCAAGACGATTGGAAGGTGCTGCCGAGGCTCACTCTGAACCTGGGACTTCGCTGGGACTTCACGACCAACCCGGTTGGCAGCGGTGCTCCGCTCGAAGCCGTCGTAAATCCGTTGACCGATTCCGGCTTTACCTTTGAACGGCATGGGTTCGCGCAGAATCCGAATTGGGCGAACGTCGATCCGCGTTTCGGTATCGCTTACGATCCATTCTCAGATCACAAGACCTCCATCCGCGCCGGCTTTGGAGTCTTTCACGAGCCAGTCGAGGCTCGGACATACGCTCTTGGTTACATTGCCTCCGCGCCGTCTGCCTTCATTCTGGATGAACCACCCACGGGCGGAATTCGGTTTCCGGAGATTCCGAATACGCCGTTCGATCAAACCCAAGGAATCAGCTACAACGCCAATCACGCCCCCTATGTCATCCAGTACAACTTGACCGTGCAGCGGGAGATCTTTGCTCATGCGGTGGCATCGCTGGCTTATATTGGCTCGCACGGGGTCCACTTGTTCACCTCGGTGAACGGGAATCTCCCCATCCCGTGCAGCGCACCGAGCGCGCAATTGCCCCCCTGGTGTCCATCGATGGCCACAGGCACTCCTGGGTCACGCGGGAATCCCTTCACGGGTCAATTGACCAATCCGAATTTTTCTGACTTGAGCGATGCAGTGCCGGCAAGCACGTCCCGTTACAACTCCCTCCAGGCTTCTCTCAACCGGCAATTCGGCGCGGGATTTCAGGCGCAGGCGTCGTACTCGTGGTCCAAGTGTATCGACGATGGCTCCTCGACTTACCCGCTCGAAAATTCCCTCGGGACCACCGATCCGTACGACCGGGCGCTGGATCGGGGGCCGTGTGCGTTTAATCGCACTCAGAATCTCGTGGTCAATGCGTTGTACTCTCTTCCGTTTCGTCGAAACAAACTTGTGTCGGGATGGCGGTTGGCCACGTTGATCACCGCGGCTTCGGGCCTTCCGGTCGACGTTGCGAATGGATACGATCAGAGCCTGGGTGGCGGCTGGGCGCGTCCTAACTACTCCGGAGCGGCCGGATGCCATCCGTATGAGATCCTCAATCAGCCTATCGTGGGACCGGCGATCCAGTACTTTAATCCAGCGTGCTACACGCTGGAGCCCTTGGGGACAAACGGCAATGTAGGCAGAAACTCGATCTATGGTCCAGGTTTGTTCAACGTCGATTTCTCGGTTGTGAAGCGAACAAAGATAACTGAGAAGCTCGACACCGAGTTTCGTGCCGAGATTTTTAACTTGTTTGACCGCGCCAACTTTGGTCTTCCGAACCCGGCCGTCTTCACCGGACCGACCGCCGGCCAAACCACTACCCTGACGACTCCGCCCCGGCAGATTCAGTTTGCCGCGAAACTTCTGTTCTGAGGCCTCCCGATTGAGTCGCGACCGACATCACGAAGCCTTTTTCAAGGTCCACAGGACCATGACATCGTGTGTCACTGAGGCACCCTACGCGTCCGATGAAAAAGGGCTTTTCCAGTCGGTGTGCGACATCCTGGTGAGATCGGAATTGTTTCAGCTGGCTTGGTTTGGTTACGCGGCGCGGAACACACAAAGAGTTGCAGAGCCGATTGCCTGCTCAGGAGACACCGGGGGCTTTATCGGGGAACTGAAGCGTGCGCTGAGTCGGGAGGACTACGAGGATCCGGCAAGCATATGTATCCGTACCGGGGATGCCTGCTGGATTAACGACATTTCCGGTCATCCCGGCCTGGAGGCCATGAGACCTGCTATTCAGCGTCGTGGATTTACTTCGGTGATTTCTGTCCCGGCTATCTCGAAGGATGTTGTCTCTGGAGCGCTCACACTCTATTACAGAGATCCGGAAGAGTACGGACAGGAGCACGTAACCGTCCTGAAGGAACAACTCAGCCACGTGCATTCGGTTTTCGCAGCCAGGTCTCCGAATCCACGCCCGCGTTCAGAAGAGCTTGAGGCTGAACTTCGAGGTCTCATTGATGCGTTACCGATCACCGTCGGACTAAGTAACGCGGAAGGACTATTGCTCCATCTGAATCGGCGACAGGTGGAAACCACCGGCTATACGGTGGAGGATCACGTCTTTCGGGGCGCCATGCTCAAATACATACATCCTGACGATGTGACCAGGGTCTACGCAGCCTCCGCAGAGGGTATCGCCCGAGGGGCGCCGTTCGAGTACGAAGTGCGGCATCTTCACATTGACAATCAGTACCACTGGCTTCTGGTGCACGGCGCCCCCATTCGAGACCAGGATGGCCACATCACCCGATGGTGTGCCACCGGCACCGATATTCAACAGCTCAAGCAAGCCGAAGAGAAACTACGTCAGAGCGAAGCGGAATTGCTTGAGGCGCAGAGAATCAGCCACACGGGAAGCTGGAAGCACGATCTTGCCTCAGGGACCATGACCATCACTCTGGAAATGACTCGGATATTCGGTATCGAACCGGATGAGGACGCGTCGACGAGCGAATTGTTCTTTGGCCGCATTCACGCCGAGGACAGACCCGGTGAGGCGATCAACTACAAGCGTGCCGCACTGACCAAAGCCGGCTTCGAATCCGATTATCGGATCGTCCTTCCAAATGGCTCTGTCCGGCACGTTCACAACATCGCGCACCCCAAGTTGAATGAAGCCGGCGACCTGGTGGAATTTGTCGGGACCGTGATCGATGTCACAGCCGCGAAGGAGGCGGAAGGAAAGATTCGGCAAAGCGAGAAGGAAGCCCGGCAGCTTCTCGACTTGTCGCCGCTGCACATCACCGAATTGGGGCCTGACGGTACCCGCATTTATAACAACCAGGCGGCCCTCGAGTATTACGGTCTCGCTCTTGAGGAGTGGCAGGGATCTGATTTTCAGAGGTTGTTTCATCCCCAGGACGCGGAACTTGCCGTGAGCGAAGTTCCCGGCAAATTGCAGGACGGTTCGCCGTTCGAGTACGAAGCGCGGCTAAAGCGAAGAGATGGACAGTATCGCTGGTTTCATTACCGCTGCAATCCCATGCTGGATGAATTGGGCCGCATCACACGTTGGTATTGTGCCGGAACCGATATCGAGGATCGCAAGGCGGCGGAGCAAAGGCTCCAGGACGAGAATATTTCGTTGCGCGAAGATCTCGACAAGGCATCCATGTTCGAGGAGATTGTGGGAAGTTCGGCGGCCCTGAAAAAGGTGCTCTCCCACATCTCCAAAGTCGCGCCGACCGACTCCAGCGTTCTGATCACCGGCGAGACCGGCACTGGCAAGGAACTGGTAGCGCGCGCCATTCACAGGCGGTCACGGCGATCCTCGCACACATTTGTTAGTGTGAATTGCGCCGCGATTCCGCGTGATCTCATCGCATCGGAATTGTTTGGCCATGAAGAGGGTGCGTTCACGGGAGCAACGCAGCGTCGTTTAGGGCGGTTTGAGCTGGCCGAGAAGGGCACGATTTTCCTCGACGAAGTTGGCGAACTCCCGGCAGAAACGCAGATTGCTCTTTTGCGGGTTCTTCAGGAGCGTGAATTTGAGCGTATGGGAGGAAGCGGCTCCATTCGAACCGATGTGCGGGTAGTTGCCGCCACCAATCGCGACCTAGAGGCTGCCATCGCCGCGGGTACCTTCCGGAGCGACCTGTATTACCGGCTCAACGTCTTTCCGATCGAGATGCCCACCCTGCGCGAGCGAAGCGAAGACATTCCCTTGCTTGTCGCGTATTTCCTTAATCGCTACGCACGAAAAGCAGGCAGGCATTTTACGGCGCTCGACAGGAAGAGCCTCAATCTGCTGCAATCGTACGCCTGGCCCGGTAATATTCGTGAATTACAAAACGTGATCGAGCGATCCGTTATTGTCAGCGAGTCGCAGACATTTTCTGTGGATCAAAGTTGGCTTTCCCGGAGACCTTCGCCCCCCGCCTTGGCTTCCCAACCGAACCTCTTCAACCGGCTTCCCGCTGAGGAGAAGGCCCTGATTGAGGCTGCCTTGCGGGAGTGTGGAGGACGCGTGTATGGGCCATCAGGCGCTGCTGCCAGGCTGGGCATTCCGCGGACCACGCTGGAGTCAAAGATCCGGTCATTGAAGATCAATAAGAATCGCTTCAGGGGGCCAGACCCTTCGAAGGACAGCTAGCCGCTGCCGGTCGATTCGCACCGACCTTCGCGGGCATTTTGTACGGCGCTCGTCAAATTGACGATGTTCGTCAATGAAAACGAGCCGTCAATATCTCTTATTTCAACGACTTCCGGTTGGCGTTCGGCGTGCTTTTTGTTCGGCGAGGAACCCGGATGTTAAGGATTCACAGGACGGCAAACGGGGAAGTGATCTTTATGCTCAGCGGCAGAATCGACCAAGAACATGTTCCCGAACTGGAAGCGCTCATCGCCGCGGAAGGGAAAGATCGGCGCATCATTCTCGACCTCAAGGATATGACTCTGACGGGTCAGGACGGCATCAATTTTCTCGCTCAGTGCGAAGCGGCTGACATCGGGCTGGCGAATTGCGATCCATACGTCCGCGAGTGGATCACGAGACAGAAGGGCGGAAGTTAGAGTGATCGATTCGGCGGTCCTTTCATGAAGCTGAACTTTGCGCCGTTAGGTTTGAACTATACAGATGTTTTAACCAGGCAAGAACGTTTTGGGAGGTAATGACATGTCTTATTCTGTTTCGCTGAGCAGGCCGGAGCGAGAATATACACCGGTGATGTCGTTTGAGGATCGTGCAGAAATCAATCAGGGCGACCTGATTGGATCTAGCGCCAGCTTTCAAGCGGCGCTGAAGAGAGTGGGAATTGTGGCGCCTACTGATTCCAGTGTCTTGATTCAGGGGGAGACCGGGACGGGAAAAGAATTGATTGCAAAGGCAATTCACAACCAGAGTTCTCGACGTCACGCACCGTTCGTAAAACTTAATTGTGCTGCGATTCCCGCGGAACTGCTAGAAAGCGAACTCTTCGGGCACGAGAAAGGCGCGTTCACCGGAGCGATCGCGCAGACCATGGGTCGATTTCAGCTGGCGAACAAAGGCACGCTTTTCTTGGACGAAATCGGCGACCTTCCTCTTCAACTCCAGCCCAAACTATTGCGTGTTCTACAAGAGCAGGAATTTGAGAGGTTAGGAAGCGCGCGCACCATTAAAGTGGATGTTCGCATAGTGACTGCTACGAACCAGGATCTTACAAGAATGGTTCAAGATCGTCAATTTCGCGCAGATCTTTACTATCGCCTGAATGTCTTTCCGATCTGCCTTCCTCCGTTGAGGGATCGGTCGGGCGATGTTCCCTCACTGGTCCGGCACTTCGTCCACAAGTATTCGCGGCGATTACAGCGAGACATCCAGCATATTCCCGATGAGGCGCTGGATATACTAAAGCGCTACGATTGGCCGGGGAACATACGCGAACTTCAGAACTTTATTGAGCGCGCCGTACTGATGTCGACAGGCACGAGTCTCGATGCGCCTCTCGCGGAACTCACCTTTGTGCCGAACGCGACGGCGGACTCAACCAACCGTACACTTGCCGAGGCGGAGCGCGACTATATCTTCGACGTCCTTCGTGAAACTAATTGGCTTGTTGGGGGCCGGGACGGCGCGGCCATGCGACTCGGAGTGCCACGGACAACACTGATCCACAAGATGCACAAGCTAGGCATCATTCGGGGCTCGATCAGCGCGTCAGCTCATCATTCGCGTCGCTTGTCGTCGACCGCGCCGTCGACCCTTCATCGAAAGCCGGAGTGGGCTCATGCAGGCGGAGCTTGACGTGAATGAATACCCGCTGGTCAGAGCACGGAACGAGTTCTCACAATCCCGTTCCACAGATCGAACAAGAAGCGCCCGAACGGCGTGACGACGCCTTAATCGGGCGCTGCGCGAGTTTTGAGCGGATCCTAAATCTGGTCCGAATCGTCGCTCCGACGGATGCTTCCACCCTGATTCTTGGTGAAACCGGAACAGGAAAGGGATTGATTGCCAAGGCGATTCACAACCAGAGCTTGCGGCGAGACCATTCCTTCGTCGCTTTGAATTGCGCTGCGATACCGGCCTCATTGCTCGAAAGCGAGCTTTTTGGCCATGAACGTGGCGCTTACACCGGGGCCTTGTCGCAGACGATAGGCCGGTTTGAGCTCGCTGACAGAGGAACTTTGTTTTTGGATGAGATCGGGGATCTGCCGCTGGAATTGCAGCCGAAGCTGCTGCGGGCCCTGCAAGAACAGGAGTTCGAAAGGCTCGGCAGTACGCGGACGATTCGCGTTGATGTTCGCGTGATAGCTGCAACAAATCGAGATCTGAGCGAGTTGGTGCGGCAGCGTCGTTTCCGCGCCGACCTCTACTATCGTCTCAATGTGATTCCCATAACTGTTCCCGCTCTGCGAGAGCGTCCGCAAGACATTCCTCTCCTAGTGGATCACTTCGTTCGCCACTTCTCGGAGCGGATGAATAAATCAGTCGATAAGATCCCACACGAGTTGAGCTACCTCCTGAGCACATGTGACTGGCTCGGTAATATTCGTGAACTGGAGAATTTCATCGAACGGGCGGTGATTATGTCCACCGGACGAGTACTGCGGCCGGCGATGGCTGACCTCGAGTACCTTATCAAGCACTCACCGAGCGCAAGAATCGCCTTTTTCATGGAAGCCGAGCGCGACCACATCTTGGAAGCACTTCGGGAGACGAACTGGGTCGTGGGTGGACGCCGTGGCGCTGCGGCGGTCCTAGGTATGGCGAGGTCGACCTTGATCGATAAGATGCGCAGACTGGGTGTTGATTTCCAAGCGCCCACGAAGGGTGACCGCAATAACGGTGAATTTACTCCCTCTCGGAACGAGTGAAATGACGACTCGTCCAGCCATTCCGTTCCTCGCTCTGCTCTTTACCGGACATGTGTTCGCCCAAGGCGCTCCCACGACATTTGAACATCCGTGGAGAGCTCCGAGCACACTGCACGTCGAAGAAGATTCGAAACATTTCCGTGAGTCCAGGTTCATTGAACCGGACAGGACTTACTCACTGGGGGAATTGATCGATCTGGCTGAAGCGCATAACCCCGAGACGCGGGTTGCGTGGGAAAGCGCCCGCGCGGAAGCGGCGGCTTTGGGAATAGCGCGTAGCGAGCTCTATCCGGCCTTAACTGCAGTAGCGCTCTCCGGCGTGGATCGTTCAGAGGTTCCGTTAGGGAGCCAGTTCTACCGCCAGACCGTGCCAGTTCTTCAGGCGTCACTGGACCTCAACTATACGATCTTCGATTTTGGCGCAC
>Ga0307478_10003373_pt1 | contig 11874 bp, 10 predicted proteins | sample atmos_gasesECM4C_2_FD_203713 | JGI IMG/M metagenome (GOLD analysis project Ga0307478, IMG submission 203713) | Hardwood forest soil microbial communities from Morgan-Monroe State Forest, Indiana, United States - atmos_gasesECM4C_05 | ecosystem: Environmental > Terrestrial > Soil > Temperate...
TGTGGGGGAGCGATACTCTGCCGATATATGGAGAAAGGGATGTAGCTTGCTATAGCCACAACAAGTAAAGCCGGGAGACTAATGACCTTAATTCCTCGTATGTAAGCAGCACGCTGACGACGCACCTCCGCGCCGGGCATGTTAGATTGGACCCACTGACGATCAAAAACTCGTTCGTAGACCCGATTGCGTACCATCAAGCGTCCGTCGTGAATCCGAGTAATACCGGACAGACGCAGGACGGTTACAAGACGATTCGTTTGATCGTCAATTATTTTCTTGCCGGAGCGCACCTTGTCATATAAGGTCAGCAAGCTAGGAGTATCAACCTCGCTTCGCAATAGCCGGTCTCGAACAAAAAGAAGATTGTCGTCGCGTTCACGTGCACGATGTGACAGAAACAAATCGGAACAAATTCGGTCCACGTCTTTTGGTCCGGAAACGAACGAAGCACTAGCCACGGCATGGCATAGGCGCTGAGTTAAATAGGGGTGGCCGCCAGTCCAATATAGGATGCGCCGCAACAGGCGGTCTCCTAGGTCAGGCACATCCCGAAGGCCTTGGGCCAGACGCGCAGCCTCGGCGGCATCGAAATCGCTTAATTCGATTCTTCTGCCGATATTAAACGGCGTCGTCCGCGTATCGCGAATCAGGTCTGAAGGACTGGCAACACCGAGAAGGCAAAATGTGAGGCGTGCAAGTTGGAAGTCATGGCTTCGCTGGTTGTAAAGCTGTCGCAGCCCTGCGAAGAATTCATCAGTTGAAAAAGGAAGGCTTCGCACAGCATCGATCTCATCGATGAAAATTACGACTTGGCCTCTTGAGCTCGGCAGGACGACTTCGGAAATTGCTGATAGCCAGCGTTGTAGAGGGCCGAGGGATCGGTTCTTACTCCAGATATCGAGCAACTCGTATTCGAGATCAAGTTGCTCCCCAATGATGTCTAGTAGCCCACAGTACCATTGCTCCTCATTAAGGTTTTGTCCTACAGCTGTGAGATCGAGGACTGCAACCGTTGCCCGGTCCTCGCGAAGTCGTGCGGCCGTCTGCACCATTAGTGAGGACTTCCCCATCTGCCGAGCGGTGAGGACGTAACAGACTTCCCCTTTCTTGAGTGCGGTGTACAATTGCGCGTCAGCGGCGCGCTCGATGTAGGATGGAGCATCGCGCCGCAGTGTCCCGCCTACGACGTAGAAGTCCTCAAGTTTAGAAGCAGCTCCGGTATTTTTCACGTCAGATGCTGTGTTAAATAGGATTGATATAGTCGACAACGTAGACGCATGTCGCGTGCTGATTCGCCAGATACGATACCGGCGCTACGCAGTCGATAAAAAGCATCGAGTGGTGAGGAAGGTCGTCCACTCAACAATTTCTTAACAACCTCGCAAAGGATTGGATCATGTGCGAGCGAAACCAAAATACGCCTGAGATGGTCCCCAAACGGCCCGTCATCCCGGGTCGCTTTGTGCTCGAAGTCACCGACGGACATGTTTTGAGACGCTAGCTCATGAAGGCCACGTCTTGTCAGATAGGGTTGGCCGCCAAGCGATTCGAAGAATTGGTTCAAACTGGTCACGTCCCGCAATGGTGATCCGTACCGTCTGTTCAGTTCCGATACCTGTTCAAGCGTGAAATCCTCTAAGACCAGCCGCGTGCCAACATTAAAAGGCGACTGATTCATGTCTGTTATGAACATGTGCGCCTCAGTCGCATAGGCGATCGCCAATGTTAGCTTGTGCCAGGGTGCTGAAGGATCCAGCGAGCGTGCATTGTGCCACGATCGAAACAAACCGAAAACTTCGCTGCCAAAGCTACATGTGAAGAGACGATCTACTTCATCCATGCCCCACACAAGTCGACCTTGCACTTTACTGAGAATCTCTCGTCGAAGGAAACGAGAGAAGCTGATACTGGGGCCACCGCGTTGCAGGTTCCAAACCTCGTCGAAGTTGACATCCAAATCGAGTTCGTCCGCCAACGTCTCTCCTAACGCCAAGAGAAACTTTTCTATCGACTCCAAATGCGCCATGTTTAACTGCTGGAAATCCGTTAGTACAACTTTGCATCCAGATGACCGGGCCTCAGCCAACCCACGGGCTAAGAGTGAGGTTTTGCCCATCTGCCGCGCACCCTTAACAAGGACGATGCTGTCATTTCGTGCTATCGCGGTTTTAAATTCGTCGTCAGTGGGTCGAACGACGTAGTAGACGGAGTCTAGTGGCACGGCGCCGCCCACTGCTTCTAGCTTTGTGGGTTGGGTTGGAGCCGGTGGTCTTCTCAGCGATGCTCGAATCTCTTCAAAAAGTGCCTCATTATCACTGAATCCAGACCAGCGCGCCTGCTGAATAGGGTTTAATATCCGACCGAGAGAGTCCGGGAGCGGATCGGAGAAGTTCAACCTAATGGGCAGAATTCTGGGAGCACCTCTGCGCCTCTGCGACGCCTCGTATGCGATCTGGATTTCGTACGCAAGCATTTCACTCGTTACGGAAGACGGGGACAACAGAACGACAACCGCATCGGCATTACAGATCCGCTGTTCAATCTCACGAGCCCACTCCATTCCAACGATCAGATGACGGTCGACGAAAACGTTGAAGCCTGAAGCCTTCAGCTTCGTTTCGAGTATCGCGAGGAGTTGCTCGTCAGGCTTGGCATTGCGACGATACAACAGCACAACTTCCTGAGCGGACGTCTCCGCTTTGAAGAGAGGTTCCTTACCCGAAGCCGGCGATGGCGACTTGTCCTCCACCAGAGCTGCAAAAACCGCCTCTGCGCTCGCGTATCGGCCTGAAGGGTTATGTTCCAGACATCTGAGAATCGTTGCTTCCCAGCGAAGACTAAGTTCCGGACAGAATTGCCTCGGGGATCGCGGAGGTCCGCCTAGACGCTTAACCAAGCCGGCGATCGGATTGTCTCCGTCATCGAAAGGTCGTACACCAGTTACCATTTCGTATACCACCAAACCGAAGGCGTAAATGTCCGAGGCCGGCGTCGCGACATTTCCTGCTAGCTGCTCAGGAGACATGTAAGCAGGAGTGCCGGCTTGGCCGTCACCCGTAATCGCAGAACTTAAACGGGAGCCCGAAGACTGCAACGCTAAGCCAAAGTCTGTTATCACCGCACGATCAATAACGTCGTTGGTGTCTCGCGAAATCAAGATGACGTTACTTGGCTTGAAGTCGCGATGGACAATTCCCACGCCGTGGGCGGCATTCAACGCCGAGGCAAGCTGCTTCACGATGGGCAGGCATTGTGCAGAGCTTAACCGGCCCCCCTGCCGTATTCGCTCAGCAAGTGTCTTCCCGTTCAGCAGTTCCATGCTGATGAAGACGATCTCGTCCGAGGATTGCTTGCCAGTTTTCGCGTGACGAAACAGATCGAATATCCGGCAGACGTTTGGATGTGTTACCTTGCGAGCTAGATGCACCTCACGCTTGAACCGAGCGTGCGCGCTTGGATGCTTCAAGACCTCTGGATGAATCGTTTTAAGCGCAACGTGCTCCTGCAACTCCAAATCCTCAGCTTCATAAACCTCTCCCATCCCACCGGCTGCGATGAAGCGGACCACTCTAAAGCGCCCGCTAAGAAGCTCTCCGGTCGGGAATTGGCGTAAAACGTCGTCTGACAGAGTAGATTCGGAACTGGCGTTAAACGGATGTGATAGAAAGCCTGTCGCCTCATCGTGCTCCACGACGAGGCGTTCGAGTTCAGCTCGAATCTTAAGATCTGCACAGTTTTCGCGGAGGAATGTACTCCGATCCTTGGGGTTCAGACCCAACATGGCTTCGAAAAGAGCCTTCATTTTGTCCCGTTCGTTGGGGAGGGTCGTCATGCTCGACCTTCGAAAGGCGTTGCCAAAGATTTTGATATCTGAGATTCGTCAACTGAAAGCATGGGGACCCCATATTCCGTTGCACGTCCTGTCTCGCAATGCCGTACTTCACTTGCGCATGTTGCTACTGATGGGGTCGGCCCAGGCGGTTAATGGGGCGACATTCTATCCCAAATTCGCGGTTCGCAATACCGTGAAAAGGGGCACCGTATTGGCGATTCCGGGGTGGGGGCACGCACAGAGAACCAGCGCTTTTTTGGCGGCCGTCACGACAACAAGCATGTGAAAAATCAGGTTCGTCCAATACCATTGGGGTGAAACGGCTCCGGCAGCGATGAAACGAACGGCCTCGAGACGATTGGCCAAGGTTTACCCGATTGAAATTCGGTCGCTGGAACAGGTCGCACGGAGAGAGTGATTTACCGCACGGGTCGAGAGAAAGTTCCCCGCTTGCTGTTGATCCTTCAATAGTCGTTGGACTTCCTCAAGAATGGTCGAATCAGGACAGTTTGCAGTGAGAAACTCCGGGCGTTATGCAGGCTCTAATTCCTGTGCTGACTGGAACAGCACCTTAATCGCTTGCAAATTGTCCGGACTTGACGCCATGGCGCTTCAAATCTCCGTGGAGCCATGCCTTTGCCATGCTCCAGTCTCGTTTCACCGTTTTCGGCGATATCCCCAAGACATCTGCAGCTTCTTCCACACTGAGGCCACCGAAAAAGCGAAGTTCAACTACTCGTGCCTGGCGAGCATCAAGTTCTTCCAACCGTTTGAGCGACTCATCAAGTCGCAATAGTTCTTCCGACTTTTCGGGAGAAAATACAAACGCATCGTCCAGTGGAACGGCTCTTTTGCCTCCTCCCCGCTTCTCACTGGCGTGGGCCCTCGCGTGATCGATGAGGATGTGTCTCATCACATTCGCTGCAATACCGAAAAAGTGGGTACGTCCCTGCCAATTTGGCGACGGTTGTTGCACCAGTTTTAAGTAAGCCTCATTGACTAACGCCGTGGCTTGGAGGGTGTGGTCAGGTCGTTCTCTTCGCATGTACCGCGTGCCAGACGGCGCAACTCGTTGTAGACAAGTGGAATGAGCTTTTCCGCAGCATCTGGTCGGCCACGCGTCAATTCCCCTAATAAGAGCGTTACGTCTGGATGCTCCTGTCTCATTTGCCTCCTGAGGGTCGAAGATCTTCTTTTTGGCTCGCTATTTTATCCCACCTCTTGTTCGGAACGGCAGACGTGCGTGGATTCGGCTGAGGCGCGGAAATCTTCCACATTATGACCCCAAATCTGCTTCCGATTCGCATGTGGGAGTGAAGGCTGATAACAGCCAAGAATCTCAAGGAGGTGGTTGTGAACCGCTCACGTTTCAACTATTCAGTACCGAAATCTCTGGTCCGTCGTGCTCCACTGACGGTGGCACTTCTTGCGATCTTCACAATCGCGACCTTTGCGGTAGCTCAAGACGCAAAAAGCAGTACTCGGGACCGCGATGCACACGTTGCACGCGCTTCCTTCACAGATGACGGGAGATATCAAGCCTCTTTGCGGAGTCTCGACGATGACGGATTGGATCCACATCTCCTACTCGCGTATCAAGGCTGGGCGACGACTTGTTACACCTATGCCGGGCCTGCATGCCCTATGGCAGTAGCTCTCCCTCCGGGTGCAGCTTGCACCTGCTACATTCCTGGATACCCGCCGTTGGCAGGTGTCACCGGGTACTAGGCAAATTGCTGTCCCACCCCACTTTAAAAGGGCCGTGCATTCAACACGGCCTTTTAGAGTCCAGCACGAAAACGTGTTGCCGAAGCCTAATGCCACTTTCGCGTCTAATGATCCAGAGCGAGAACTTAGGAGCTGGAAGCTCTGGCGCGAAGGAAAAGCCTGTCGTTCGCCCTGACCGAGATCAAGCGCCGCGTCGAATAAAGCCCTTACGTCTGCCTGTCTTGACTTTGCGTCAAGACCTCGAGGGCCTTACCCTTCAGAGCAAATGGTTTTTGGGGGCCTGATAGTACATTTGTGACCCCAAATTCTAGCCCTTTACGCATTGCCAAGTGAAGTTCATTTCTGTGTCAGGAGTTTGTCATGGACGGTATTGGTATGGATACGAAGCAGTTCCTCGAAAAGATGAGGCGCGAAAACTTCCAGCACGCCGAATCAAGCCGAGTGGATTATCAGAGTCATGTGCTTCCGGATTTCAGCGTGTCCGATTCTTTTAACAGTCTGAATACGGACGTTCCCGCCGGTGAATCTGTGCCGGCCTTTTGTGCCGGGCTTTACGAAGCTAAGCAAGACGTGTGGAAGGGCGATCACAACAACTGCATCTACACGAGCACGACTCCGCTCTGGAAAAAGGATGACACCGTTGAGCTCTTTGCAAAGAAGCCAGTAGTTGAACCTTCAGAGTACAGCAGAGTCGTGTTCCCAATCACCAACGACATCCTGCAGCCAGCACAACGGCCGACTGAACTCCTAATGTTAAAGACAAGGCCAGCCGACTCTGCCGCCTTAGACCCTAAATTGCGGGCAGAAATTCCAAGAAAGGAAGACGCAGCAGAAGGGTTAAATCCGGCGGCCACAAAAAGCCTGGTACGCCGCCCAAGGTTCTCCCTGGACGTTTGGAAGATTTTGACGATTGTGAACACCTTATTACTCGTCGAGATGATGACTCTGTGTTTGCTTAGATGAGCTCAAACTATTGCGAGCTTAACAAGCGACAACTAGGCCTGGTGATCGGTGTTGTGACCATGGCAAGTGCTGCTGCAGCGGTAACGTCGCTGTGTGGGGGTCAGGGTGAGAGTGCAACGAAAAAATTGAGATTGACATGTTGTATCAGCTTCGTTATAACCCCTAGCGATTGGTGTCCCCCGGCCTTTCCGGCCCCTCCGGCCCCTCCGGCCCCTCTTTGATACATCTCAGATGGCTTTAGTCTTTAGGCAGATCTGTCGATAAAACTCGCTGTCTTGGGTGCATTCCACTCTCGAACTCTGCTTGCGACCGCGACTCTCGCCGAGTCCGGGAATCGTTAATCGAGGGAGAACATTTATGAATCACCTCAGTCGTACGACGAAGGCCGCGTTCGGCCGGTGTTTTCTGGCACTGATTTCGGTGTGCGTGTTGGAATCGAATCTTCCAGCGGCACCGATGGTCTACACCGGAGTCGTGGTTACGGATGTACGTGTGGGGGCGACATTGATGCACAACGCCTCGCTGAAGATAAATTTCGAGGGCGATACGAACAACATCCTAGCGGTCCCGGTCACGAGCGCAGAGTGCGGTGGATTCGGATGGTTTCTTTACATTACGTACGGCGTCGCTCGTATCGAGATCGAATTCCAAGGGCGTACCCGCACGGCGAGACTCCAGGACGGTCAGGTCTTCGTTGCTGTTGATGAATGTAATGGCGGGATTGGGTTCGGATCATTTTTAGGCCCCAATGGCTTGGAACCCGTATATCCACTCGCCTTTACCATGGGTACAGCCGAATATGCTGCGATCACCTACGCCAATCCTTTAACGGGTCCTCTCAGCGTTACCGGGTCTGCCTGGTCATGTATCGGCTATCCGCCGCTGCCGACACATGGGCTACCTGGAACGCCAAGCGGTAATTGCACTCCGCCAGACAGTTACCCCCTCCAGTCGGACATCGGAGAGATCTTCATCTACCAACCCTACTACGAACCTGGGCCACTAGTGGCGCCGATAAAGCCAATAAACAATAACCACTCCGGCAGTACAAATCGTGGAGCGTTCCTGGTCCGCCCGAATACATACAGCCCTCTCACGGCTTCTGGCGCATCAGAAGATGATGACAAATCGGGCGTTGTGTACACGTTGCAAACGGTTGCGGATGGTTCGATTGGCAACCACGCGTTTTATCAAGCGCTCGTGACCCTTCGGATGTTCAGTAGCCCTAGATCGGTGAGAACGCAACCGAGTCCAGTGGATGCAACTAAGACGCTATACCAGAATCGGCACGGCGACGCGACGGTTACTGTCGACGATGGCGGGGACGTCATCACTGCGGAATTTAAACCAGGGGAGGTGTATGTCCGCTACGACACGGGAGCGGGGGTCGCGGGCTTCGGTTCGCCTATTAGCCCCACTTATCCGGTCGCATTAAACTGTTCAGATTCAGCATACCCTTCCGACAACAACTACACGATGGACTGCCTTCAAGGAGAAGCATGGAATTATCCCAATTCAGGCTCTGGAGGCTTTGCTTGGCAGTCAGGAATTCTAGCCCAGCTCAGTAGCCCTTCGGATCCGTCCGCGGGCGTCGCGGCGCTTCCACAGTCACTTTCTGAAAGCACCCTTCTTACCGGTCCGGTGCACACGTGCGCAGGCGTCTATACGATTTTTAGTCCCCAGTTCGTCTACTACTTTCCTGGGGACCTGTTGGTGTGTGGAGGACCCGCCCCTCGCGGCCTCCGTACAAGCAAGGGTGATCTATTCCTGCAAGATCAAGTAGGTGGGAGCCTCTCCTTGGGCAATGCTAACGTCGTCTTTGACGAGGGGGCTTCCGACCCCGGTTGGGATCTGGCCAACAGCGGATTCCTCCATGTTGAGGTGTTAAAAGACCACTGAACCTTACTCCCGTGCTGGACGGTTCCGGCGAAACTGGCATGCAAATATGACCGCCGGGTTTTACACAGAGTATCGGTTCCGTACTAAAACCGCGCGTAGGGTTCTGACCTTGGTATGTCCATTGTCGCTCCCGATGCTCGCGCAGATACCTGACACAACGAATTTACCCCTTCGCTCTTTACACACACACGATGGGGAGCTGTTCATCAGATTGCCGGGCGCAGTAATGCCGCCAAAAGTGTTCAATATTGGTAATGGCGTTTCTCCTCCCAAAGTAATTTTTTCGCCCGACCCGGAATACTCAGAAGAAGCACGTCAGGCGAAATATCAGGGCACCGTCGTGCTGGGAATGGTAGTGGATAGCGATGGGCATCCGTATCGCATAAGGATCCTTCGCAGTGTAGGTTACGGTTTGGACGAAAAGGCTATTGAGGCCGTGAAGAGATGGCGCTTCAATCCAGCGATGAAAGACAACATCCCGGTCGCTGTGTTCGTCAGTGTAGAAGTGGATTTCCGGTTGTGAAAGGTGATGACACTAGAGCAACGACATGCTTGACCGATTCAAAAAGCTATTTGAAAAAAGTGAGGATTCAAATTCCCTCTCGATATTGCCCGCGGCAGAACCAACGGCAAAGGTTTCAGGGGAAAAGCTAAAGTCTGTTTTGGGTGCTAATCCTGCCATAGAAGAGATGAAACGGCGATTTCAGTTGATCATGCAATCAGAAAAACCTGAATGGCTGTTTCTGATCGGCAAAAAGCTGGATCAATCCATCGGGTTTCAGTCGATCACATACGAACCCGACAGTAATGCTCTCCTACTGTTTAGCTCCTTCCACGCCGCACACGACTACGTGCGCCACAATCAGCTCGACGGCCAAGTGGTGGGGATGAAGGCTGAGGATGTCCAGAAGAACGCTCCGAACTGGGCTTCGCGAGGATTGAGCGGATTAACCCTAAATCGATGTCCGCGCTGCGCTGCCATCATCACGGTGGGTATCGCAACGTTATTCAGTACGCAAGGACTGCACGCGCTTTGGGCAATGAATGTGGCATTACAACGCTGGCGCGCAGAGATGATCTTAGAACGAATTACGTCGGAAATTGGGAAGCCAGAAGCGCGAAGAACGCTGAAGTTCCTTCGCGACCATGTTGATTGTGCTAATCCATATCTTCACCAGTTGATTGCAATTAAAGCTCGAGTTGAAAACACGTGCATGCTGTCGAGTACTCTCTCCAAAGACTCGCAGATTTCGGGCCGACGTTCGCATTGTCCACACTTAACCCATCCATCGATGGTCGGTCACTTGACCCGAACTATATGGAAATGACAGGTAAAGCGATGATGGGGCTATTGGTCTCGTATGGTCTTTTGAGAGTTCCTGGCGGCACAATCAAGACATAGGCTAGCTGAGGTCACTAGGGTTTTTGCAGGCTTCGGTGCGAGAACATCATCCGAGTATCTCGCAAGTTTCAAAGGAGGTATGGGATAGGACTTGGCTCTGCGCCCGATGTGGTGACCAGGGGCAGCAACAAAGTAAGGTGCCCCTACTTTCAGCATTCAAAGAGCGTCAGAGATGACGATTTCCTTCCTATCTTTACTTTAGAAGTATTTATGCCGCTTGTCATGGTGTCGATTCCAGGCTCTCTTAGCTGCGGCGACGTTCCAACCGGAGCGCAGACCTTATTGGGTGTTCTCGCTACCGCAGCGAACGGAATAACAAACAAATCATCGGGAGATTGCATATGACGTCAGCAGACGTAAGGCTTTTGGCATGGGTCCAACGGCTGAGCACGGTTTTGTTCGCATTTGCATCCGTTGCTCTCTGTTGTATCTCTACTCCTGCGCAGTCCAATCCCGCACACACGCAAGCGCCGCAGCCGATCCTACTCACAGTCAAGGCCCCGCAAGGTTGGCACATCGAGCCGGCGAAGGGTGATGTACCGACGAAAATGGCTCACGATACCGATCCGAAGTATGTGCTGTCACTAAGTCCCGCAGTGGCAAGCGAATCGTGTGCTCGCCGCTTGGAGCACCTCGAAAAACCTCTTTTTCCTCCCCCACCGGGAGTGAAGCAACCCAACGTCACGCGCGGGCCTCGGCCGAGTTTTGTGCCTAACTCCTATGCTCCCCTCTCCGGATACATTCCGGGAGGGATACTACTTTGTATGGACCTCGGGTCTCGAACCGTTATGGTTGGCACTATGACCTTCGGCGATGCCCGGGATTCGACGATCAGGCCGGCGCTCGACGCGGTTGCACAAGCGGCGATGCCGCTCGCGGATTACATTTCTGGACCCGCCAAGACCAAGTTGCCCAAGCTCGAAATCGAAATACAACTGGAGGCAGGACAATACATCGTAAAACCACTCGTGATGAACGGCAGGCCACGGGACATGATCGTACGTCTCAACTCGGAAATTCCATTGGAGATCGCCTTCCTCGAATTCAAGCCGGCCGAAGCGAGCGGATGTTCGGAATGGTTCAATCCACCGTTTCATGCCCGAGAAAGAACAGACTCACCGTTCGTATCCAAGCGTTGGTATCCAAAAAGCGTTCTGTGGGGAGCGGAGCCGGGTGGGGTCTCCGACCAAACGTGCATCGTGGTTTCGCCACAGCTCATGTTGGTCGCACAGGTCCAGTACGGGAAGGCCAATGTTAGCGCTGAAGAGGCCCAGTTCATCAGAGAACTTCTTGATCGCGTCGCTGACGCGGTTACACAGGGTTCGCATAACACAGGCCAAATCTCTGAAACTCTCACAGATTTCGCGAATAGTGGTCGTGGGACAGGAGGGGTTATCGGCGGCATTATCGGCGGCTTGAGCACAAGCCCTCTGGGTATGACGAACGGGCCAAGTCCGGGGCACGTTCTGGTGTCAGGGTTTGTGTCGCAGGGCCTTCTTATCAAGAAAGTGGAACCTGCCTATCCTCAACTTGCGCGGCAGGCTCGCATTCAGGGTGCAGTCCTGTTGCAGGCACTCATTAACAAAGATGGGACGATCGAGAATCTCCAGTTGATCAGCGGACACCCGATGCTGGCACCGGCCGCGATTGAGGCTGTGAAGCAGTGGATCTACAAACCGTACCTTTTGAATGGCAACCCAGTGGCCGTGCAAACGCAAGTGGAGGTGAATTTTCAGCTCTCGGATAATCCGTCGAGGGTGGCGGCGGGTTCGAGTTCGGGTGCGTCGCCGACAGAGGCGCCGAAGTGAGATCTGATGAAGCCGGGCACTGACAAATCGTTAGCAGCGAAACAAGATCCCATCTGTGGCGCACTTCGCATTCTCGGGGTTAATTGAACTGCAGTGAATCGAGGGCTACACCCGTTGCCTTTCTCGTATGTTTTGCTGAAGAATGTAACGACAATTCGGTAGAGTCGATACGCATCTATGAGATCTATAAGCGCGATAGCGACAGGGGCTTGGGCTTGGTGTCACCGCTTTGTTCTGAG
>Ga0307478_10003374_pt1 | contig 11872 bp, 11 predicted proteins | sample atmos_gasesECM4C_2_FD_203713 | JGI IMG/M metagenome (GOLD analysis project Ga0307478, IMG submission 203713) | Hardwood forest soil microbial communities from Morgan-Monroe State Forest, Indiana, United States - atmos_gasesECM4C_05 | ecosystem: Environmental > Terrestrial > Soil > Temperate...
CGCCCCAGGAGCGCCGGGTGCTCGAACTCGTGGCCGAGGGCAAGACCAACAAGGAAGTTGGCGAACAGCTGGGCCTCAGCGATAACACCGTAAAGAACTACCTGGGCAGCGTGTTCGAGAAGCTCCGCATCAAGCGGCGGTCACAAGCGGCTGCGCTTTATGTGCAGAACACCCCACCCAAACAATAGGGTATTTCAGACCTAGCCGTTCCGGGCCAATTTCTTAGTCTGTCAGGCTCTAGCTGTTTTGGCAACATTGGAGTAAACTAGTCGTCCCCAGATGGCATATTCGAAGCGCAACCCGGCCGCGTCCGACCGCACTCGAACGGGCAGACGGATGGCCGCTGCCTTTACCATTTTGGAGACAATGCTGGCCACCATTGTGCTGGTTTTTGCCATCACGAGTTCAATCACGGTGATGCAGTCGGGTTTTCAGGCGCTCGACACTGCGCGCAATCTCACGACCGCCGGGCAGATCATGGAAAATGAAATGGAAAGCCTGCGCCTCAAAAATTGGACGCAAATCCAGGCGCTGCAGGATGCCGGCAACACCGCCGTGGCGCCCGACCCCAGCCTTGGCGCAGCCGCAACGCGCTTTACCTGCACGCGCGCAATCAACGACCTGAAGGCCGACATGAAACAGATCACCCTCACCGCAACGTGGAGCGGCATCGACGGTCGCCCGCACACCGCAAGCTACCTTACCCGCTACGGAAAGAACGGCCTCAATGACTACTACTACACCGCACATTGAGCCGCGCCGGATGCGCGGTTTTACCCTGGCCGAGGTGATGATGGCCTCGGCCCTGGGCGTCTTTATTCTGGCCGGGGTCATGAGCTCGTTCTTGTTCATCGGCCGCAGCGGCTTCGGTACGGAAAGCTATAACGACATGGAGAACGAGACCCACCGCGCACTGGAACTTTTTGCCGAGGATGCGCGCACAGCCTGCGGTATCCAGTGGAACAGCGCTCAAAGCATCACCTTCACGCTGCCCACTGAAACCAGCGCCACCACCACTGTCACCTACGCGTATGATGGCGATAACACGAGCCCGACCTATCAGTGCTTTTACCGCCTGAGCGCAACGGCCCCGCTCCAGGTGCTCGTGCACAACGTCACGGCCGATTTTGCCTTTGCCCGTTACAAGCTCGACTCGTCCGGCAACGCCGGCACCGCAGGCAACGATCTCGAGACAAAACAAATCCAGGTCACACTACGAGCCCAGCGCACCGGCAGCACGGTCGTCACCGCCACGAACTCCGCCCTCTCCGCCTGCTACATCCTGCGGAACAAACACGTGAGCAACTGACTTTCCGCATGAAATCCTCCCACCCAGGACGGCGCCGCGGTTCGATTCTGCTTATTGCCATGCTGGTGGCTGCGCTCATCGCGCTTGAGTTGGGCAGTTATCTCAACCTCAATCTCAGCACCGAGCGCTTCGCCAACCGCACCTTCTATAGCAATGCCTCCTTCAACCTGGCTGAGGCTGGCGCCGAGGAAGCCGTGTGGTCCTTCAATCGTCTCGCGAACGGTGCGTCGGATGGGTGGACCGCCTGGTCCAACAACGGCAACGATGCCTGGCAGAAATTTGACGGGTTCTCCTTTGGGGCCAATGCCAACGGGTCGGTCAAGGTTTACGTGGAGAATTACAATCCTCCGGGGGGAAGCGTTTCACCCAAAGTGATCGCCCTCGCGTCCGTTGCTCCCGGGACCGACCCGCCCGTCACCAAGATGATCGAGCTCACCCTCAGCCGCCGTTCGCATTTTGCCAGCGGTCTCGTGGCGCAAGACAGCATCACCTTCAACGGCAATAATGCCTCCGTGGACAGCTGGAACTCCGGTTCCGCCTCATCGCCCGTGCCCTACAGCGCCGCCGTGCGCAATGATCACGGCAGCGTGGCCAGCGCGTCTGTACAAAACACCGCCATGCTAGTGAACCAGGCCGATATCTGGGGCTACGCTGCAACCGGCGGCGCGGCGCCGCAGGTCGGCGTCAACGGTTCCATTCGTGGGGCAACGACACCGGTCGGCGTGCGGATCGACCCCAACCGCGTTTCCACCGATTTTAGTATCAATCTTGATCCTGTCACCGCGCCTTCGGGCGGCACCACCATTGATCCGATCACCGGCAACGCAACCTTGGGCACGCTCGGCGCCGCCACCAGCTGGCGCTGTAATAGTATTTCGCTTAGCGGCACGCAGACGCTGACCATTCTCGGCCAGGTTACGCTTGTCCTCACGGCCGCCTCCGGCGCCGATGCGCTTGATCTCACCGGCAAGGCCACGATTCATATTCCCACCGGGTCGTCGCTCACGCTTTATGCCGAAGGAGACATCAAGATCGCCGGCAACGGTCTCGGCAATGACAACGTCCAGCCCATCACCTGCCAGTTCTGGGGCACCAATGGCTCCCCCGCCGGCCAAAATATTGAACTGGCCGGCAACGGCGCGCTCGCCGGCGTGGTTTATGCGCCCAATGCTATAGTCAAACTCAATGGCAATGGCGACATCATGGGCTCCGTCATCGCGTATGACATCGTCCTCGTCGGCAACGCCGCGTTTCATTATGATGAATCGCTCGCTTCATATGGCGATGGAAGCTATGGAGTGACCCAGTGGCGCGAGATTACGGCGGGGGCCGAACGCGGTTCCTATCTGCCTCTATTCAACGGCTGGTAGGGTGTCTCGCGGGCCTGCAGGGGATTTTTACCCAGTCGTTTCCGGCCTAACGGACTACGTCCGAAATTGGGGCCGGTTAGCCTCTGCGCAGGTGCAAGGATTTGGCGTATGATCTGTGCGCATGAAACTCACCGCGCCGACATCACTCGCTTTCGCTAATCGCGACGCACGCCGCTCCGCGTGTGCTTTCACGATTCTGGAGGTAATGGTGGCCACCATGGTGATGACGCTGACCTTCACGTCGTCGCTGCAAGTCCTGGGTTGTGGATTACGAGCGGTCGACACCGCCCGCTACACCACGCTCGCCGGCCAGATTCTGCAAAGCCAGATGGAGAAACTCCGGATGTTGACCTGGACCCAGATGACGAGTGCGACCGGCCCCATGTCCGACACCTCGTTCACACCCGACAACGGCATTTCACCGCAAGTCACTAATTTCTTCACCATCGCACCCGGAACGACCACGCCTACTCCTGACAGCTGCGCCCAGTCCATCGTTTATGATCCGGCTTACGACGTTACCGTGGGCGGCGCAACCGTCCACACCATGGTGGATATCACCCTGACGGCTACGTGGAAGGGCGCTGACGGCATCCAGCGCTTCCGCACTTACTATTCCCAATATGCACAATTCGGCATCTCAGATATGTTCTACACGGCCCACTGACCGTACCGGCGTGCGCGCTTTCACGCTCGTCGAAGTCATGGTCGCCCTCGGCCTTGGCTCCTTTGTTCTCACTGGAGTGATGACGACCTTTCTCATGATCGGACGCGTCGTTGAGAATACGGGCAACTATTGCGATCTCGATGCCAACGCCCGCCGGGGCCTCGAAACTTTCGGCCGCGAAGTGCGCATTGCCAGCAACGTCACCGCCTTCAGCACCACCAGTGTCACCCTGACGATCCCCGACGCAAACACCGCGAACACTTACTCCGTCCAATACGAATGCATTCTCGATCCCAATCAAACCGCCTATCCCGGGCAGTATGCTTTTGTGCGCAACGGGCCGCCGTTGACCAGCCCGTTCAGCTCACCCGGCGTCGTCGCCCCCAGCGCAAACACCACGCTTATCCACAATGTCGATTTATCGACCTTCAAATTTAATTACTACAGTTACCTGCCGGGAGACGGCTATATAAACGGCGTCCAAAACGACAATCCGGCCAACACCACAACCGGGATCAGACAAATCGAGCTCATCCTCACCGCCCAGCGCTCGAGCTCCACGGTGGTCAACGCCACCAACGCCGTGCTCTCCGCCCGCTTCATTCTCCGCAACAAACCGTAACCCGAGGATATTTCCATGAGCTCATCCAAATCCGAACGCGGCACGATCCTGCTCGTGGCCATGGTCCTGGCCTCGGCCCTGGCGATTGTTTTCGCGTACTACATCCGTGTGCCCCTCACTGCGCTCAAACTGTCCAACCGTTCATTCTACTCCAATGCCGCCATGAATCTTGTGGACACCGGCCTTGAGCGGGCGCTGTGGAGCATAAACAACGGCGGCAGCTGGACTACGGCCGGCTTTACCGCCTTCACCGGCACAGACGGAACAACCCAATATCACGGCACCCTGGGGCCTTTTAATCTTTCCGGCGGCGTAACTGGCACGGTCAAAGTCTGGACCGACCCCAATAGCGCCAATCCCCAGGCCGTCGCCGAGGCGATCATTGCCCTTCCAAGCAGCAGCGACAACGCCGACTATATTGTCAAGGAAGCAGAAATGTATGTAACCCAATCTTCTTATTTCAAGAACGGCCTCGTTGCCAAGACCACCATCTCCCTGAGTGGCAATCCAAACGTGGACGGTTGGAATTCCGACCCCAGCGGCACGTATGTCCCATATAATCCGGCCACGGTCGACGTCAACGGCACCGCGAACGGAAAAATTGGCAGCACGGACGTGTTGAGCGGTGCCATCACCGGAACGGGCAACTCCGCCGTCTATGGCTATGCGGCAGTCGGCGGCAGTGCCGCCGGGGATGTCAGCGGCAGTGGCCTGACGGTTGGCCCCTATGGCTCGTCAGGCATCAACTCGTCGTATGTCACCTATGATTTTACCACCAGTTTCCCCGACGCCAGTACGCCCTCGACAGACACGTATACGGATCCAACCACGAAGATACAAACCAGCGTTCCTCTCACTATGGGCAACACCAATGCCATTGGAGCCATCAACGGCAGCACAACCCTGCCAGGCGCCGGCGATAACAGCATAACGATCAACGGCGTGACCACGTACTACTACTACGTTCCCAGCATCAGCCTCAGCGGCAACAAGACGCTGTCCATCACAGGTGGTCAAAATGTCGTCATCATTCTGACCAACACCGCTGGCAGCACCGCGAGCACGACCGGCAATGCCGCAATAAACATTCCCGGGGCGACCACCACCAATGGCGTCACCACCCCCGCGGCCAGCCTTGTGATGTATACTTCCGGCGACGTCTCCCTTTCCGGCAACGGCGTTATGAACGGCGGCGGCACTACCGGTACGGCGGGTGAAGCCGTCGATTTCCAGCTCTATGGCACACGCACGGCCGCCCAGGTCGTAAATAGCGGCGAACAAAGTCTGAGCCTTTCCGGCAATGGCGTCCTTAGCGGTGTGGTTTACGCGCCCAACGCGAATGTCACCATCACTGGCAACGGCGACACGCTCGGCGCTGTGGTGGGCAATCAGGTGACAATGACAGGCAACGGCAGTTTCCACTATGACCAATCTCTCGCCAATTTCGGCAGCAGCAGCCTGTGGAACTTAAGCAAGTGGCGCGAACTGTTCGCGGCCAGCGACCGCGGCACCTACGCGTCGCAGCTCAATTTCTGAGCTCCCGGGCACACCATGGCTGGTGCCTCCCTGGGGTGGCGTGGAATAAAAACTTAGTTTTGGGGCCGGTAAGCCGGATTTTGTCCCGCGCCTTGCGACGCGGTGGACGTCATTTCTCTCAGGTCCTTGCGAACCTGTCCTCCGTAGCCCTGAGCGAGCCGCCTTGCGGCGAGTCGAACGGGCGAAGGCGGATGCGGCATACCCGCGGCTATCGGGCGGGCCGCCCAGCCGCCTATTTTGCCTTGCACCAGACGGGGTTTTTCGTGCCGCCGACGTTGCCGTCGACGCGGTGGGCTCTTGCCCCACCTTTTCACCCTTGCCCAGAGCGAGCCGCCTTGCGGCGATTCGAACGGGCGGTTTGTTTTCTGTGACACTGTCCGTCGCCGCGCTTTGAGACGCGGCGCCCGCACTTGCCTTGCGGCTCGTGCGGCGTCCTGCCCTGTGGTGTCCGGACTTTCCTCTCCGAGACCTTATCGGGCGCGGCAGTCAACCGCGCCTTGGGATGTAAAGAACTCGGAGCGACGACCAGGCCCCAAAACTAAGAGGATCGACGTTAAAGCCCGCGGGCCAAAAAGCAAGACCCGGCAACCCGGGAAAATCCCAAATGCCAAGCGGCATATCCCAAAGAAATCCGAAAGATGACTGCCCGACTACGAATTACCAAATCCCGATTTCCCGGTTTTTTGGCGTTTGAGATTCATCCACGCTGGTTCGCGGTTCAATTGCGTTGCCCGGCCAGGGCATTCTCGCTTTAAATGGCGCGTGCCCATGCCAGATTCAAACCATAATTTACCCCCGGCCGCGCCGCGTTCCGAAGCCACTTCATGGATGCTGGCACGTTTAACGGGAACACCCAGGCACAGCCGCTTCCAATCCATCTTGCTCGTGGTCGGCCTGGTGGCGGTGATTGGCTTCGTGGACTACGTCATCGGCGTCCGGATTTCCCTGCAATTTTTCTACCTGATTCCCGTTGTGCTCAGTGTCGCGTGGCTGGGTTGGAAGGCGGGATGCGTGACTGCGGTTCTCGCGCTGACGGCCCGCGTGGTGAGCGATCTGGCCGGCGGGTTCTGGTTTTACCACCACATCCCGATCCACGATTATGTTTGGAACCGGCTGATCGACCTATCCGTTGCTCTCTTTCTGGTCTGGGTGATCAACTCGCTCATCTCCTTGCACCGGGAGCAGGAACAGCGCGTGCGCCAGCGCACGGCCGCGCTTGAACAGGCCCTTGCCACGCGCGATCAGTTGCAGAGTCAGCTCTTCGAAATCAGCCGCCGCGAACGGAGTGCCATCGGCCACGACCTGCACGATGGCCTCGGGCAGCATCTCACGGCCACGGCCATCGCCGCCAATCTGCTCGCCCGGCAACTTGCGACGCGGGGCGATCCCTCGGCCAGGGACGCAAGCAACATCGAAAAACTTATCCAGGAAGGCATCGGCAAGACGCGCCAGATCGCGCGCGGCCTGTTGCTCGCCGCCATCGAACCGGAAGAACTTGTCCCCGAACTCGAAGAGCTGGCCACCAGGATCGGCGAAGAGCAACACGTGGCCTGCAGTTTCACCAAGCATGGCAATTTTTCCAAACTCGACGCGGCGACCGCCTCGCATTTGTTCTACATCGCCCAGGAAGCAGCCCATAACGCCGTGCGTCACGCCCGGCCCACCCGTTTTGATATCAGTCTGGTCGAAGAGGGAAACGCGCTCGTGCTCACGGCCACCGACAACGGCATCGGCCTGCCGTCACTCGATTCGCACCAGCCAGGCATGGGGCTGCGCATCATGGTGCATCGGGCCGAACTCATCGGCGGCGAACTCTCCATCAGCCGGGCACCGGTCAGCGGCACCCGGGTGCGCTGCCGCGTGCCCGTGCCGAGTCAACTCCCCGCCCCCGCGTTGCCATGACCCCGCCGCAAATCCGCATCTTTCTGGTCGATGATCATCCGCTCGTGCGCGAATGGCTGGCCACCCTGCTGCGTCAACAGCCCGAGCTGGAGGTTTGCGGCCAGGCCGAGGATGCCCGCCAGGCCTTCACCACCATGGAGGCCGATCCACCCGACGTGGCAATTGTGGATCTGTCGCTCAAGACTTCTTCCGGCCTCGATCTCATCAAGGAACTTTCCGAGCATCTGCCTACGATCCAGGTGATCGTGCTTTCGATGCATGAAGAAATTTTCTACGCCGAACGCGCCCTGCGGGCCGGCGCCCGCGGTTACGTGACAAAACGCGAGTCCACCCACCGGATCGTCGAGGCGATCCACGAAGTGCAGGCCGGCCGGCTCTATGCCAACGCCGACCTGCTGGCCAAGCTGGCCGAACGCATTGTCGGGCGCAATCAATCCACCCAACCTGGTTCCGTGGAGACGCTCAGCGACCGCGAACTGGAGGTTTTCCGCCGGCTCGGCGAAGGCCAGGCCAACCGCCTCATCGCGGAAGAACTTCACCTCAGCATTAAAACCGTCCAAGCCTACTGCGCCCGCATCAAGGGAAAGCTCGACCTCGCCAGCGCCGCCGAGCTCGCCCGCGAAGCCGTCCGCTGGACCGACCAGAAAAATCGAAACTGATTTGCATAAGCTCCATTTTGTAAGGCGGGGCCCTACGCGCGATTTCGTCCTCAGCTGACAGACAGCACGCGTTATCTTATATATACTCTGCGGGTGTTTTCGCTCCCCGCCACTATCCCGGCGGACGCGGACGATTCCCTGCAAGCCATCCCCTCTTCCCAGGAAATTCAGCCGCGCCGCTTCCCGTCTTCTTTCTGGGCTGCCTCGGGCAGGATTCATCGCGCCCATGCGCCCTATGGACTGCGCAAACGGCTCAAGTTTCTGGTGCGCGCATGGAAGCAGCCGCGCCTCACTCGCGCGTGGCTCGCCCGGCTGGCGCAGGCGGACCTGGCCCCGCTCTGGATGGCCCGCCCGCGGCTCGCCACGAAGTTGCAGCGGCCCTATGTGCATTGCGAATGGCGCGTACTCGAGCGCTTCGCCGCGCTGATGGGACATTACGATCTTTTGCCCCGGATATTTTCGGCCGACGTACGGCAGGCGATTTATTGCAAGGAAGGCATCGCGCTCATCCGGCTGGCCAATCCAACCTCGGGCCGCCAGCTCGACGTACGGTTGTTTTACCACGATGCATTTGAAAAAGAGGGCGATCTTACTCTGTCCATTTGTGAAGTTGCCAGTGGATTGAGGCTGGCCGGCCTGACCTTTTGCCTCGCGCAGCCGGCGCATCAGCGCACCATCATCATCGGCGGGCTGCAGGCCAGTCGGGATCCGCAGACGCAGGTTCTCATCCACGACGTGAGCAAGGAGATGAACGGCTTGCGGCCCAAAGCGCTGGCCCTCTGGTGCCTCCAGCAACTCGCCGCCTGCTGGCAGGTCGGTCGAATCGAAGCCATCGACGACGCCCATCACGTCTGGCGCCACTGGCGCAAGCGCATCAACATCGCGGCCAGCTACGATGAATTTTGGAGCGAGAGCGATGGGCGGCGCCTGCCCGGCGGCGGTTGGGAACTGCCCCTGCAACTCAAACAACGCACGCGGGCGGAGCTGAAACCCAATCGGAGAAAAGCCCACGAACGCCGTTACGCCATGCTGGCCGCACTGCAGCCAAGGCTGATCATCGCGGTGGCCGCGCTCGCAGCCAGGACAACTGCGCCAAAGGAACAGGTTGAATTTGTTTACTCAGGCCGTGAAACAGATCCCGGCAGGACGCCCCCTCCCTCCACCGGCAAACCTTCGCCCAGTCTCGGCGCCAAGAATCACTCTTATTAAGAGTATTTGGTAGTTTGTCATGGGCAGTTGGTCGCTCGTCATTCGCCATTGGTCATTGGTCACCGGTCATTCGTCATTAGTCATTCGTCATTAGTCATTAGTCATTGGTCATTGGTCATTGGTCATTGGCGGCGGCGTTCGCCGCCGCGCTACACCCAGTAAACCATGCGCCGGCAGCTTTCGCAGTTGGTGATTTCATCACCTTTGCGCGCGGCGGAGTCGACCTGGCCGGAAACTTTCATGTGGCAGCCACTGCACTTGCCGTCGCGAATCGGCACGCAAACCGGGCGCGCCAGGCCCTCGCGCACAAGCCGTTCGTAAACGCGCACCAGCGGAGCGTCCACCGGAAGCCGTGCGGTCTCGACCTCGGCCCGGGCGGCCTCCACTTCGATGCGCAGGTTGCCTTCTCGTTCGCGCAGCAGGCGGATGCGCGCTTCGTGTCCGGCGATGGTTTGCTTCCGCTCGGCCTCGCCGGTGGCGAATTTCTTCTTCGCCTCGTCAATGGCGAACATGACCTTGAGTTCGTCCTCTTCCAATACGCCGATGGCGGCCTGCGTGGTGTCGATCTCGGTGCCGAGCGCGCGGTATTCGTCGTTCTTGCGCACTTCGAGCTGCTGGCCGCGGTATTTGGCGACTTTCTGCTCGGCCGACGCGATCTCGGTCTCGAGCAGTTTCTTTTTCGACTCAAATTCCTTCAGTTCGTTGCGCGCCGCCTCGATGGCGGCTTTTTCCGCGGCGATTTTCTGCTCGGCGAGTGCGACCTCGCGCGGCACCGAGGCGAGCTGTGACTCCAAGCCCGCGCGCTGCGTGTCGCGATCCTGCAGAATGAGAAGTTTTTCGAGGGCGGGTGAAGGCATGGGTGGGAAAGAGTCCGGAGACCGGAGGCCGGAAGCCAGAAAATTAAAAATAACTTCTAAATGTAATACATTCCTTCGTCGGCCTTGGCGACGAACTTATCGAGGGTGTAGCCCTTGCACTTGGCCTCGAAGGAAGTGCGGATGTCGCGCCAGATCTGCTGCACGCGCCGGCCGGACTGGCCGCGGACGTCACCGCTGAGTTCGAGCAGGTCGCCTTCGATGAGTTTCACGATATCGTAAAGCGTGATCTCCTCCGGCGGGCGGGCGAGAATGTAGCCGCCCTGCTTGCCGCGGCGGCTGGCGATGATCCCCCCGTTGCGCAGCTCGCTGAGGATCTGCACGAGGTAGTTGGCGGGGACGGACTCGACCTTGGCCAGCTCGTCAATGTGGGCCAGCTCGCCGCGCGCATGGCTGCGGGCCATCTGCGCGAGCACACGGCAGGCGTAATCGACTTTCACGGAAAGTTTCACGGGCGGCCCAAATTAGGGGGCGGTGCCGGCCGCCGGCAAATGAAAACAACCGCCGCCGAGGGCGGCAAATCCCAAATCACAAAACTCTCCTCCGTCGCTCGTCGAGCTATGGAGGACACGGCAAATCCCAGAAAAATCGGGAAAACCCATGGCAAGTAATGAACTGCCAGTTCATGTCTTCCGGGTCTCCCAATTGGATGCCGAGTCTTTCCTTTTCCGGTTTTTTGGCGTTTGGACGCTCGGGCTTTGTGATTTGCCCCTGCCAACTGGCACCCCCGGCGCGGGAGGGTCGATTCGCGGCTAAATTAGAGGAATTTAAGCCAAGATTTCTGTTGTCCGCGCGGATGTTTTGCGAAATATTTTCCCTTTAAGCCACACCCTGTTCCTTTCCTTCATGCCCGACCAAGACGACGCGAGAAAATCTGCCAAATCCCAAGCTGGTGCCGAGACATACGACGCCTCCAAAATCCAGAAACTCGAGGGCCTCGAAGGCGTGCGCAAGCGCCCCGACATGTACATCGGCGACACCGGCGAACGCGGTCTGCATCACTGCGTGTTCGAGCTGATGGACAACTCCATTGACGAGGCGCTCGCCGGCTTCGCCACGACGATCAAGGTCAGCATCCACCTCGACGGTTCGTGCTCGGTCGAGGACGATGGCCGCGGCATCCCGGTGGACATGCATCCGGTTTACAAGATGCCCGCGCTCGAGCTCGTGCTGACGAATCTCCACGCCGGCGGCAAGTTCGGCAAAGGCGCCTACCAGGTTTCCGGCGGCCTGCACGGCGTCGGCGCCAAATGCGTAAACGCGCTCTCCGAGTGGTTCGAGGCCGAGGTGCGGCGCGGCGGCAAGGTCTACCAGATGCGTTTCGAGCAGGGCAAAACCACCCAAAAGCTCAGCGTCATCGGCGACACGAAAAAGAACGGCACGAAAGTCACCTTCAAGCCCGATGCGACGATTTTTGTCACCACGCGCGAATTCCAATACGAGATCCTCGCCAAACGCCTGCGCGAGCTCGCGTTCCTCAATCCCGGCATTGAAATCCTCCTCTCCGACGAGCGCTCGCAGAAATCGGACAAGTTTTATTTCAAGGACGGCATCACGGAATTCGTGAAGTTCCTGAACAAGAACAAGGCCGTCCTGCACGACAAACCCATCACCTTCAGCGACAGCGTGCCCAACGAGGATCCGGCCAAGGCGGCCACCGTCGTGGACGTCTCCCTGCAATACAACGATTCCTACAACGACCAGGTCTTCGCCTACGCCAATT
>Ga0307478_10003375_pt1 | contig 11870 bp, 10 predicted proteins | sample atmos_gasesECM4C_2_FD_203713 | JGI IMG/M metagenome (GOLD analysis project Ga0307478, IMG submission 203713) | Hardwood forest soil microbial communities from Morgan-Monroe State Forest, Indiana, United States - atmos_gasesECM4C_05 | ecosystem: Environmental > Terrestrial > Soil > Temperate...
GATTTCGCTTTGGAAACGCGGCGTATCTGACGGATTTCAGCGCCGTGCCGGAGAGTTCGAAAAAGCTGCTGGACGGACTGGATAATTTCATTCTTGATGCGCTGCGATACACGCCGCATCCGATGCACTCGAATGTGGAGCAATCACTCGCGCTAGTCGCCGAATTGAAGCCCAAGCGTGCGTGGTTCACGCACATTTGTCACGACCTGGGACACGAAGCTGCAAATGCGAAGCTCCCCCCGAACGTGCGGCTGTCGTATGACGGACTGAAATTCGAGGTGGCGATCTAGTGGCGATGGCAATCTTGAATTCACCCGCGCAATGGATCGCGCATTTTGGCGACGCGCGCAAGCCGACGGCTGTGACCATCGGGAATTTCGATGGCGTGCACGTGGGGCACCAGAAGATTTTGCGTGGAGTGATCGAGCGTGCGCTCGCGATGGACGCAGTGAGCTCGGTGCTGACGTTTTTCCCGCACCCGGCGCGCGTCTTACGGCCGGACGTCGCGCCTTGCCTGCTGGAAACTTTGCCCCAGAGGCTGGCTGAATTTGCGACGATGGGAATTGACGCGACATTGATGCTGAAATTCGATCAGGACCTCGCCAAGCTGAGCGCGGAAGAGTTTGCGCGGAAGTTTCTCGTGGAAACACTGCGAGCGCGCGCAGTTCTGGTGGGGGCGAACTTTCGCTTCGGCCACAAGCAGGCGGGTGACGTGAAGCTGCTCGAGGAATTCGGCCGCAAAAATGGATTCGCGGTCGAAATTGTCGAACCCGTGCTGGTGGATGGACTCGTCGTTTCCAGCTCGGCGATTCGCGCGGCGGTTCGCGAAGGACGCATCGACGACGCCCGGAGGATGCTGGGGCGGCCGTTTGCGCTCGCGGGAGAGATTCGGAGCGGAACGGGGATGGGGCGCAAGTTGGTGGTGCCGACTTTGAATCTTGCGACGGAGCAGGAGACACTGCCGAATAACGGCGTTTACGCGACGGAAGTTGTGATTGCTGGGAAGTGTTATCGGGCGGTGACAAACGTGGGCGTGCGGCCCACCTTCAACGGTCAGCAGCTCGCGATCGAATCACATTTATTTGATTTTTCAGAGACGTTGACGTCGGGTCCGATGACCGTCAAGTTTTACGCGCGTCTGCGCGATGAGCAGAAGTTTTCCGGGCCGGATGCTTTGCGCGAGCAGATCTTGCAGGATATCGCCCGCGCCAAAGAGCTTTTTGCGACGCGCTAAGACAGCGCTAGAATCCCACTTATTATCGAACCGGCCCGGGCAACCTGGCGCAGTGCCAGCCGGCAACAAGAGGAAGCCATATGGAAAATCGAGAAGTGGCGCGAATTCTGCGCGAGACGGCGCAACTACTTGAGATTGACGGCGCGATCATCGGCCGCTACCGCAGCTACGAAAAGGTGGCGGAACTTCTCTACAGCATGCACGAGCGCATCGAAGACGTGGCCAAGGACGAGAAGAAGCTGAAGGAATTGCCGGGGATCGGCGACGGGATGGCGGCGCACATCCGGGAAATTCTGGATACCGGCGATTACAGTTTGCGCGAGAAATTGCTCAAGAAATATCCGCTGACGTTGCTAGATTTGCTGCATTTGCAGTCCATGGGGCCGAAGAAAGTCGCGCTGCTGTGGAAGAAATTCAAAGTTTCGACGATTGAAGGCATCGAGAAGCTGGCGCAGGATGGAAAATTGCGCGATCTGGAAGGGTTTGGCGAGAAGAGCGAGCAAAACATCCTAAAGGCCACCGCGCTGGCGAAGCGCTCGTCGGGGCGTTTCAAACTGGACGATGCCGATGAAGCTGCGCAGAAGCTGGTGGTTTATATCAGCAAGATGGACAAGATCGTAGAGTCGGTAACACCGGCGGGCTCGTTGCGGCGTGGAAAAGAGACGATCGGGGATCTGGATCTGTTGGTGACGATGCGTCCCGGTCACGACAACCAAAAGGATGTGGACGCAGTGGCCGCGCACATTTTGAAATATCCGGGAATCGATCAAACCTTGGCCCACGGCGAAAATAAGGTGAGCGTTGTTCTGGGGAACGGGTTGCAGGTGGACGTGCGTCTGCTGGAGAAGGATAGCTTCGGCGCGGCACTTTTATATTTTACGGGATCGAAGGAGCACAACGTCGTGTTACGCGGGCGCGCTCGTGACATGGGCTGGACGTTGAATGAATATGCCTTGACGACGCTGAAGGGCGGAAGGTTCGTCGCGGGCAAGACGGAAACGGATATCTACGACAAGCTGCGGTTGGATTATATCGAGCCGGAGCTGCGCGAACATACCGGGGAAATTGATGCAGCGGAGGATCACCGGCTGCCCTCTTTGCTGCGGCTCGAAGACATTCGCGGAGATTTGCAGATGCACACGACTGCTTCCGATGGTCGGAATTCCATCGAGGAGATGGGAAGAGCCGCTGCCGAACTGGGCTACGAATACATCGCCCTTACGGACCACTCCAAAGCCGTAACCGTGGCGAATGGCATGGACGAAAAGCGCACGCTCGAACAGATCAAGAAAATCCGCGCGGCCCAGGCGCGAGTTCCGGAGATTCGTCTACTGGCGGGGATTGAGGTTGACATCCTCAAGAATGGCAAGCTGGACCTGGACGATGAAGTTTTGGCGCAACTCGATGTGGTGGTAGCGTCGGTACACTCGTACATGAATTTGGGGCGCGAGGAGATGACCGAGCGGTTGCTTGCGGCCATCGAGAATCCTTACACGCAGATAATTGCACATCCCACTGGCCGGCTAGTGTTGCGGCGGGATCCGTTCGACTATGAGATGGAGAAGATTTTGGAGGCGGCGAAAAAGCGTGGCGTGGCGATGGAGTGCAATGCCTATCCCGACCGGCTGGATTTGAAGGACGTGCATCTCCGGATGGCGAAAGAACGTGGGGTGAAGATCGTGATTTCCACCGATTCGCATACCGCGGCGAATTTGAAATTCATGAAATATGGAGTGATCACCGCACGGCGCGCTTGGATCGAGAAGAGCGAGGTCATCAATACTTTGCCGACGGCGGAGTTTTTGGCGGCGCTGCGGGCGAAGCCCGGCGCGGCTAAGAGTGCGAAGAAAAAATCGGCTTAGTTGCATGCTTGCGCAAAAGTGACTACAAAGATTTAACGCTGAGGACACGGAGAACGGCTGAGGGCGCAGAGACCGCGAAGGAGATTTACCGGAGAGACGTCACACTGCGTCGGGGTAGACGCAAGCTGCAGAGAAATCCAAGCCGTCGTTCGTAACGGGTCTCGGGGGGGAACATTTTCTGGGCAGGATGCGTATCTAGTGATGGAAGTCGGAACGATGCTGCTGCGACCGCGATGCGCGGCCGACAGGGTTGGCAGCGATTGCGGATTTCTAGGGCACGTGCCGAATTGTCCGTGCCGCGGAGCGAAATATGAAGCTTAGTGCAAATTTCTTGGCGGCTGCGGTAGTGGCGGGGATTACGTTCGGAGCGGCAGCGACGCCGGCCCAGGCGGATGATTGGTCAAAGACGTATCAAGTGAACGGGCGCGCCGAGCTACACGTGATGACCAGTGACGGCGACGTGTCGGTGACTGGCTCTAACCAAAATCAGATTGATGCGCACGTCACCACGCAGGGCTGGAAGATCGGACCGAACGACGTGCAGATCGTGGAAAGTCAGAATGGCAATAATGTGTCCATCGAAGTGCGGGTTCCGCACTGGAATTTTTCATTTTTCGGCGGCCATAACCGGTCGATCCACGTGGATTTGCACGTGCCGCAATCACTGGATGTGGATGTGCGCACCAGCGACGGGAACGTTGTGGCGCAAGGTATTTCCGGCAGGATTCAGATCGATACGGGCGACGGCAACGTCACGGCGAACAACATTCGCGGCGATATACGAATGCATACAGGCGACGGACACATCGAGGGACACAGCTTTGACGGTTCGCTCGATGCCGATACGGGCGACGGAAACTTGCGCATTGAGGGCCGCTTCGATGCATTGGCGCTGAAGACGGGCGACGGAAGCATTGACGCGCAGGTCGCGAACGGATCGAAAGTCGCGAATGGCTGGAATCTGCACTCGGGCGATGGACACATCACTTTGCGGCTGCCGGGCGATTTGAACGCGAACCTCGATGCGCATACCGGCGACGGCAGCATCACTTTGGACGTGCCCATACAGGTTTCCGGGTCGCTCAGTCATTCCGCGGTGCGAGGGAAGCTGAACGCGGGCGGCGGAACGGTGGCGGTCACCTCGGGGGACGGATCAATCCACATCGAGAAGTTGTAGGCTTTGGCCCTGCGCGCGAGCGAGCGCCGTTGATTGAACGACTGGGGATTCTGGGCGCATTCGTCGCTGTGGTGACCACGCGCTCGATCTGCAAGGAAATTCCATCAGAGTGTCGCCGGAAGGCCACATTTGTTTGTCTATCGGCACATCGCGCCTCACGATTTCAGTGTCACGAGCTGCAGGTATTGCGGTTACGTCGAGGGGCGACGTGGCACGTTGTGTGCACTCTGAGCGATGGCGGTAGCCAGTGAGTCGGAGGAACGAGTGATTCCCTTCCTGATGCTCGGGGTGTTGGCAGTACTAGTATTTCTTTCTGTGTCGGACGGAATTGCCGCCAGCCTCCGCCGAAAGTAGCTCTTACGGAGTTCACGCACCACTCTAACCCGCAACGGGTTCGGCCCTTTCCGAGTTCCATGCCCTCGGGACCCTAAAAGCTCAATGATCGTCGCCTGTCGGCTTTGCGATACATCCTACGATTCGCGAAAAATGTGCTGCGTTCGTTTGCCGGGAATCAATTTGCAAATCTTTACCGGTTGCCGCATCATAAATTGTTTGTTCCGAGCCGCTCGCCACGCTGTGATAGCGAGTTCACCAACAACATAGCAATCGACCGATCCGCGGCGGGCTGTGCGGGGCTCGCGTTGCGCTTTCAGGCTGCAACGCGCGGCGCGGGCATGGGGCGGGGCGTTCTGCTTCAAAACTTCGAAAGGGACTGGGGGAAAACGAATGCGCAGGCCTGTGAGTGTTGCTCCGCCAAAAGGAAAGCTGGGAGTGCTGACACCAGGGATGGGGGCGGTAAGCACAACGTTTATGGCGGGGGTGGAATTGGTGCGGCGAGGGCAGGCCGTGCCGGTGGGTTCGCTGACGCAGATGGGAACGATTCGGCTGGGGAAGCGCACGGATGCGCGCACGCCGAAGATTAAGGATTTCGTGCAACTGGCGAAGCTCGACGACCTTGTCTTTGGAGGCTGGGACGTATTCAGCGACAACGCCTTCCAGGCAGCGACAAAGGCTGGAGTGCTGGACGCCAAGGACCTTTCCAAGGCCGAGAAATTTTTGAAGGGCATTTCGCCCATGAAGGCGGTATTTGATCAGGAATACGTGAAGAATCTGCAAGGACCGAACGTGAAGAAGGGCAAGACGAAAATGGATCTTGCCGAGCAATTGCGCGAAGACATTCGCAACTTCAAAAAGAAAAACAAACTGGACCGCCTAGTGATGGTGTGGTGCGGATCCACGGAAGTCTTTTTGAAGCCGCAAGACGTACACAAGGACATGGCGTCATTCGAAAAGGCGATGAAGGCGAACCATCCGGCGATTGCACCGTCCATGCTGTATGCCTACGCAGCGATCAGCGAAGGAGTGCCGTTCGCCAATGGCGCGCCAAATCTGACCGTGGACATTCCGGCGCTGGAGGATTACGCCAAAACGAAAAATGTGCCGATCGGCGGCAAGGACTTCAAGACCGGGCAGACTTTGATGAAGACCGTGCTGGCCCCCGGATTCAAGGCGCGCATGCTGGGCTTGAATGGGTGGTTTTCGACGAACATCCTGGGGAATCGCGACGGCGAAGTGCTGGATGACCCGGGTTCGTTCAAGACCAAGGAAGAGTCAAAACTCGGCGCTCTGGAGTACATCTTGCAGCCGAATCTTTATCCGGAGTTGTACGGCAAAATTCATCACAAAGTGAGGATCAATTATTACCCTCCGCGCGGTGACAACAAAGAGGGCTGGGACAACATTGATATTTTCGGCTGGCTTGGTTATCCGATGCAGATCAAGGTGGATTTTCTCTGCCGCGATTCGATTCTTGCGGCGCCGATCGTGCTCGATTTGGCGATTTTCTTCGACTTGGCGCAGCGTGCCGGAATGCGCGGAATCCAGGAGTGGCTGAGCTTTTATTTCAAGTCACCGATGTGCGCGAAGGAGCTGTATCCGGAGCACGATTTGTTCATTCAGCTGATGAAACTGAAGAACACTTTGCGGTGGATGATGGGCGAGGAACTCATCACGCACTTGGGAGCCGAATATTACGATTAATGGTTGATGTGGCTGACCGCACACCCGGCACAAAATCAAACGGCGGAGAGAGTGGTTACCCTCTTCGCCGTTTTGTTTTTGGTCGCGACGTTTAGAACTGATTCCAAAGGTATTGGTTATAGACCTCATGGTGATATTGGACCTCTGCGGCTTTGACAACAGTGCCTAGCAGGCGCGCGCAGCGGTCGGCCGACGCTTGCTTCAGGTCGGCATAGCGGGCCTTTACATCCGCGCCCAATAGCTTCGTGGTCCACGCCGCGCCGCGAAAATCGTCGATCGCGGTATAGATGTTGTCGGGCAGATAGCGCTCGGCCTGGCGCAGGTTTTTAATCTTCGAGGTTTCCCCTTCGAGGCCTGAGCGGAAAATCGAATACATGACCATATACGGATTCGCGTCCGGCGAAACCGAACGAACTTCGACGCGCATGCTCTTTTCGTTGCCGATCGGAATGCGAATCATCGAGCCGCGATCCACCGGCGATGCCTTGATTTGATTCGGCGCTTCGAAGTGCGGATCGAGGCGGCGGTAGGCGTTCACGCTGGCATTGAGCATCAGGCAGACGTCGTTGGCGTGGGTGAGAATGCGATCGAGAAATGCCCAGCCAACTTTGCTCAGTTTTTCATCGCCTTTGGGATCCCAGAAAAGATTCTTGCCGCCTTTGCTGACGGAAACGTTGGTGTGCATGCCGCTGCCGTTGACGCCAACGACGGGCTTGGGCAGGAAGCTGGCGGTGAGTCCCATGTTGGTGGCGACCTGGCGGCAAATCAGTTTGTAGAGCTGAATCTGATCGGCGGCAGCGACGACTTCGCCGTAGCCGTAGTTGATTTCAAATTGCGATGGGGCGACTTCCGGGTGGTCTTTTTCGTTCTGGAAACCCATCGAGCGCTGAACTTCAGCGGTCGTATCAATGAAGTTGCGCAGCGGATCGCCGGGCAGCGAGTGGTAGTAGCCGCCGGTGTTGACGTACTCGAATTTGCCGGTTTCGGAATAGTGGCGCTCGGCGTCGGGGCCTTTGAAGAGAAATCCTTCGATTTCATTGGCGGCGTTCAGCGTGTAGCCTTCTTCCTTGAATTGCCTCTCCGCAAAACCCTTCAGCGCGCCGCGAATGTCTGCGGCGTATGGAGAGCCATCCTTATCAATCACTTCGCCGAAGATGAGCACTTTTCCGGATCCGAAGACGTCCGCGGGGCCCCAATAGAAAGCGCTCCAATCCATGGCCAGACGCAGATCGCTTTCGCGTTGTGCGGTGAATCCGCGAATCGAGGAGCCGTCGAAGGTGAGATTGTCCCAGCTCTTTACGAGAAATTTCTTGTCGTAATCGAGCATGTGCAACCGGCCTTCCAGGTCGCTAAACAACACAGTCACAGCTTTGATGCGCTTTTCGTCGGTAAGGTACTTGATGCGTTCTTCCTGAATCCTGTGCGGCGCAACGCGATTCTTGCGTTGTTCCTTGGCTTTCAGGTTGAGCTCTTCGAGTTCGTCATAGGGGATTGCTAAAAAATTCCGGAGTTCGGTTGCCATGAGTCTCCTTCGGGTGGAATGCGGTTCGCGCCGAGGGGCGCGTGAGCCGCTTTCAAAACAACGTAGGGTATCGTGAGGCGCGTGGAGGGTCAAATCCCAAAATGGTGAGCGAGCCAAGAAGTCGCTTATCGAACCGATAAAAAAAACTTTGGGATTGGAGTTCGCGCGCGGCGTCCCAGAACGAAAAGTTATCTACTGCAGAGGCGCTGCGAAGGCAGACTAGAGCCCGGGCTCGCTAGCGTGGTCGTAGTGGGTTAATGCTCGAAGCGACCGATGAGCTGCGCCTTGCCAAGGATGTGGCCCTTCATAGCTTGTTCGAGCTCGGGTTTGCTGGCCTTCGGCTTGAGGTTGGTCACGTCATCCAGCGCGTAGAGCTTGAAGAAATAGTGATGCACGGCGCCGTGCGGCGGACACGGCCCGCTGTAGCCGATTTTGCCGTGGCTATTCCTACCCTGCAGTGAGCCGTCACGCAGCTTTTTGTCCTTCGTGACGCCTTCCTGCAGTCCGTGCGCATCGGCGGGAATGTCGTAGATCAGCCAGTGGACGACTACTCCGTTCGGGGCGTCAGGATCGTCAACGACGAGGGCGAAACTTTTCGTGGCAGGCGGTGGATCGTTCCACAGCAAAGCCGGCGAAACATCGTCGCCGTCACACGTGTATTTTGTCGGAATTGCCGCGTCTGCTTCAAATGACGCACTGCTGAGCTGCAAGCTGTCCGCGGACTGTTTCAGGGTGTCTTGTGTTGCGAGTTGGCGACCGGCGGCTGCGTGGGAGTGTGCGAACGGCCAGCCGACGGCGAAGAGGAACACGATTATAAATAGCGCAATCAAAGCTTTTGGGAGCGTCATACTTCCATGCTAAAGGCCCGCGATTGGTGGCGTCAAGGCGTCCCAGACTAACGACTACTTCACTCGTTGCAAGGGTCATGCATGGCCTGGTATTTCGTCTCTTGTCACGATGATTGTTACCGTGGTACATTGGTACCATGCGCAAGGGACACAATCAGAAGACATTCGTGATCGAGCGCGTGCAGACTGGTGTGCGCATAGAGAAGCGACTGCTGAAAGTGCTCAAGGCGCTAGCCGAATTTCACGATTTGACTTTGGGCGACCTTCTCGAGGGGATCGTTTTGCACGCCTTCGACGGCAAGGCGCCATTTCAGGGAGCGTCACGGCAACGAATCCGGCAGCTGAAGAGGTTCTACGGGTTGGATTTGGATGCCCGCGCCAGCCATCGGCTGAAGGAAGCACGGGAAGTTATCCGAGTGCGTGGACCGCGACGGGCCCGGAGGCGACCGGCGGCGCGGCGACAGAGGGCGAAAGCCAAGCACCTACATGCCAAGAAGGGCAGCGCCGTTCGAGCGGTCCGCCGGGTGGCTCGCCGTAAGGTCAACAAGCGAGAAAAAACACGATGAGCGCGAATCCGCATCGCCAAGCCGTTCAAGCACTGCGTTGGGTTCTGGGATTGGTCGTGCTGTGTGAGTCGTGCCTATTTCTTCGGAGAATGATCCTCGAAGTCGCTAGATCGGGTCACCTGGGCGTGCACTCGTGGATTTTTCTAGTCCTCGCGACCGCCGAGATTATCGCCGCGGCGATGTTCCTCGCGCCGTCGGTGAGGGTGGCGGGAGGATATCTGTTACTCGTGGTTTTCGTTTTTGCAGCAGCCTTCCACACTCTGCACGGAGAATTCAACGTAGTCGGCGGTCTAGCGATATACGCCGCGGCAGTGGTGGTGTGTTTGACCTCCGGCACGGGCGCACGCGAGGCGTGATCATGACTTCCGCGGACACCAGCCACCACGATGACATCTTAATCACGCAATTTGAGGACTGTTCCCTTCCCCTGGAAAGTTTTCATCACAGCGTGCATGTACAGCTCGCCTTTCTGTACTTGCGCCGGCTCTCGGTGCTGGAAGTGCTGGCGCGATTTCCGGCGGCTTTGACGAAATATGCAGACACCCATGGAAAGACTGGCTTGTATCACGAGACCATTACCTGGGCCTATGTTCTTCTCATAAACGAGCGCATGCGGCGAGTGAGCCGAGACGTTAGTTGGGTGGAGTTTCAGTCGCAGAATCCAGACTTGTTGACTTGGAAAAACAGCGTCCTGAAGAAATACTACCGCGCGGAAACTCTCTCGTGCGAGCTCGCCAAGCGCACGTTTCTATTCCCCGACAAGGTATCCGAGTAACTGCGCCGATTCGCAGAAGGGTCAAACGATTCGCCCGGCTAAGGGGTACTACACAACATCCAATTCCAAGCCTGGCGGCGTACTCGTCTTCATTTCCCTCCAGCATGGGTCCGGCCGTGTCAAGGTCATCGGGTTATTTCCTCCCGACGGCGCGACACCGACCTAATGTCTGAGGGCGGTGTTTGTGCTAAGGTTGTTGATTTGGAAATGCGCTTCGCAGTGCAGCCGAGAATGCGGGAAAGGTCGGGGAGATCGGTAAAACCATGAAGAATGCTTACAACGGGGTGGCAGTACCGTCCGGGGGCAAAGCAATTGATTTTGCTGGAGGCGCGTTCCATGTGCCGGACCATCCGGTGATTCCGTTCATCGAAGGCGACGGCACGGGGCGCGACATCTGGAAGGCTTCGCGGCGTGTTTTCGATGCGGCCGTGGAAAAGGCTTACGGTGGAAAACGCAAGATTGAGTGGCTGGAAGTATTCGCGGGTGAAAAGGCGTTCCGGCAATTCAAGGAATGGCTGCCGCAGGACACGGTGGACGCGATTCGCGATTTCCGCGTGGCGATCAAGGGTCCGCTGACAACGCCGGTGGGCGGCGGAATCCGTTCCCTGAACGTGACGCTGCGGCAAGTGCTGGATCTTTATGCCTGCGTGCGGCCAGTACGATATTTCACAGGCGTTCCTTCGCCGGTGCGCGAGCCGGAGCGCATGAATGTGGTGATCTTCCGCGAAAATACCGAGGACGTGTATGCGGGAATCGAGTGGCGGTCGGGCTCGATGGAAGTGAAGAAGCTGATTGATTTTCTGAACAACGAGATGTTGAAGGGCGTTTCCAAAAAAGTGCGCGAAGATTCCGGCGTGGGCATCAAGCCAATTTCGCCAACCGGGACCAAGCGCCTGGTGCGGCGCGCGATCGTTCACGCTTTGGAAAATAAGCGCAACGCCGTGACGCTGGTGCACAAAGGTAACATTCAGAAATTCACCGAAGGCGCGTTTCGCGACTGGGGTTACGAACTCGCGACGCAGGAATTTCGCGAGTACGTGGTAACCGAGCGTGAGAGCTGGATTCTCGACAACAAAGACAAGAATCCCAACATCACCGTGGAGCAGAACGCTGCTGCGATCGAGCCCGGCCTCGAGCAAGCAACCGACGACTTCAAGAAGCATCTTTACGAGGAAGTGCGTCACACGATTGACGCGATTTACGCCTCGCACGGAAACGGCAAATGGAAGCAAAGGATTTTGATCAATGACCGGATCGCCGACTCGGTTTTTCAGCAAGTGCTGACGCGCGCGGATGAGTACCAAGTGTTTGCGACGCCGAATTTGAACGGTGATTATCTGTCGGATGCTTGCGCGGCGCAGGTGGGCGGCCTGGGGATGGCTCCTGGTGCGAATATCGGAGATGGCTTCGGAGTTTTTGAGGCGACCCATGGAACCGCGCCGAAATATGCCGATAAGGATGTGATCAACCCGAGTTCCGTGATGCTATCGGGCGCGATGATGTTTGATTTTATGGGGTGGAAGGAAGTCGCGCGATTGATTGAGGATGGCATCGCGCGGACGATCCAGCAGAAACGCGTGACGTACGATCTGGAACGCTTGATGCCTGGAGCGAAAAAACTGAAGACGTCTGAGTATGCATCGGCGATTATTGAAAACATGCAGGCGGCTGTCGGCGCGGTTTAGCCAGCCAGGCTTCGCGCAGAAAGCACACGAAAAGTCGTTCTGATGGACGGCAATCCTAGGAGAGTGGAATGCGGAAGAAGGTCACGGTGGTCGGTGGCGGGTTTGTGGGCTCGACGACGGCGCAGCGGATTCATGACGCCGGTCTCGCGGACGTGGTGCTG
>Ga0307478_10003376_pt1 | contig 11868 bp, 14 predicted proteins | sample atmos_gasesECM4C_2_FD_203713 | JGI IMG/M metagenome (GOLD analysis project Ga0307478, IMG submission 203713) | Hardwood forest soil microbial communities from Morgan-Monroe State Forest, Indiana, United States - atmos_gasesECM4C_05 | ecosystem: Environmental > Terrestrial > Soil > Temperate...
GCTGAGTCGTCAAATCATGCGTTTGATGAATCAAGTAGGGCGCCGCGAAAATGGGGCGGTTCAGATCGACATCTCCCGCGAAGAATTGGCGCAACTGATTGGGACCACGATGTACACGGTGAGCCGTCTTCTCGCTGAGTGGGACAAGAAAGGAATCGTGAGAGCAGGAAGAGGGGCGGTATCTGTGCGAAATGTGGACGAACTCAAGCACCTCGCCGAAAACATGTGCTAGTCCCCCCTTTGACGCAATTAACTTGATGGAATTAGCCGTTGGCCTCTCGGCTAGAGAGCACCTCGGGGGTTCCGACTGCTCTTCACCGGCGTTAAGAGGGAGCGGGCTTTACTGGCTGGCAGCCTTCGCTAAATTGTGAGGGTTCGATGGGAGTTGCGCTACGTGACTGTCCCAGCCTGCTAATTGTTCGGCCCAGATCAGTCGGTCAATCTCTTCGATCAGACGGATCATGCCTCCGAGCAATACCCAGCGTTGTTCCCGGTTTCGACATGCTTCCAGATCGCGCACGAACATCTCGAATTGCGCTGCCAGAAACTCGAACCTTTGTTGGATATCCGACACTGGCCTCTACATACGCGCCTTTCAGTGGCCCTGTGAATCAGGCGTTTTAGGTAATTCAGGACCATCAGTTGATTTATACCATGCGCGTTACAAGGGGCCGTACGCTGCCTACCGCGCCTGTGGATCGGGGGATCGGTAGGGAACACTGGTGGGGACTGTGCTTAGCTCTGAATCCAACGGTGACTGGTTGACCAGAATAAGCTGGTCAAGCTCTTCAATGACGATCACGGCGTTCATTCTCTTGAGCAATTCCGCTCGCTGTTCCGCGCTTGGAGCCGCTCTCAGATTCTTCTCCAGTACCGCAACTGATCCGCCAACCAATTGGACCTCTTTTCGGTATCGGGCATGAACCATGCTAAATATCACGAGCCTCAGAGCGCCTGCTACCGGGTGTTTGCCGTAATTTCCAGCAGGAGAGCTAGTAACTCTAGCGACTGTCTATTCCTTGAGGGCAAGACTTTGCGCATAAGTGGACCCCGTATTACACAACCCTGACGCCGCCCGCATCTAAATTTCGCCTTAACCGCGTGCAAAATCAGCAGCTAGAGAGGGCAAGTAATTGGCATCCCAAATGCCGGTTAACCGATGTCCATGCATCAACGTGGGATTAACCTATGGACCCGATACATTGCAGGCACTGCGGAACTGAGTTAGCCTCGTCCCGCGAGCAAACTATGCACGTTTGCTATGAATGCCGACGAACGGCATTGCTCACCGGACACTGGCCGGAAGACCTTCACAATTCAAGACATTCATTAGGTCAGCCTGAGCTTTCTCTACGGCCTCCTAAGTCTGATTCTAGCGATTCACCCGTCCTGTAACACAGCGAATTTCGACGACGGGGCTTGCGGTGGCGTCGCGACGGACTTCCAACTTTTCGGTGGAAACACGGCTGGCCAGAACATTAGAGTAGGTTGCGTGAAGTTGATACCCACCTGAGCCTCATTGCCGTGAAGAGGGTCGAAACGAGCGACTTGGCCTTCCATTTCCTTTTGGGTCCCTGGATTCCTTAGGAAAAGCATTTGTCCTATCGCTACTTTTGTGGACAGGACCACCAATGCGCCGTGAGCACTTATAGAAATTGTGAATGTCGGTTCGAGGAAGACCTTCCTTTCCACGGATTCTCCTCTGACGATAAGACTCACGTCCAAGAACAAACGTTCGCTGCGCCGGCGATCCGCACCCGTCGCCAACTCCATGACGTTTTGCCCCGCCCATCCGACTGCGGACGACATGGAATTCACTTGAAAGAGCGGATGCGGAGTGAAAGATACGGGAAGCGCTTGGTCGTGCCTCAGCACATCGGAGGGTTTATAGAGATACTCTTTCTGGCATTCATCGCACCTGACTGTGAAGTTGCCTTTGAGAGCAGGCGGAGGCGCATACACATCTGTCTCGCCAAGGGCGATTGTATGCTTAAAGAAACGATTCGCTCGTTTGTGAAACCAATTGTTCTTGCAGATCACCGCCCAGCAGTAACCGTTATCTTCCCACATAAATGTCTCCTCTAGGCCATCTCATTGATTGGCCAGGAAATCAGCCGCCCGAATATCGTCAAACTGTAAGCAGGCATTCCTTGAACGCGCTCCCTCTCCGAATCGCTGCATGACTTGCAGTTGACACGATTGATTGAATCGGGACAACAGGGAGAGCGCTGTAATTCTCGAGAGGGACACAACTTAGTACTTGGTGTATCTAATTAGGTAATACAGTCTTTCCCGGGATACATTAAGCTGGGTGAGACCAAGGGAACTCGCCGAAGCTCCAGCGCCGTATATAACTAGTCAGTTATAGGAGCCACGTCCCGAGGGGTCCCGTTGTCGAAAATGTAGAATTTCCTGCGACTTGAGATTACGTCGTCATCGAGTCAGTCGGCTCTAGCCGATGACGGCGAAACGACGTGGATTGCGATTCCCCATCCGTCAGCTTCTAGTTTGTCGATCCGCACGACAGCACCCACAAATGTGGAGTTCAAGGGGCTATCGGGTTGGAAGTCGGTCGTCACACCCAATATGTAATGACTTGCCTGAGAGGCGAAATACAGACCGTTCTGTGATACGTTGAACGTTGTGCAGTATTCCGGTGGCAAGCTCGGGTCGAAGGGGCGAACGCGAACGACCTGTGACAAATCAATGCGAGGGCACTGGCGTCGCTCTCGGGGCTCGGTTGACACGCAGGAGTCTTTACCACAGAGAGGACAGTAGCGAAAGTCACTTTCTCGATTCCGATTTCACAGCTTCCCGAGTCCGGAATAAACCGCGCTGAACTGTTTTGTCTAGTCCTTGCGTTATTCCTCGGCAAAATCGAACAGCCCATTGATCTTTTAGGGTTTTGAGATCCGACGGCATGGGCACGGCGAACGTTACAGCATCGTGAAAACGCTCTCCACACAAGCGAGACGGGCGTCGCGTAGAGCAAAATCGGGTGTACATTCAAAATAGTCGCCGTGTATGGTTTACCTGTAGAAACGAATCCGAATGAAAATCTCAAAATCCAAGTTCGTTGCGGGAGTTCAGTGCCTCAAGCGCTTGTACTTCCAAGTGCATCGGCCTGAACCGGCTGCCGGAACGACTGAGGCTACTGAAGCCGTCATGGAACAGGGGCGGCAGGTGGGCTTGGTGGCGCAACAGGCGTTTCCTGGAGGGGTGCTAGTCGCTGCCGATCCCGAGCACTTGGATGATGCTCTTCGCGTCACCCGTGAATTGGTTGGGAATGCAGAGGTGCCAGCAATTTTCGAAGCGACGTTTGAACACGGCGGTGTTCTCGTTCGAACAGATGTTTTGGAGCGTCGCAGCCGGGCAGGTTTCCGGTTAATCGAAGGCAAGTCATCAACGGCGCCGAAACCGCACTACGCTTTCGATATCAGAATTCAGACACGAATGCTGTCAGGCGCAGGAGTCAAGCTCGAAGGAACTCGATTGATGCACTTGAACCGGGATTATGTTTTTGACGGCCAGGATTATGACATCTCCCGGTTGTTCGTCGTCGCGAAGGTTCTCAAGGAACAAACCATCACCGATGCAGAGATCGCGGCCCGGGTGGACAACCAACTGCGAGTCTTGGGCCACCCTACACCGCCTGACGTGAAACCCGGGAGACAATGTATCGAGCCGGTGCTCTGCGAATTCTTTGACCACTGCAATCCTGACTTGCCCTCCGATCACGTCAGTTTGTTGTCCAGAATTCGCACGGAAAAGGTGGATGATCTACTTGCTTCGGGCCTCATATCCGTGCACCAAATTCCGGATGATTACCCTCTATCCGAAATTCAGCGCAGAGCTGCCGATTCGGTGAAGAGCGGGAAAATGCGGATAGGTCCCCAACTGGCTGGCGAGCTCTCCACGCTCCGATACCCTATTTGCTTTATGGAATCGGGATATCACTGTTTTGTCAGCTAAGGCCCTTGCAACTGAGGCGCTATTTGCTCATCCAATCCGGTTAGCCGCTGTACGGGCGAAAGGAGCGAACATGAAGATAGGAATCATTGGAGCAGGCAATATCGGTAGCGCACTAACGCGTCGTTTCACCGCAGTCGGACATCAAGTCTTCGTAGCGAATTCGCGAGGGCCGCAAACCCTCACCAAACTTGCTGCTGAAACGGGTGCGAAACCGGTCAACGTGAAAGAGGCCGCACACGCCGGCGACGTGGTAGTCGTCACCATCCCCGAAAAAAATATCTCCAGTCTGCCGGCCGATTTGTTCAAAGACGTGCAGGCGAGCGTCGTCGTAATCGACACGGGAAACTATTATCCGCGGCAGCGCGACGGCCGCATCGACGCCATCGAAAACGGCATGCCGGAAAGTCAGTGGGTCGCGCAGCAACTGGGACGTCCCGTGATCAAGGCATTTAACAACATCTATGCCGCTCGCTTACAGAACTTCGGCCTGCCAGCCGGCACCGCGGGGCGCGTTGCGATTCCTGTTGCTGGAGACGACCCCAAGGCCAAAGCCATCGTGTTCCGGCTGGTGGATGAAATCGGGTTCGATCCCGTGGATGCGGGCAGCCTTGCCGAATCCTGGCGCCAGCAGCCTGGAACGCCGGTCTACGGGCCGGACTTCGTCGCGGCCGGAGTGCAGCGTGCGCTCTCAGAGGCCAGTCGCGAACGGCCTGCTGAATTTCACGCCGCGGAGCGCAAGGGCACCTCTGCCTGAATTGCTCACAGATGCGAAGGACTAACTCGCTGCTAACAGCTTGAAAGGTCCAGTGAGCGAGCATCCGGAACATCACTGAGTACCGTAGCGAAGCGACGCGTGCGATTTCGGCTCATGACGCGTGGAGTCTGTACAGCCTGACTCGCCGCGCTTTTTGCATAACACGTTCGCAATGTTGTTCAGGGTCGACTCGATAACAAACGCAACTATTACGGGTGCTTGAGTCCGGTATGGTCTCCCGTAAAGCTCCGTGTGGCGCCTTTGGTGCGCGTCGTGTCGCGGAGATTCGTCACAAACGCATAGGAGTAGACGATGCCGAAAGCCGGAGACAAACCTTTTGAAGCTCTTGACCCATTCTTCGAAGTCGTTATGGAAGGCTTACGCGGACTCGTTGACGGCAGAAACTATTTTGATGCGTTCGCCAAAGACGCAATCTTTGAGTCCCGCTATCACTTTCCCGGTTGGCCTGTGACCATTCAAGGGCGAGTCAACCTAATGGCTGCCCTCTCGGGATACGGCAAGACTATCAAGCTCCACTCCGGCGATGCACTTGTTGTACATCGCTCTCAGGATAGTCGCGTCGTGATCCTGGAGTACGAAGTGCACGGAAGAATTCTCTCTACTGGTACAGGCTATGACAACAGATTCATCTCGGTCGTTACCATTGAGAATAGAAAGATCATTCATTGGAGAGACCACATGGATTCTTTAGCCGCCTGGACCGCGCTGAACAGCGCTTCTCAGTGAAGTTGAAATACGTCGCACATTTCAACCAGCGAAATGGCCAATTACGCGTGCGGCTATTGGGTGTGGTCCAACTCAGGACGCGGCCACGCCGTATCAGCTCTTGTCATCCAGCCGTGCAGCCGCCCACAGCCCGACCTTCTTGAGCAGACGGACCAGTTCCGTTCTTTCGTTGGTTTTGAGCACCGCCATGGTTTCCTCCATGTCGTTCGCGTGCTTTTGAAAGGCACGCTCAATCAAGCGTCGGCCCGCCTCCGTGAGTTCGGCGATCCTGCTGCGCCTATCCTCGCGAATGGTAACCCTCCGAAGCAGTTTCCTTGCTTCCAGACGATCAATGGCGGCGGTTATCGAACTACTGGTCAGCAGAATCTGCTTGCCTACGGTATTTACCGGTAATGGCCCTTTGTGGAGGAGCACTTCCAATACGGCGAAATCCGAAAGCCCCAGGCCGAGCGCGGAAACACTTCGCAGCGCATTCTTTTCGATCGCGTGGGCTGCTTTCCACAGAATGAGCCAGACTCGTACGGCGGGTTCGCGGCTCCCCGGTGAGGCGGGTATGTCAATGACGCTCATAGCTCTGTGGTCTCCTCGCCCAATAATATTCGATGTCGAGCGGTGTAAGCCGTTAAATCTCTCATGAAAATGCCTGAATCCTTCTGACTGCCTCAGCATCTATCTCGATGTCGAGATAATGAGCTCAAGGGACCCCGGACAGAGGAGAGCTGTGGGGCCCCTAAGTCCTGGAGGCACAACATGATTCGCCGGCTTTACGCTACGGACGACAGTATCGCGACCGCGATTCTAAGGCTCACCTTGGGCGCCGTCTTCTTCGCGCATGGCGCGCAGAAGATGTTGGGTTGGTTTGGAGGATTTGGATTCCGAGGAACGATGGGTTTCTTCACCGACCTGATGCATGTTCCGGCCCCGCTGGCTTTCTTGGCAATCGCGGCCGAGTTCTTCGGTGGCATTGGTCTCATTTTTGGATTCCTGACTCGCATTGCAGCTCTCGGAATTGGAGTGAATATGGCCGTCGCGATTCTGGCGGTGCATCGCGCGTTCGGATTCTTTATGAACTGGACCGGCACTCAAAAGGGTGAGGGTTTCGAATTTCACATTCTCGTGCTGGCCATCGTAAGTTATCTGATGATCCGAGGGGCAGGAGCTTTCTCCGTGGATCAGCTCCTCACAGTCACAGGGTTTACTCACCGGAGGGAGTCCCAGTTAGCGCACTGATGAGTCCAGGAACAACGGAGTCACGAACATGCAAATCGGTATCGACAGCTTTGGGGCGGTCATCTCTGATCATGCAACCCGACTCAGGCTCAGCCCTGTTCAGCGGATGCAGAATCTTCTGGAAGAAATCGAACTTGCCGACCAAGTCGGGCTGGATGTTTTTGGCATTGGCGAACATCATCGGGCGGAGTTCCTCGACTCAGCGCCCGCAGTAATACTGAGCGCGGCTGCCTCGCGAACGAAAAACCTCCGACTTTCGAGCGCCGTAACCGTTCTAAGCGCAGCCGATCCGGTTCGAGTCTTCCAAGAGTTCGCCACACTGGACTTAATCTCGCATGGCCGCGCGGAGATCGTCGCGGGCCGCGGCTCCTTCGTGGACTCATTTCCGCTCTTCGGTTTCCGGCTGGAAGATTATGACGAACTCTTCTCGGAGAAGCTCGATCTGCTCCTGAAGATTCGCGAAGATACGCACGTGCGCTGGTCAGGCAAGTACCGCGCCCCGCTCACCGGCCAGGCGGTCTATCCTCGCCCGCTGCAAAACCCGCTGCCGATCTGGGTCGGTGTGGGCGGCACGCCGGCCTCTTTCGTCCGCGCGGGCGAATTCGGTCTCCCGCTAGCGGTCGCCATCATCGGTGGCGAGCCGAGACGCTTTCGCCCTCTGATCGATCTCTACCGCGACACTGGCCGCCGCGCCGGTCACGGCCCTGAGAAACTGATGGTGGGTCTCCACGCCATCGGTTTTCTGGGCGACACGACCCGGCAGGCCGCGGACGATTTCTATCCGGGTTACGCGCACACCTTCACGGAAATTGGAAAGGAACGCGGGTGGCCCCCAACGACGCGGGCGCAATTCGACGCGGTGCGCGGACCCACAGGTGCGTTGATCATCGGCGATCCAGAAACGGTCGCGGAGAAAATACTTTACGTGAACGAAGCCCTTGGCGGCCTCGCTCGCATTACGTTTCAAATGGGCGTGTCGGCGCTCCCGCATCAGAAGATGTTGCGGTCGATTGAACTCCTGGGGGCTCGAGTAGTCCCAATCATCAAAAAGGAGTTCACCGCTGTGTCGGCACGTGTGTAACCGTGTTTGATGGCGGATGTTGACAGTTGGCAGCAAGCCGACCAACAGGAAGCGGCACGAGCCGCTCGTCCGCAATGGAGTCGTTCCGGGTGAGATATCGCAAGCCGCAGTCGATGCCGAGAGGAGAGAAGCCATGCCATTCAGCGTATCCACATTGCTAACCCGCAATCTTCAAGACGTCTTCGGTGAAAACGACGCCGCCCGTCGGCGCGCGGCCATCGACGAGATCTGGACCGAAGATGGCGTGTTCTACGACCCCAACAGTGGCGCTCACCGTGGCCGCGACGAGATCGATCGCGTCGCAGGCACGATCAGGGCTACTCACCCTGCCTTTAAATATCAGCCAATTGCCGATCCCGAGGAACTGGGCAACGGCGGCCGGGTCCGATGGGTAGCGGGCCGCCCTGGCGAGGCGCCGGCTTACACCGGGACTGATTTCATCATTGCCCGGGACGGGCGGATTGCCGCTGTCTATCTCTTTTTCGACAAGCTACCCTGAGCTGAGCTCTGGCGGTCGAATTCCCATTCGCAGGATTAGAGTATTGAGGCGCAACTCTCGGGAGGTACAGTGATGCAACCGGAAAATCGGAGCCGACTGCAAGTGTGGTCCCGTCTTGCCGCTCTGATTGGAATTGTATGTCTGCTGTCCGATTTTGCACCGGCGTGGTCTCAAGCGCGGAATCACCCTGATGCCTCTGACCTAGGTGCAACAGCGCGGCAAGCAACGATCGCGATTTTTCGAGATCGAGATTCCACTGCCATTGATCGCTTCTTTTCCGAGCCGTTCGTGCAACACGATCCGAACATTGAGGACGGACTGCCGGGCCTGAGGGCCTTTGTTACCGAGTTAGCGAATTCTCCGACGACGAACGTTACGATTTATCGCACGGTTGTGGATGTCGACATCGTCATGCTTCATTCGAAATATGAAGGCTGGCCCGGCTTTTCGGGGCCGGTTATAGCGTTTGACCTCTTTCGCTTCAAGGACGGCAAGATTGTCGAACATTGGGGCGGACAAACTCCCGAGACCGGTCCCAATCCGTCCGGGCATACACAGCTCGATGGTCCGACCGCTGTTGTCGATCGCAAACAGACAGAGGGAAATCGAACTCTCGTTCGTAACTTCAAGCAAGTCGTAACCGTTGAACTGCACTTTGATCGTGTTGACGAATTCATCGCAGGTGATCACTACATTCAACATGCCTCCAAAGTTGGTGATGGGACCGCACGGATGAAAGCGCGGGTCTCCCAGGTGGCAAGGCCCGGGGACACCCCGGTGCTAATACCGCGTCGCTACATTGCGGATGGCAATTTCGTGCTCTGTCTGGTCGAGGCACGCACCGAACCGCCCACTGCGAACTACGATCTGTTTCGGGTTCAAAACGGCAGAATTGCCGAGCATTGGGACGTCCTCTCTGTTATTCCGCCGCAGAATCGGCGGAAGAACACCAACGGCCCATTCTGAGAATCATCTGGGGAAGCGCTCCGACGGCTCGTTCGCGCTTTTCAAAACGGACTGAATTTGTTGATTCCTGCTGAAGGTGTCGGTCCGTTCTTTAGCGTCGTCAAAAAATGCGTAGAAAGGTGTATTCTGCAATTCCCACAAGATGATCGGGCGTCTCGGATTTGGAGGTCGCCGTGAATACGACTCGCGCTCGCGAAGAGAATCAGAATTCTGTGCCCTCGCCTGAAGCATGGTTCGAGGATCCATTCACAGCTCACATCAAATTGGATGGGCGCTCCTCGGTCCCCTCGCCATTTCGAACCCCAGGTACTTTCTCCATCACGCGCCTTGAGTCCACAGCTGGCCTCAATGATCGAATCACGAAGAAATCGAGCGTGCCAGCGCTCCTGGTGTCTATCGACCTTAAATCTTTGCCCTTGCATAGCTATCAGCCGTGGGTTGCGGACAAACGTGTACCTACGCGCTGATCGTTTCTCCGTTTTCGAAGCAATGTCATCGATTTCGATTCCGAACCGAGCTGTTGGGCCGGCAAGGCGTTCGATTATGTGCATTACACCATGCCACGAGTACAGCTCGACGTGTGCATCACACCTTGTTCGAGGTGGCGTTCCGTCTCGAATGAGCATCCATCATCGAGTTTAGTCTAATCACAGCGACCGAAGCCGACACTTCTCAGGAAAACAACGGACACACGGAAACGTTTACTGCGGTTTGCCCGTCATCCGAGCACAATCCCCTTCCGAGCACAATCTGATGGGAGCGTCCACTCGCCGGTGCCCCGGCGGTAAGCAAGTTTGGCGGTATAGTTCTGTCACAGTGTGGCGCGGCGTGTGTCTAACTCATCAGAGGAGACACAAACATGAGCGTGAAGGAGCTCCAAGCCTTAACTCAGAAGTTCGCCGATGCCTTCGATCAGCGCGACGTCCAGCCCATCCTGGACATGCTTTCCGAGGATGTAGAAGTATTTGACCACGTTCCCTACCGGTTCGATGGCAAGGCGCTCTTCGCCAAGTATCTCAACGAGGTCATCGCGAGCCTTGCCTCAGCCAGCTTCGGCTTCCGGCAACCATCGTGTCGCATGTATGGCGATGAGGTGAGTATCGTAAATGCTCATGACATGTTTACGGGAGTCACCAAAGACGGCAAGACCCTCTCGATCCATGGCCGAACTACCTTAGTCTTCATCAAACAAAGTGGGCAGTGGAAGATTGTGAGCGCCCACTTCTCTGCAATACCCAAGGCTCTCTGAGAATCGAGCCAGGGCATATGGGCGCTTGGAGGTGCACCATGACTATCAATCATCCGCTAGCAGATAATTCCCCCGACCACGAGGACCAAAACCTTGTGCTACGCGCCCGCTCAGGAGATCGCCAGGCGCTCGAAGACCTGGTCCAGCGGCACCAAACGTGGATCTACAACATCGCCATTCGCATGCTCCACCATCCGCAGGATGCTGAAGACACCACGCAAGAGATCCTCATCAAAGTACTCACCCGGCTCTCGTCGTTTGAGGGCCGGAGCAGCTTCCGCACTTGGCTTTACCGCATCGTAGTGAACCACGTGCTCAACATGAAACGCGGGCGGGTGGAGGTGCAGCATGCCTCCGTCGATTTCGCTTCCTATGGCGCGGCGCTCGACGCCACGCCAGATTTAGAGTTGGCCGATCTCAAAATAACATCGGCGGAGGCTGACCTGCTAGTGACCGAGGAGATGCTCTCCTGCACCTCGGGAATGCTTCTTTGCCTTGATCGTCAACAACGCTTGACCTTTATCCTCGGTGCGATCTTCGAGGTAAGCGACACCATTGCCGCTGAGGTATTGGAGATCACTCCCGACAACTTTCGACAACGCCTGGCCCGTGCGCGGCGAGACTTGCGCAACTTTATGAACGACAAGTGCGGACTGGTGAACCAGGCGAACCCCTGCCGCTGCGCTAAGAAGACGCGTGGCTTCATACAGGCAGGCTACGTCGATCCCGAGAATTTGTTGTTCGTCCGCGAACGAATAGGCGAGGTGCGGGACGCCGCACCGAAGGTGCATGAGGCCCTCAGCGCCCTGGATGAAAAATGCGCGGAAATCTTCCGTGGACATCCGTTCTATAAGGCGCCAGATGTCGCGCCAATGCTGCGGCGGCTGGTCGCGAGTACGCAGTTCACAGCCTGAACGGCAACAGCCCGCGACTGCGTCGCCAAAGTGTGCTGAGCGTGGCCGCGCCAAGCGCGGATCCGCGGGGCTGTCACAGTCAAACGAAAAGAGGAAAGCCATGATTGACCATATTTACCTCCCCGTCTCTGACCTGGAACGGTCGAGCGAATTTTACAAGAAGCTGCTTGAGCCGCTTGGTATCGACATGCCCTACAAGTTCGATCAACTGCACGGTTTCGCGATCAATAGCAATCCGGGTTTCTGGCTGAAGAGTGGCGAAGTCGCCAAAGACCTTTACGTCGCATTCACCGCCAAGAGCGCGGACGCTGTCAGGGCCAGCCACAAGGCGGCGATAGACGCGGGAGGTACTTCAAACAAGGAACCGAGCCTTCGGCCCGAATGGCGTGCCGACTACTTCGCGGCAAACATCGGTGACCCGGACGGATACAACATCGAGATTGCCTATAAGCCTTG
>Ga0307478_10003377_pt1 | contig 11863 bp, 13 predicted proteins | sample atmos_gasesECM4C_2_FD_203713 | JGI IMG/M metagenome (GOLD analysis project Ga0307478, IMG submission 203713) | Hardwood forest soil microbial communities from Morgan-Monroe State Forest, Indiana, United States - atmos_gasesECM4C_05 | ecosystem: Environmental > Terrestrial > Soil > Temperate...
AATGGCTGATATCGCAATCTAACCACGTAATCTGAGCTACCCGGGAAGCAGTTTTGGCAGACTCAGTCGTGCCTGACCTGCATGGGTGCCAGACCCAAGGAGGTAGTAGCTATGAGTTCACCAGTTGTTTTAGTTACTGGCGCCCTGACTGGCATCGGTCGCGCCACTGCTCAGGCCTTCGCGCGTGAAGGCGCGTGGGTCGTTGTTTCCGGTCGACACGAGGATGAAGGTCAGACACTAGCCGCTGAACTGCGCAACCTCGGCACCGAGGCCGAATTTGTGCGGACCGACGTGCGGCACGAAGAGGAAGTGAAGAACCTCATCGACAAGATCATCGCTCGTTTCGGCCGCCTCGACATTGCCGTCAATAACGCTGGGACCGTCGGCACTCCCGGTTCGGCTACCGATGTAACCCCCGAGAGCTATCAAGCTATTTTCGACACAAATGTGCTGGGTGTGCTTTTGTGCATGAAGTACGAGATTCGGGCCATGCTTCGGCAAGGCAAAGGCAGCATCGTCAACATCTCGTCTTCGTACGGTAAAGTCGGTGGCCCAAGCGCGGCGGTGTATGTCGGCAGCAAGCACGCTGTGGAAGGCATCACGAAGTCTGCGGCCATCGAACTAGCAGGCACAGGGGTACGTGTCAACATCGTTGGCCCCGGTCCGACGGAAACGGGGATGTTCAACCGCTTTGCGCAGACGGAAGAAAACAAAGCAAATTTCCTCGAGACACACATTCCTACCAAGCGCATGGGAATGCCCGAGGAAATTGCAAATGCCATCGTGTTCATTGCCTCGGACAAGGCCTCCTACATCGTCGGTGCATCGCTGGCGGTGGATGGAGGGATGCTCGCGGGGTGATTCAAGCTCGGCGTCCAGATGGAACTTCGGGTGAATAACCGCGAATGGAGGGCAGAATGGCTGAGCACAAAAAAACGGCGCTTGTGACGGGCGCATCAAGAGGAATTGGCCGCGCGACGGCAGCGGCGCTTGCCAGGGCGGGTGCGCACGTCCTGGTTCACTACGGTCGCTCCGAGCGAGAAGCGGAATCTCTCGTCTCCGAAATCCAGACGAAAGGCGGACTCGCAAATGCAGTCTCGGCGGATCTAGGAACTCCGAACGGCGCCGCACTGCTAGCCAAACAGGTGCGCTCCATCGTCGGTGATCGATTGGATGTGCTTGTGCTCAACGCCGGAATCAGCAAGGCGGCACTCCTCGCGGATTATACGGTAGAGGATTTTGACAACCTCTTTGCGACAAACGTCCGAAGTCCGTTCTTCCTGGTACAGCAGTTGCTGCCCATTCTAGGTGAAGGCTCGAACATCATCGCGATCTCTTCGCTCGGGGCGCACGCCGTAGTTGGGAAGCCCGGTTTGGACAACCCTTCGATCCTCGCCTACGGCTCGACCAAAGGAGCGTTGGAGACCCTGGTCAAGAACTGGGCTGCCATTCTCGGGCCGCAAGGTATTCGCGTTAATGCAGTCGCGCCCGGCGTGATCGATACGGATATGTCGAATTTCACCAAGACTGAAGCAGGGCGCGAGGCAGCGCTTGGAATGCAAGCTTTGAAGCGAATCGGCAAACCGGAAGATGTCGCGGACGTGGTTGCCTTCCTGGCGTCAGACGCGGCCCGCTGGATAACGGGAGCGAGTATCCCGGTCGACGGTGGGTCGAAGCTCTAAGGAACCCGGTCTGCCGACATTAAGAGGACTTGCCTCGAGGAGATAAGGAGAGACGGCAAATGGCCAAAAGCGTAGTGGTGAGTGGGAAGATCGAATCGAAAAATAAAGCTCTCGTTCTAGAGGCCTTTGACACGCTGTTCAACAAGCGTGACTACGCAACAGCTGAGCGCTTGTGGTCGCCGGACTACATTCAACACAGCGCTCACATCGCACCCGGCCGCGAGGGTTTGTTCGATCTCATCAAGAGCCTTCCAGCAACATTGAAGTACGAACCGGGTGCGATCGTGGCTGAGGGAGACCTCGTGATTTTGCACGGGCGATTTAGCGGATTCGGTGCTCCTGTGAATTGGATAGCCGCTGATGTTGTGCGTATCAAAAACGGAATCCTTGTCGAGCATTGGGATGTCATTCAGGATGAAGCGACGGAAGAACAGTCGATGAGCAAGCGGCCCATGTTCGGAAAGAGTTTCCCGACATACAAATGAGTCGGAGCGCGGGAAGTTCGTTACCACCTGAGCAACAATCGAGCAAAGTCCCCCTGTCGACGTTGCCGAGAATCTGATCTGCTGTCTGCGGACTGAAACCTAGCGGGAAGACGCAGGCGTTAGCTGTTTCCTGACGATCGGAGCAACGCGGGTCCCGAGCAGCTCGATCGACCTTAACATCTTCTCGTGAGGAAGAGCTGAGACACCCATCTGGAAGGTGATTCGAGAAAGGCCTCCGAGAACGTCGTTTACATACTGTAGTTTCTCTGCAACGGTTTCAACATCCCCGATAATCAGTGCGCCTGTGGGTCCGCGCAGAGCGTCAAATTGTGTCCGAGTCGCTGGGGGCCAGCCACGTTCTTTGCCGATCTCCGTGAAGGTGTGCGCATATCCCGGATAGAAATCGTCTGCAGCTTGCTGTGTGGTGTCGCCAAGAAAGCCGATTGCGTGAAGTCCGACGATGAGCTTCTCGGCGGAATGGCCGGCGCGGCGCCCAGCTTCGCGGTAAAGGTCGATCAGGGGACGAAATCGCTTGGGTTCTCCGCCGATAATGGCGACCATCAACGGAAGTCCGAGCGTGCCGGCACGAACGAATGATTCGGGCGTGCCGCCGACTCCGACCCAAATAGGCAACGGATTTTGGAGTGGACGCGGATAGACCGCCTGCCCTGTAAGCGGAGCGCGGTGCTTGCCTTTCCAATGAACGTGGGTGTTCTCGCGAATCTTAAGGAGGAGATCCAGCTTTTCTGAGAAGAGCGAATCGTAGTCGTCCAGATCGAAACCGAAGAGTGGAAACGCCTCTATTGACGAACCTCGTCCGGCAACAATCTCAGCCCGCCCATGGGAGATCAAGTCCAGAGTGGCGAATTCCTGGAAGATTCGGACCGGGTCCGACGCGCTGAGAACAGTCACCGCACTTGTCAGGCGAATGTTCTTGGTGCGCGCAGCTGCTGCTCCCAAAATGACGACTGGGGCGGAATCCACAAACTCGCTGCGGTGGTGTTCGCCGATACCAAAAACATCGAGGCCAACTTCGTCGGCTAGGACAATCTCATCCACTAGATTGTCCATTCGCCGGAGCGGACTTAGAGTGAGACCCGTAGCCGGGTCAGAGATGACTGCTCCGAAACTGTCAACACCGATCTGCATCTTACGACTCCTGAGGTTCTTGGCCCGCGCACGCCGGGTCGCGGACCGCGGACTGTGCTGAAGTGCTTTTCAGTGAGCCGCTCTTAACCCCTTCAGTGCTCCGCCCCATGCAATAACTTCATCCGCCATTAGATGCACAGCTTTGTCGTGCTGCTCGTGCGGCTTAAAAGTCGTAAAATTCTCGAAGTCCGTCCACATCGAGAGCGCCACCTGGGCTCGGACGTCTGCAATCTTGATTTCACCCATGACCAGCCTCAAGTTTTCGACCGCTCGGACACCGCCCGCGCCGCCATATCCGACAAAACCAGCCGCTTTGTTATTCCATTCGTGGTAGAGAAAATCGATGGCGTTCTTTAGCGCCGCCGAGGTGGCATGGTTGTATTCGGGGGTGACGAAAACAAAGGCGTCAAGCGAAGCAATCTTGTCACTCCAGCTCTTCGTGTGCGCCTTGCTGTACTGATGCATCATGGGGGGCACAGGCTCATCGAGGAGTGGCAGTTTGTAATCCTCAATGTCTACAATTTCAAACTCCGCGTCGTGGCGGTTTTTCAGGAGGTTGTGCACCCACTCTGCGACGGCCGCGGCTTTCCGTCCCGGTCGCGTACTTCCAACGATGATTCCAACCTTCAGCATTTTATTCCTCTCCCTTCTGGCGTGGTCCTAAAGCTGATCTGTGGTTTCTCTGAAATCCGTAATCACTTCCTAGCTTGTTCTTTGCTGCTCTCGACCTTGGGCTCTTGCTGTCAAGTTTTTCCGCTGCGAGCAGGCCGAGCTTTTTAAGTGATCCGTAAAGTTGTTCCATCTCCCGCTCGGACAACACTGACATCAGCGTCTCAAGGTCCTTTGCATGCCGCTCGAAACATGATGCGGCCAGCCGTTTACCCTGGCCTGTGAGTTCCACGACCCGTGCCCGTCGATCACTCGGGCTCGACTTACGAACAATCAACCCGAGTTTCTCGAGGCGATCGACTGCCGCAGTCATCGAGCCACTGGCCAAGCGCACCTTGTCCTGAATCTCTGAGATGGTGAGCGGTCCCTTGTGTAATAGTGCTTCGAGCGCGGCAAAATCTGTGAGGCACAGTCCCGTGTTGGCGATACTCTGCTCAGCGAGGAGGCTCAGCGCGCGATAACTCTTCGCAATTACCAGCCAGAGCCGAGGCGCGTTCATGCGACCGCTCTTTCTCACCATTGGTCTCCTAATCAGGCAGCCTGTGGACGTGTCTGGGCGTTGATCCTGCTCTTCGCCGGGGAGGATAACAGGCGATCGACCGAAGCTGCTCCTGCGCCGTGAATGATAAGAAAGGCCGAGGCTGCGATCAACAGGAGATGGTACTCAAAACCTTCGCCTTTCTGTGTCCCAGTCCAGTTCATCCAGAACCCGAACTGAGCATGAACCATCGGGATGGCCATGATCATGTTGCACAGCACCCCAAAGGCAGACACCCGGGTGAACAGCCCAAAGATTAGCCCCAAGCCGCCGAAGAATTCCGCCGCGATTGCCAGAAATGCGAATAAAGCCGGAATGTGCAGAACTCCCGTGAAGAAGCCCATCGTGCCGTTGAATCCGTAGCCACCAAACCAGCCGAGCATCTTTTGGGCGCCATGCGCGAAGAAAATTACGCCAAGCACCAGTCGGAGAATAGTTGTGGCAATGTCGTTGTCCGTGGCCGTCAGTTTGCGAATCATAGAATCCTTTCGGGGCAAGCTCGCTTACCCGCAATTCGATGTCACAAGATAAGATGAGATTGCCTTATATAAGGATTCTTTATGTCGAGGTAAACGCGAATTAGCAGTTAGGATCAGTGAAAAGGCTTTGAGGTTCCCGCCCGCCGGTGAATCTTGTCCGGCAACCGGGCATCTGTGGATGTCAGCGCGTCGCAGGTTAGGGACTTCGCAAGGACTTCCGGAGCATATGAATCAGCCAAATCATCAAAACGGCGAGTGATAATGGTGCGACCGATCGGTCTCGTTAAACATCTTAAGTATCGTGCTCACCCCCTCAGAGGAGGCCAGAGATGAGACCCGCAAGAGATAAGTTTCTGACAACTGCCGTTACCGCCATGGCTCTGCTCGTGATCAGTGGAGTGTATGGCGCTGAATCGCAGACTTCGAACGACGAAATGTCATCGAAGGCCGGGGATACGATACGAGAGAAGATAGCTCGCGCAATGTCCGCCGGACCAGATAACGTGTCCCAGTCGGCGCAAATCGTCGACACCGACGAGCAGGGCAAGATGATTGTTCTGCGCCAGGGGAACAATGGATTTACCTGCATGCCGGGCAATCCAACCGTTGTCGGCGATCCCCCCATGTGCGTGGATGCTGCTTCGCTGCAGTGGTTCGCTGACGCCAAAGCTCACAAACCTAAACCAACCAACACAGTCCCCGGCATCACCTACATGCTGGCCGGGGCTTCTCAACGAAGCGATTCAGATCCAAATGACACGACCAGCATGCCCATCGACGTCGGTCCCCACTGGATGATCATGTGGCCGTTCGATCCGAAAACTACAGGACTGCCGACCGCGCATAAGCCTGCCGGAGCCTACATCATGTGGGCCGGATCGCCGTACGCGCATGTGCACATCATGGGACGTCCGTAAAACGATTCAGCGCAACAGATCGCCAGTTAAGCGGCGGGTCAGATTCTGGAATCTTTGACAGTCGGGTGCATATGAACGATCACAGCAAGCAAAGATCCGTCAATCCCCGTCGTTCGTTCATTGCCGGGTTTGGCGGCATACTGGCAGCCGCTGCTGCCCTCACAAGAACAACATTTGGCAGAGGTCTTGAGCGCGAAAGTCAGATGATTCCGTCAAGTCCATCGACGCCTCGGGATACGGAGCATCGTATTCCGCGAGACGGCGTTTCCATTCATCTAGAAGATCACGGCAGCGGTAAGCCGGTGGTCTTGCTACATGGGTGGCCGGATTCTGCGTATCTTTGGCGCAACCAGATTCCATTCCTTGTCGCGAATGGCTTCCGCGCCATCGCGCCGGACCAGCGGGGCTTCGGGCGCTCCGATCGCCCAGAAGGAGTGGCCGCATATTCCCTGCAGAACGCGGTCGCCGATCTGGTCGGCATTCTCGACGCACTAAGCATCGACGCAGCCGACATTGTTGCTCACGACTGGGGAGCCGCCGTGGCCTGGCTGACAGCTACTGCCCACCCGAATCGCGTTCGCAAGCTTGTCGTTCTTTCGGTGCCACATCCACTTTCGCCATATACGTTGCGGCAGCGGGAGATGGCCTGGTACATGCTATTTTTCCAGTTCGAGGGAATTGCGGAGGCGTGGCTGCAGCAGGACAACTGGGCGCTATTCCGGGAAATGCTTCGAGGCAATGGCGATGTCGATCGTTACATCTCAGATCTGTCCCGACCAGATGCTCTAAAGGCATCGCTCAACTGGTACCGGGCGAACGTCGCGCCGCGCCTGCCGTCGTCGCCTCCCAAACTGCCGCCCGTGGAAGCTCCAACTCTCGGCATCTGGTCCTCGAACGATCACTACCTCGACGGTGAACGCATGAAGATGTCGGGACAATTCGTGAAAGCACGGTGGCGTTACGAGCAGATTGATGACGCCAGCCACTGGATTCCATTGGACGCGCCCGACCGACTGAACCAGCTCCTCATTGAGTGGCTGGGCTGAAGCGAGAAAAAATTGGCGCCAATATTGCAACGTGGACATGGTTTTTTTGCAACGCCGCCTGAGTCCCGCTACTCCAAACGAGAGGAGCCGTGCGACACATCAGTCCTCACCATTGAAAGGAAAACATATGCCGGATCGAAAGTTCGTAGCGCAACGAAGCCAGGCACCGGCTAAGAGGTCTGGCGAATTCTTGATCGGAAACGATCTTCGTGTTACCCGGCTGGGATTCGGCGCGATGCGAATTACGGGAGACGGAGTTTGGGGCGAACCTGCGGACCGGGCAGAGGCCGTCCGGGTTTTGCGACGCGCCGTGGAATTGGGTATAAACTTCATCGACACCGCGGATTCTTATGGTCCCGGAGTGAGTGAAGAAATCATAGCTGAGGCACTGCACCCGTATCCGGCGGGGCTGGTGATAGCCACCAAGGGTGGTTATGCACGCCTAGGTCCCAACCAATGGGTTGAAAATGGAAGGCCCGAACACCTGAGATCTGCTTGCGAAGGCAGCTTGCGCCGGTTGCGCCTGGAACGGATTGATCTTTATCAGTTACATCGAATTGATCCGAAGGTTCCGGCCGAAGATCAGCTCGGTACGCTAAAGGATTTGCAGGCGCAAGGAAAAATCAAATACATCGGTTTATCGGAGGTGAGCGTGAAGCAGGTTCAGCACGCGCAAACGATTGTTCCGATTGTGAGCGTTCAGAATCGTTACAGCATTTCCGACCGCGGATCGGAAGATGTTCTGGAATACTGCGAACAGGAAAAGCTGGGATTTATTCCATGGTTCCCGCTGGCGGCCGGTCGTGTTTCCGGCTCTGAGAGTCCAATCGGTCGTATCGCCGCGGGATGGAAAGCTACTCCATCCCAGGTGGCTCTGGCATGGCTGCTGGCTCGATCTCCCGTTATACTACCGATCCCGGGAACCTCCAGGGTCGAACACCTTGAAGAAAATGTGGCGGCAGCGGAGTTAAAGATTGATGCAAACAAAATGCAGGAACTAGACCGTATGGCGCGTGCCAGCTAGGAACCCGCGGCGACGGCCTAAGGAGATAACTATGCAAATCGGCATGATCGGTCTTGGAAGGATGGGGGCCAACATGGCGCGACGACTCATCCGCAAGGGGCACAGCTGCGTGGTGTTCAACAGATCACCACAAGCGGTGAACGAACTCGTGAAGGAAAAGGCGACCGGAGCGACGTCGCTCGTGGACGTCGTGAAGAAACTTGAGAGACCTCGAGCGATCTGGCTGATGGTTCCGGCGGCGGTTGTTGACGACACGATCGCCGACCTTTCTCCTCATCTCGAGGCAGGAGACATCCTCATTGATGGGGGCAACTCGTATTACGTCGACGATCTCCGGCGTGCAAAGCAACTCGCTCCTCAAAAGATCCACTACGTCGATGTGGGAACCAGCGGAGGAGTTTGGGGTCTGGAGCGAGGTTATTGCATGATGATCGGGGGCGAGACCGAGGTCGTCCAACGGCTCGGCCCAATTTTCGCTGCCCTCGCACCGGGAAAAGGCGACATTCCGCGCACGCCGGGGCGCGACCAGATTGATGGAACCGCCGAACAGGGCTACCTGCACTGCGGCCCAAACGGCGCCGGCCACTTCGTCAAGATGGTCCACAACGGAATCGAATATGGCGTCATGGCTGCATACGCGGAAGGTCTCTCTATTCTCCGTAAAGCTAACGTCGGCAAGCAAACAAACGTCGCAGTCGACGCGGAAACTACGCCATTGCGCGACCCCGGGGAGTATCAGTACGACATGAATCTGCGAGACATCGCGGAGGTTTGGCGTCGCGGTAGCGTGATCGCCTCGTGGCTGCTGGATCTGACAGCCGCGGCCCTGGTTCAGGACCCGAATCTTTCGCGGTTCGCCGGTCGTGTCTCTGATTCCGGAGAAGGACGCTGGACGGTTAAGGCTGCCATCGACGAAGCAGTGCCAGCTCCAGTTCTCACCACCGCGCTTTACGAGCGATTCAGTTCTCGGGGCGAGGCTGACTTCGCCAACAAGATCTTATCCGCGATGCGGTACGAATTTGGGGGCCATCTGGAGAAAGCCGACGAGAAATCCAAAGTAGCTTGAGGAGGCCGCCGTCTGCTGCGTTCTCTACATTGTTGACTGCATGGTAGCTGGAGTCGTGAGGGCCAACGATATTAAGAAGGGAGAGAGAAAATGCCAGTTTCCTTCGAGAAAGACATCAGACCATTGTTCAGGCAGATTGATATCGACCACATGAACAAACATAACATTCTGCTCGACAACTACACCTACATGTCGGATCCTTCAAACGATCACAGCAATGCACAAGCTGTCGAGGACACTCTGAGAAACCAATCCATGCCTCCCGGTGGCCCTTACTGGAGCAATGAACAGCTGGTCCTTTACAAGCAGTGGAGAAGCGACGGATATTTGCCTTAGTCCATAATAAGTTCCGGCTCGATCAACGCCTGGCGATCGGGTGCTGACGGTCGGAGCCTGCACATCTTGGCTACCGCCTGCGAGACAGGGTCAAGGGGGCAAGGCCGGTTGACCGATACCGCTGAAGTGAACTTGAGGGCGCGGGGTTCATCCAGCTTGTGGCGACCCCTGCGTGTGTCGATCTTCCGCAATCTGTTGGTCGCAGATGTGGTTTCCGATATCGGCACTTTCATGCAGAACGTTGGGGCTGCATGGTTGATGGTGTCACTCGGTGCCGGGCCGATTTACGTCGCGCTTATCCAAACCGCTTCTTCGCTTCCATACCTTCTGCTGGCCCTTCCGGCGGGTTCCGCCGGCGATATCTTTGACCGCCGCAAGTTGGTTCTGGCCACCGAGTCGTGGATGATGGGCGTAGCCCTGCTTCTCGCGGTCTTGACCATCGCTGGTTTCATGTCGCCCTGGCTGCTGCTCGTATTGACGTTCGCGCTCTCCGCCGGAGATGCGTTCGAAACACCGACGTGGCGCGCAATTCTGCCTGAACTGGTGGCCAAGGACGACCTTGCAGCCGCATCGGCGCTTAACGGGATCGAATTCAATCTTGCACGGGCGGTTGGGCCTGCACTCGCGGGCGTAGTCATAGCCGCGGCAGGCGTCGCCACGGCATTTGTTGTGAACTTTGTTTCGTTTTTTGGCGTCATTCTGGTGGTTGCAAGGTGGAAGAGGCCGATTCGCAAGCGGACTGCGCCACCGGAAACATTGACGGGAGCGACCGTTGCTGCAATTCGCTACGTCGGCCACTCGCCCACGATCCTGACTGTGGTGGTTCGGACCGGCATAGTGATGTTCTTCTCAAGCGCGCTCTTTGCATTACTGCCGACCGTTGCCCGGAGCTTGAACGCGACCGCAATCGGATACGGGATCTTGCTGGGATGCTTTGGTGCGGGGGCAATTGGCGGTGCATTGATAATGCAGTCAGCCCGCGCCAGATGGTCCACGGAAGTCATTGTTTCGACTGGAGTGATGATTTTTGGGTTGGTGATTGTAGCGATCAGTGGCTTACACAGATTGAGCACACTTGCTCCTGTGATGCTCGTTGGCGGTGCGGCCTGGGTAACTTTCATTTCCCTGATCAGCGCTCTGGTGCAGAACCTTGCTCCGGACTGGGTACGAGCGCGAGTGCTTGCAATCTTCATCCTGGTTTATCAGGGGTGCTTCGCTCTGGGGAGCGCGGCTTGGGGCGCGGTTGCCCAACGAGCAGGCATCCGAATCGCTCTTGTTTGTGCGGGAGTTGGAACAATCGGGAGTCTGATGTTCGCGCTCTTCGCAAAACTACCTGAGTCAACCGCGGATCTGAGTCCATGGAACCACTGGCGCATGCCGGTTGTCGTCAAAGAAGCTACCGCAGACCTTCACGGCGGGCCGGTGTTAGTTACGGTCGAATACACGGTCATTCCAGAGCGCGCTGCGGAGTTCGTGGCGGCGATCCATCAATACGGCCGCATCCGACGGCGCGATGGCGCATATCGGTGGGGGATATTTCGTGATACAGCAGTCGCGGATCGATATCTAGAGATATTTCTTGTGAATTCGTGGGCAGAACATCTGCGTCAACACGAACGGCAGACCCAAGCGGACCGCGAAGTGGAGCAACGCCTGTCCAGCTACGTCGCCGCCGAACCGAAAGTACGTCATCTGATCTACACGAATTCGATAGAAACATAGCCGGGAACAGACGGCGGCGCCACGCTTTACTGCGCATACTCCGGCGCTGGATTGCACACGAACGTCACGGTCTTTGAACTGGCGCCTCCGTCAACACAAACGCCTCAGCAAAACGGATTTGCTTCCATTTTAAAGTGAATTGCATTTCGTATGGTTAAGCTGAAAGAACTTTCTGAGATATTACGCCAAGAATCCGAATGGCGGGTTGGGGAGTCTAATGCAACATGCGTTTACGAAGAGACTTAATCGGTTTCGTCGCAGTCGTTCAGGCAGTTCTTTTCTTGACCCACTATCTCCTTTATGAGACGTGGACCTTTTCGCCCGCAGGGAGCGAAGCCTCCGGCGGGTTCTGGATCAAACTCGTCCTCGGGTTTTTGTCGGTGAGCTTTGTTGCCGCTTCGGTACTTGCCTTTCACTATACAAATGCCGCTCTGCGCGCGTTTTACAGGGTTGCTGCGGTGTGGATTGGTCTGGTGAGCTTCCTCTTTCTCGCCGCGGTTTCCTCCTGGATTATTTTCGGAGTTGCACGGCTAGCGGGGCTGAACATCAACTTCCATCGGAATGTAGAAGTGCTATTCGGTGCAGCGACTGTGGCCGGACTCTACGGGGTTTTCAACGCAAGCTGGACGCGGATCACGCGAACGACAGTGCGGCTCGCGAACCTGCCGGCCGCGTGGCGCGGGCGAACAGCGGCCCTGATCAGCGATGTGCACCTTGGGCACGTGCGAAACGGCAGTTTTCTGCGGCGCT
>Ga0307478_10003378_pt1 | contig 11863 bp, 10 predicted proteins | sample atmos_gasesECM4C_2_FD_203713 | JGI IMG/M metagenome (GOLD analysis project Ga0307478, IMG submission 203713) | Hardwood forest soil microbial communities from Morgan-Monroe State Forest, Indiana, United States - atmos_gasesECM4C_05 | ecosystem: Environmental > Terrestrial > Soil > Temperate...
CGCCGACTTCGCTGGCAGCGCAGCTTGAGAAATTTGTGGATCATGGCTGGCTGAACTTTGTGGGCGGGTGCTGCGGGACGACGGAGCAGCACATCCGCGCGATTACGCAAATGGTGGAAGGCAAGAAGCCACGTGTGAGGCCCGGCGAATCACACCGAGCTGTGTATTCTGGGATTGAGACAATTGAGGCGGAGGATAGTACGCGGCCGCTGTTGGTGGGCGAGCGGACAAACGTTATCGGGTCGAGACTCTTCAAGAACCTTGTTGCGGAGGAGAAGTGGGAAGAGGCTAGCGAGATTGCGAGGCGGCAGGTGAAGGGCGGGGCGCATATCGTCGACGTGTGCCTGCAAAGCACGGAGCGGGATGAGAAGAAGGACATCCCGGTGTTTTACGAGAAGCTGATTCGAAAAGTGAAAGCGCCGGTGATGATCGATACGACCGATGCGACGGCGATCGAGCTGGCGCTGACGTATTGCCAGGGCAAGTCGATCATTAATTCGATCAACCTTGAAGATGGAGAAGAAAAGTTCGAGCGCGTGGTGCCGATTGCGCATGATTTTGGCGCAGCGGTGGTGGTTGGATGTATTGACGAGGACAAGCTGCAGGCGCAGGCGTTTACGCGGGAACGGAAGCTGGAGGTAGCGCAACGCAGTTACAAACTGCTGACGGACAAATATGGGCTGGGACCGGAAGACATCATTTTCGATCCGCTGGTTTTTCCCTGCGCTACGGGCGACGAGAATTATATTGGCGGCGCGGTCGAGACAGTGGAGGGCATCCGGCTGATCAAGCAGGCACTGCCGGATGTGCGTACGATTTTGGGGATTTCGAATGTGTCGTTCGGATTGCCTGCGGGCGCGCGCGAAGTTGTGAACTCGGTTTTTCTGTACTACTGCACAAAAGCGGGGCTGGACCTTGCGATTGTGAACACAGAGAAGCTCGAACGGTTCGCGTCGATTCCACAGCACGAAAGAGACCTTGCCGAGAACCTTCTGTTTTCGCACCCGCCGAAAGATGTGCCTGCCGATCATTCGCAGGCGGAGTTGCTGCGCAATGTGCCGGCAGACTGGCGAGAGCAAAAGAAAGAACAACGCGCGGCGGTAAATCAGTATCACATTGCGGCGATCGCTGAGTATTTCCGGACGGCGAAGAAGAAAGAGAAAAAACTGGCCGCAGACATACCGCTGGACGAGCGGCTGGCGAATTACATTATTGAAGGGACGCGGGACGGGCTGATCGCAGACTTGGAGCGCAAGCGTGCGGAAGGTGCGGCGCCGCTGGACATCATCAACGGGCCGTTGATGACGGGGATGGCGGAGGTGGGGCGGCTGTTTAATGCCAACGAACTGATCGTGGCTGAGGTGCTGCAGTCGGCGGAGGCCATGAAGGCTTCGGTGAATCACCTTGAACAGTTCATGGAAAAAGCGGACACGGCGAAGCGCGGAAAAATCGTGCTGGCGACGGTAAAGGGCGACGTCCACGACATTGGGAAGAATCTTGTCGAGATTATTTTGAAGAATAACGGCTATGACGTGGTGAACCTCGGCATCAAAGTGCCGCCGGAGGAATTGATCAAGGCTTATTGGGATCACCGGCCGGATGCGATCGGGCTTTCCGGGCTGCTGGTGAAAAGCGCGCAGCAGATGGTGATCACGGCGAGTGATCTGAAAGATGCGGGTATCGAGATACCGCTGCTGGTGGGCGGGGCGGCGTTGTCCGCGAGATTTACGCAGACGAAGATTGCACCGAGCTATGGCAGGGCGGTTTGCTACGCGAAGGACGCGATGACGGGGCTGCGGCTGATGAACCAGCTGATGGACCCTGCTACTCGGGAGCAGGTTTTGCACGAACACGCGGCGGCGGGAAACGGGTTTGCTGTGGCGACGACGGTAAAGGTAACGGAGATACCGAAGATTACTCGGTCACCCAAGGTACGGATAGATATTCCAATTCCAAAGGTCGGGTATCTCGATCGAAAAGTGCGGTTGGTGCCGGATTTGAATGAGGTGTGGAGTTACATCAACCCGTTCATGTTGTATGGGCGGCACATGGGTTTCCGCGGGGATTTTGAAAGGCGGTTTGCCGAGCGAGATCCAAAGGCGGTCGAGTTATTTGAGAGTATGGAAGAGGTGAAACGCGAGGCGGCGGAGTTTCTGAAACCGCGTACCGTTTGGCAGTTTTTTGAAGCGCAGGCGGATGCCGAGGCCATGCACCTGTTCGCTCCGGGCAGTGCGGAGCCGGTACATACGTTTCGGTTTCCGCGCCAGCGGGTGGGTGACTTTCTCTGCCTTAGCGACTATGTGCTGCCGGCACAGAATGGGAAACGGGACCACGTTGCTCTGTTTGTTGTAACGGCGGGCGATGGCGTGCGCCAGCGCTCGGAGAAAGCGAAGAACGAAGGATACTACTTCAAGTCGCACGGGATGCAGGCGCTGGCCATCGAATCAGCGGAAGCGTGCGCGGAATGGCTGCACAGACGGATCCGCGAAGATTGGGGATTTCCTGACCCTCCTGAGATGAGCATGGCGCAGCGGTTTACTTCGCGTTATCGCGGGAAGAGGTACAGCTTTGGATATCCGGCGTGTCCGAATTTGGACGATCAGGCAGGGATTTGGAAGCTGCTACGACCGGAAGAGATTGGCGTACAGCTAACCGAAGGTTTCATGATGGATCCGGAAGCGAGCGTCAGCGCGCTGGTGTTCCACCACCCGGATTGCACGTATTTTTCCGTGGGCGATACATCAGGCAACTGAGCGCAGACTGCAAGCGGCTGTAATCTCGGAGAGCGACGGCACGACCGCACTTTTTGAACATGACCAGACGGAAATGGATCCGTTCGGAGATCCGAAAACGGCGGGAGGACATGCGCAACAGACGTGCATGAGATGCAGAACATGGACAATGTCGAACGACTACGGATTGTATTTAAGAGGATTCTCGAGTTCTTAATCCCTCCTATTTTCGAGTTGCCGGGTCAATTGCTCATCCTTGAATTTATCTTCCTATATTCGTTGCTTGCTCATCGCATTGGGCCCAATCCGAATCGAAAGTGAGCTGATCCTTTCTTTGACATCCCCTGCGTTTCTTCACGCCGGTGATTCGAGCGCCCCTCTTCTGGTGCCTGCCCCAAAACCGCCTTTTCTTGCCAACCAGCCACTCCCCCTGAACAGTGGACCAATGGATTTGGCGCTGGGGCAGGAGATGGATTACATTCAGGTGCGGTTCGCTTGGAGAGAGCAATTAGATGAGGCGAGGTTCTCTGCGTCGGTCGGTTCAGAGGTCGAGGATTACGCGGATTGCAGGGGGCCTCGCGTCGGTGCTCTTTCTTTTCACAGCCGAGAATATTTGGATCGATCCGTGGTTGAGAACCAAGTCTCACTTAATGCCCTCAATCGTGCCAGAAGCCTTCAGCGGAGCCTGGTTTTTAGCTTTTGCAATCTGTGGCATCGTGCTGGTGCTCTTAGTTGTGTGCGAGATTCTGGTAATCCGAGACCGAGCACTCCATGTCTCGACAAAGATCGGGACAGGGATTACGGTGCTTGTCGCCGTGCTGCTAAGCGCCCAATGGTTCCGCGTAACGAGTGGACAGCCTCGAGTGCTCCGCTTCGAGCGGGCCAGCAAGATACATACGGTCACGCTGACTTGGAAAGCGAGCACTTCGCACGTAGCTGGATATAATATGTACCGGACTACAACATCTGGTGTTAATTACATTAGGACTAACCACGACCTTATTAAGGGTCTAACCTACGTAGACGACAGTGTTAAGAGCGGCATAACTTATTACTACGTGACTCGGGCAGTGGATGATCGAGGCAACGAAAGTGTCAATTCCAACGAAACTCGTGCAGTCATTCCGTAGAAGTGACAGGGACTTCGCCGCTAAACACGCGGAACTTCGAGGAGCCATCATTAATCGCCCCGGCAAACTCACGATTAGGCTGATAATCCCGTCACGATCCAGAGGCGTGGCCCTCTTTATGGAAGATTTCCCGCTCCACTAGTTCTGAAATGATATGGCCGATGAGAATATGACATTCTTGAATCCGCGGCGTCTCATTCGAGGGGGCGCAGATGCAATGATCTACCGTGTTTCTTAATTTCCCGCCGGTGCACCCCGTCAGGGCAATTGTATGCAACCCGATTTCCTTGGCCGTCGACATAGCATTTAACACGTTGAGTGAATTACCGCTCGTCGAAATGCCGATGGCAACGTCCCCAGATCGAGCCAGGGCTTCCAGTTGCCGAGAGAAGACTCGATCAAACCCGTAGTCGTTTCCAATGGCAGTGACGCACGAGGTGTTTACGGACAACGCTAGTGCGGGCAAGGCGGGCCGGTCGAACGCAAAGCGTCCCACGAGCTCCGCCGCTATGTGCTCCGAATCTGCCGCGCTGCCACCGTTGCCAAACAGAAGGACTTTGTTCCCTTGCTTGAGAGCATTAACTAGGACTTCGCTCACTTTCGCGACCTTCAATACGACCTCTTGACTGCGAAGCAGAGATTGCTTCGTCGCAATCGAGGCTTCGATCAATTCACTCACGCGGCGTTCAAGGTCATTAGGTTGTTTCATCTCTTCTCCACAGCTAAGCACCGACTCGCCGCAAAGTATATCAGGTAGCTGGACTTCGACATGTGGTGCTCTCCGCTATTTAGACGGTCAGGGCCTCGTTCTTAGTTAGAACTGACGAAGCCAAGAAGGCTTCGTGCGGGGGTGCGATTCTGGATTCCGCGATGAGGCCGATCGTGGTTGTACTCCTCGATCCGGATGTCGCAGTCCGTTTCCCGAAAGTTTCGCAGCTGATATCATCGGGGCCAGACTGAACGGTCAGTTGAAAGCGATCATGGCGAAGCATTCTGGAGAACCTTCAGGAGGAATGACCGATGACTTTTTCTAGCCATTCAGATCCGTACGGGGTGGTGCCTCCGGAAACTTCAAAGACCATGGCCGGCCTGCAACTTTTGACCGGAATTTTGGAAGGCACCCTCCCTGCGCCGCCAATTCAGTTGGCATTAGACTTCCGTATAGTACAGGTGGAGCGAGGGTATACGGCTTTTGCTGGCAACCCGAAATTTGAATACTACAACCCACTCGGAACAGTTCATGGCGGATATGCCGCTGCCCTTCTCGATTCGTGCATGGCGTGTGCAGTGCATTCTACGCTTGAGGCGGGATACAGCTACGCAACAATAGAAATCAAGATCAACTATGTGAGAGCAATTACCTTTAACACAGGTGTGGTACGGGCAGAAGGAAAAGTCATCAACTCGGGAAAGCGGATTGTCACTGCGGAGGGTAGATTGTTTGATGAAGCAGGAAAGTTATACGCACATGGAACTACAACGTGCCTGATCCTAAGCCTTTAATAAGTCACTTCAAGACTAACTTCCCAGATTCATGACCAAAGGACAAAGAGTGGAAATTCGAGCGGATGCTCTTTGGACTGATCCTAATAGTCTGAGCAAGCGCGATTTGCTAGCCACAGCAGTACAAATGTCGGGCTGAGTCCAGGAGGAAAGCGGTCCGCGCTCGACGAGAGTGATGTCTAAACCGCTGGTCGGAAAGTGGGGTAGAGAAGGATGGCTAACCAGGCAGACGCAGTCGGTGCCGCAGTTGACGAGCCGCAATCCAGCGCCTTGCCGCTGGTCATCGTCGCATCGTCTCTCGGCACCATGATCGAATGGTATGACTTTTATATTTTCGGCAGTTTGGCGGCAGTGCTTTCTGTCAAATTCTATCCTCCCGGCAATGATACTTTCGCGTTGATCGCTTACCTGGCAACATTCGCCGCCGGCTTCGTCGTTCGACCGTTTGGGGCGTTGCTCTTCGGCAGTATTGGCGACCGCATCGGTAGGAAGTACACGTTTCTCCTAACGTTGTCCATTATGGGCGGCTCCACAGCCTTAATTGGCCTGATGCCCACTTTCAAAACCGCCGCGTGGTTCGCCCCTATCACCCTGATTGTGATCCGCATGCTCCAAGGGCTGGCTCTCGGTGGCGAATACGGAGGCGCAGCCGTTTATGTCGGTGAGCACTCACCTGACCGCAGGCGCGGTTTCTATACGAGCTTTATCCAAATCACGGCCATCCTGGGACTGTGCGTTTCCTTGCTGGTCATGCTGGGCACACAATCGGCGATGAGCAAAGAAAACTTTACAGATTGGGGATGGCGCATTCCTTTTCTGCTCTCGCTTTTTCTCGTCTGCATTTCCATCTATATCCGACTGAAGTTGCGCGAATCGCCCATTTTCTCTCACATCAAGGCCGCTGGAAAAACCTCCATTCAACCGCTCAAAGACGCCCTCACGAAGTGGCCCAACTTGAAACAAGTCCTGGTCTCCTTGTTCGGCGCGGCGGCCGGTCAAGGGGTGGTGGCGTATACGGGACAGTTCTACGCCCTCTTCTATCTGCAAACCATTCTGAATCTGAATCCCCGCACGGCCATTATCATGGAGGCGGTTGCGATCGGAATTGGAATGCCGTTTTTGATTGTCTTCGGAGCGCTCTCGGACAAGGTCGGGCGCAAAAAGATAATGATGGCCGGGTTCCTGCTTGCCCTGCTCACCTACGTTCCGATCTACCACGCCATGGAACGCGCCGCTGGCAACCACGTGGTTACGGTCAAGTCCACTCGCAGCCAGGTAACAGGCGTCATCAGCCTTACCCCGATGACTATGGATGCCACGGGTACCCTCGTTGCCGCCAGCGAAGCTGCCAACCCGAACAAGGGCAAGCTCATTCTGCTGATTCTGATTCAGAGTATCTACGTTGGTATGGTGTACGGACCGATTGCCGCGTACCTTGTCGAGGCCTTCCCTGCCAAGATCCGTTACACCTCACTTTCATTGCCATACCACATCGGCAATGGAGTCTTTGGAGGGCTGGTACCTCTCGTAGGACTATCCGTCTGCGCGGCCACGGGCAATATCTACGCTGGGCTGTACTACCCCATGGCCGTGGCGGCAGTGACCTTTGTCGTAGGGAGTTTCGCATTGCGTGAAACCCATGGGACAAGGATTTGGGACGAAGTCCGAGGCCAACCAGCGGCCAGTCCGGCTGATCGGCGCACCTCGCTAGGTAGTAATTCCGAAGTATCGTAAGCGTGCCAGCTAGAGCCCCGCAAATCCTGCCCGACCATGACACTTCCTTGACCCGCAGTTCGCTCATCGTGACATCCCGCTGGCAGGTCCAGAGATAAGGTCCAAGGCGTGGCGTCTCGTAAAGGACACTAATTTGCCACTTCGTGGAAGTAAAATGGGACTCCTGCCCCGGCCCCACGCAACCGATGCCTGGCCATACCTCCCAACCTGCAGATACAAAACAACTTAAATGAATATAGGACACAGAATATGTTGTCAGCCGCGTGGTCAGGGATTTGCTCCCTCGGTCTCTTGGAAAACCATGGCAACGATTCCTGGCAAGGCGTTCAGTCCACTGGCAGAAGCAGGAAAGCTCTGGCCCCGCAGTACCATCATGCAATCCTTGAATATCATGGTCGACGAGATCGCCAGAACTGACATCGCCATTCTCCTCGTCGGCGAAAGTGGGACTGGCAAAGAGGTCTATGCCCGATTGATTCACCGAGTCTCGAATCTTAGCAGCATGCCCATGAAAAAAGTGAACTGTGCTGCCATGGATGCAGGGCGCCTGCTCGCTCAGATTCGCGAGAGTCTAGGAGCTGTTGGCGGCAGTGGATACGGGAAACCCCAGACCTTGTTTCTGGATGGTGTGGACGAACTGGATCTCTCCTGTCAGCGTGTGCTTCTTTCCCTACTGTCGGACAGTGAGCAAAAATGCGGCAGCGGAGAGGCCGCTGTGCGCTTTATTTCCTCATCCTCTAGCGTTCTAGAAAAGGACATTGAGGCAGGACGGTTTCGGCGAGAATTATACTTCCGGATCAATGGAGTGGTGCTGAGGCTGCCGCCTTTGCGCGAGCGAAAAGAAGATATTCCTGATCTGTTCGAACACCTCTTAGCCAAACACGCAGAAGAATTGAAGAAGCAGGTGCCAGCGATGGATGGCCATGCGCTAGAATTGCTTACGTCATACAACTGGCCGGGAAACATTCGTGAACTTGAAAACGTTGCGAGAAAGATCGTGGCCCTTGGAGATCCGACGCTGGCCCTTGGCGATCTGCGTGCCGGTCCAGCGACCTCGCCGAGTTTGAGCGAAACTCCTCCAAGGTTTTCGCCACTGAAGGTAGCCGCGCGGGCTGCCTCTCGACGGACAGAAAAAGAACTTATTTTGCAAGCACTCGAGCGAACTCGCTGGAATCGGAAGCGCGCCGCGCGCGAGTTGCAGATCAGTTATAAATCGCTCTTATACAAAATAAAGCAGATCGGCGTGCAAGGGGCTAAGTCCGAAGAACCTTAGGGGAATATCAGATGAATCTTACAATCGGTTTCTTTATGGCGGCCTGGCTGCTCATAGCCGAGGGGCAGACAGAACGAACACACGATCAAACTGTGCAGGAGAACACGGCGAAAAGGAGCGAGACAAGCGGTGAGATCGCCGCGGCGTCACATGACTCCCCATTGGACGCCGACTACAAGATTGGCCCACAAGACCTCCTTCGCATCGATGTCTGGAAAGAACTGGAGCTTTCCCGCACGGTTCCTGTTCGGCCGGATGGGAAAATATCCCTGCCGCTACTGAATGATGTGCAGGCCGCTGGTCTCTCGCCGATGCAACTTGCCGCCGTCATCAGCGAGGGTCTTAAGAAATACATCACCAACCCACAGGTAACCGTGAGTGTGGCAGAGATTAACAGTCGGAGAATTTATGTAACGGGGGAGGTTTTGAAACCTGGAGCCTTTCCGCTGCTGCCCAACATGACAGTTTTGCAGGCCCTATCGAGCTCCGGAGGGTTTTCGCAATTCGCAAGGGTAAAGAATATCTACGTCCTGCGCAAAGAAGAGGGCAAGGACGTCAAACATCCATTCAACTATAAAGACGTCGTGTCCGGTAAGAAGCCGGAACAGAACATTTTGCTGCAACCAGGCGACGTGGTTGTGGTTCCTTGAAGAGTATGATCACCATGAGACGCTATACAATCTGTTTGACGGCATGCATCATCACGGTGACCTTGCTCGGAGGAACTGTTCCCGCAATGGCCCAGGAGGAGGATAGTTCGAAGCCCAAGCCTGCGGCTCGCACCTACGCTCCCCCTCTCGATGCCGATCAAGAGGCGGAGAGTGATCAGCCATCGGCAGACAACTTGAATCCGGATATTCGGCCCCTTACCGGCGTGCAAACTCCCACGCTTGGCTCGCCTGAGTTGCGCCACAGTTATTGGGTGCCGGGCTTTCAGTACGGCAACTTCGTGCGCTCCAACACTCTGAGCCAGCCTACGACTTCCGGATGGAATACGACGAGCTTTGTCGCCGGAACTCTCAGTCTTCTCGAAGCCTGGAATCGCTCGCAATTGTCCCTCAACTATTCGGGCGGAGGAAATTTTTCCACGGACAAGTCGCAAGGGAACGACTCCTTCCAGCAACTCGGCCTCATCGAAGCCTTTGATTGGCGGAGATGGCTGTTATCTTTCATAGACCAGTTCAGTTATCTCCCTCAGACGCAATTCGGCTTTGCAGCTTTAAGCAATCTCGCCACTCCCGGGATCGCAGGGTCACTGGGAGCTCCTTTGCCCAATTTGCAACCCAACTATCAGCCCAATCAAACCATTTTCACCTCCATCGGTCCGCGGTATAGCAACTCCATTACCAGCGAAATCGCTTACTCCTTTAATCCGCGCGGGTCAGTAACCATTTCCGGATCCTACGGAGTCCTGCGATTTGTCGAAGGAGGAAGCATCGATACGAACGATACGATCCTTAGCATCGGCTACAACTACGCATTGTCGCGAAAGGATACGATAGGGGTGCTGTACCGTTTCAGCGAATTTCGCTACGTGGGCAATCCCCAAGCAATCAATGATCACGTGGCACAGCTCGCGTACGGTCGTAAGATCACTGGCCGGATGGCGTTACAATTGTTCGCCGGACCCGAGGTGACAACTTTCCGCGTGCCGTCCGGCGGGGCCACCCACAAGATTTCCGCGAGCGGCAGTGCCAACCTGACTTACGCTTTCCGAAGGAACAACCTGTCGCTTGCCTATAATCACGACGTCGCCGGGGGCGGCGGCCAATTCACGGGCTCAACTTTAGATCAAGCCCAAAGCACGATAAACCATCAGCTTTCTCGCGTCTGGCAAAGCAACCTCACTTTCGGGTTTGCCCGAACCACGAGCCTAGGGCTCTCGAGCGTTTCCCAAGCTTCACAGACCTTCGACTCCTGGTTCACAGGCGGTGGGTTGAGTCGGCCTTTCGGGAGGACTGCGAACTTTACTTTCGGGTATACGGCCTATATCCAAAACTCACGCCTTCCGGTTTGTGCAGCGGGGACATGTGGCACCAACTATTTGCAGCACCAGATATCACTCAGTTTTCAGTGGCACACGCGACCGCTGGTGTTGAGGTAAACTTAGGTTGCGCCGCTGAAGAATTTCGGCCAGGTAAACGCGGTTTCCCAAATGGTTGGGAGTGTAAACGAAAGTCCGGGGATTTATGTATAAGAGCTATTTTGGTCTGAAGGATAATCCGTTCAACGTCAATCCAGATCCGCGATACCTCTTTCTCACCAAAGAGATCGAAGAGGCGCTTAGCGGCTTGATGTATGGCGTCCAGAATCGCAAGGGCTTCATCACACTCACAGGCGAGGTCGGCACAGGAAAAACTACGCTCATCAATCGCCTTCTAGATTGGTTACAGCAACGCAAGGTGAGAACTGCCTTTCTATTTAACTCCCGAATGAATACAAATCAAATGTTCGACTTCATTCTGGCGGAGTTCGGTATTTCCTGTGATTCTCGATCCAAGAGTCAGCAACTCATGCGCCTCAACCAATGGCTCCTCGACCGCTACCGGGCGGGTGAAACGACCGTACTCATCGTGGATGAGGCGCAAAACCTGACCTACCCGGTACTCGAAGAAATTCGGCTGCTAACAAACCTCGAGACATCGACGGAAAAGTTGCTGCAGATCGTATTGTCTGGACAGCCTGAGCTGGAAGACAAGTTAAGGTTGCCGGAATTGCGGCAGCTCCGTCAACGCATCATGCTGCGCTGCAAGACGGGCCCGCTCTCCAAGGAGCAGACCCACGACTACATTGCCGAACGGCTGAGGATCGCAGGAGCAAGCGGTGAACTGATTTTTAGTCCGAAAGCGGTTGAAACGATCCATCTGTACTCGCTGGGTATTCCGCGTGTCGTGAATCTCTTGTGCGAACACTCGCTCATCAATGCTTATGTCGAACAACAGCGGCCAATCGGACCGAAGATCGTGGAAGACGTAGCGCACGAGTTTCAGCTGCACGAAGTCGGTCCAACTGCGCCCGAGGGAAGCACCCGCAGCATTGAGGCGGAGGTCTACACTTCAGAAGCCTTTATCCAGAATCTCGGGGAAGCCCTATCGCGATTTCGTATGGGCCCTCCACTCACAACGCCGAGCCGCGAAAGAAAGTAAGATATCCAGAGCGAACTTGGGATCACTGGATACCGACCTGAATCTAACTACCATGCCACTGGCAGAAAAATGCCCCCGCACTTTAAGTACGGAGGCAAAACCAAGAGTAGAGACGGATTACAGTGACTGCTGTTGGCGTCGCGACACGAGAAGGAACATGATACCGATTCCTACCAGCAGCAAAAGGATGGTGGCAGGCTCCGGCGTCGGGACGATGAACTCCTGCACTTGACCTGTGTATCCGAGGGGCCCAACGTTAGTGACAATTTCAAAGTTGGCCAAGTCGATGTTCGTATAGCCGGCAGCGGCCATAGCCAGCCACTGCGCGACAGTTATCCCGTCGCT
>Ga0307478_10003380_pt1 | contig 11859 bp, 10 predicted proteins | sample atmos_gasesECM4C_2_FD_203713 | JGI IMG/M metagenome (GOLD analysis project Ga0307478, IMG submission 203713) | Hardwood forest soil microbial communities from Morgan-Monroe State Forest, Indiana, United States - atmos_gasesECM4C_05 | ecosystem: Environmental > Terrestrial > Soil > Temperate...
TACCAACGTGCCGCCCTGCAGCGTCGTCGAATCGCCGAGCGCTGAAACCAGCACGTCGGCGTTGTCACCCGAGTGCGCGAAAGGCGGCAGCTTCGCCGTCACCAAGACGGCCGCGACGTCGCGCGTGCGGACGTCGGTCGAGGCGGTCGAAAGCCCGAACGTTTGCAAGATGTTCTGAATCGTCTTGCTCGTGAAGAGCACCGACGTCGAGTCGCCGGTCTGGTTGAGGCCGACCACGATGCCGTAGCCGATCAACTGGTTAGCGGTGACGCCCTGCACGTTGGCAATATCTTTGAGCAGCACGCCCTGCGCGCAAACGCGTGCCGGGAGCGCAACGAGCAGCACCAGCATCGCGAGCGTGATGACGGCGGCCACGTTACGCTTCATCGAGGCGATCATCCGAAGAAGAACCCGATGATTTTTTGCAAAATGCCGCGGTTCTTTTCTTGCGAGTCGATGCCGCTGAACTTCGCATCGATGTTCGCGACCAGCGAGGAGAGGACGCTATCGGTGTTGTCGATGTCCTCGCCGCGAATCGTGCCCGTGACGTGCAGGGCTTGCGGAACGCCGTTGATCGTGAGTTTCTGATCCCCGGCGACCTGCATCGCACCGCTCGGCAGCACGTTGGTCACAACGGCCGTCATCGAACTCGTGAAGGTTTGCACGATCGTCTGCGTCTTGGCGAGGCCCGTGTTACTGCCGGCGCCGAGGCTGCCCGGCAGACGCAAGATCGGCAGGTTGAACAATCCCGTTCCGCCCGCGATCGTATTGCTGTAGGTGTTCGCCGTCGTCGCACTGTCCGAGTTGTTGGCGCTGCCGTTGAAGTTGAACACGATGTGAACCAAGTCGCCGACTTGCGATGCGCGATGATCAGCCCCGAGGTGCATCGGATGACCGGGAGCGGCCGCCGGTGGACCGGCGACGTAGAGCGTATCGGCAACGGCGGGGCCGGCCAGGGCCAGTACCGCAGCAGCGACGAGCGACGCCTGCTTGATCATTCGGCTTCTTCTCCTTCGGGGAGGGTCACTTCGACGCGGTTGGGGCCGGTGACGGTCCCGGAAAGAATCCGATTCGTCTGCGCGTTGTACACGGTGACCGATTCACCTAGACCACCGCCGTTCCGCGCGATCACATCGGCCGTCAACACGACGGGGCCGTCGCGCACGAGGAGAATCGCCCCGGCGCCGGCCTTGACCAGTTCGTTGACCGAGGTCTGTTCGACGAAGATCTGCTGTCCGCGCGGCGTTGCGGCGCGGACCTTACGGCCAACCAGCGAGGCGACGTCGACCGACGGACGGCCGTTCGAGAGCACGCGCGCAAGGGTCAAATCGTCAGGTCCCAACAGCGCGCCGGGCACGAGATCGTGCGCCGCAACGGCGGTGTGGATGAACTGTTGCACGCGATAACCGCTGGTGACGGTCTTCGCGACGCGGCCGTCGACCACGAGTTGCACCGGAACCGCGATGTACGTTGCATACACCTGCGGCGGAAGCGGCGCGATCTCGACCTTGCCGAGCGGCACGGACTGATCGGCCAAACGAAACGCCGGCACGACCGCGCGGTCGGCCTCGTGAATGAGGCCGCTGGCGAGCTTGTCGGTGACGGCGCTGATCTGCGCTCCGGTGACGCTCTGCGTGACCAACGGTGCCAGCGCCACGGTCGTCGCAGCCAAAGCCGCCGCCGTCGTGGCGCACACCACGAGCGGCAGAAGCATGACGGCGAAGAGGCGGCGCAGCATCGGTGTTAGGACGCCTTCGTATTGACCGCGGTCGCGAGCACTTGGTCGGCGGTCGAAACGGCTTTGGAGTTCGCTTCGAACGCGCGCTGCGCGGTGATGAGGTTGACGATCTCGGTCACGACCGAGACGTTGCTCTGCTCGAGGTAACCGCCTTGGATCGAACCCGTGCCGTTGAGCTGCGGAGCCGAGATCTGCGGCGCACCCGAGGCGGCCGTTTGGATGTACAAGTTCTGGCCCTGTGGCGAGAGACCGGCCGGATTCGAGAAGCGCACCAGCGTGATCTGACCGAGCTGCGTGGGCGCAAGCTGACCGGGCGTCAATGCGGTCACGGTTCCGTCTTGACCGACCGCGACTTGCGTCGCGTTGGCCGGGATCGTGATCTGCGGGCTCAGGAAGTAACCGTCGGCGGTGACGATCGAGCCGTTCGAGTCCTTCTTGAACGAGCCGTCGCGCGTGTAGGCGGCGGTGCCGTCCGGCAATGTCACCTGGAAGAACCCATCGCCCTCGATCGCAAGATCGAGCGGGTTGGACGTCTGCTGCAACACGCCTTGCGTGAATTCTTTTTCTGAGGCACCGATCTTCACGCCCAAGCCGACGTCTTGACCGACGGCGATCTGCGATGCACCAACCGGCGTACCGGGCGCACGCAGTTGCTGATAGATCAAGTCCTGGAAATGCGCGAGGTTGTCGCGGAATCCGGTGGTGTTTACGTTCGCCAAGTTGTTGGAGATCGTATCGATGTTGTACTGTTGGGCGATCATGCCGCTGGCAGCGGTGAAGAGTGCTCGCATCATGGTGAGTTAGGGGCTCCCTTAGCTGTTGTGGCCGACGGTAGCGATCGCCTGTTGCGTGGCGTCGTCTTGGGTTTGGATACTCTTTTCGTTGGCATCGAACCAACGCTCGGCGGTGATGAGGTCGACGATCGACCGCACGACGTCGCCGTTGCTCTTTTCTTCCGAATACTGCAGCATTCTGGTTTGCGTGGCCGGATGGAGGCCAGCATCCGGCCCGGCGGTATAGCCGGTCGAACCCTGCGGCTGCAGCGCTTGAATATTGTTGAACTCGAACATGCCGATTTGGCCGCTGGTCACGCCGTCGACGTTGATGTTGCCTTGCGTGTCGACTTCGATCTTACCGAGCGCGGGCATCGGGATCGAATGGCCGCCGGCATCGAGCACGGTCTTGCCGTCGACGGTCGCGAGCGTTCCGTCCGCAGCGCGCATGAACGAGCCGTCGCGGGTGTACTGGATCTGGCCCGTGGTCGGATCTTGCACCGCGAAGAAGCCCGGGCCGGAGAGCGCGAAGGAGAACGCGTTACCGTTCGTCGCGATCTGGCCTTGCTCGAAATTCGTCGGCGTCGCGTAGACGTCGGAACCGGAACCCAGCGACCCAATCGGATCTTGCGCGCCGACGCCGGGCAGACGGTTGAGCGGATTCTGACCGGGATCCGTTTGGAACCGGTAGAGCTGCTGCTGCGGCTGCGATTCGATCTGCAGCAACGTGCGTTTGAAGCCATTGGTCGACGAGTTTGCGAGATTATTCGAAACGTTGTCGATCATGGCTTCCGCAACCATTGCGCCGGCCGCTGAAGTGTATAGCCCGCGAATCAAAAGAAAAATCCCTCCGCACACCGGGTTGTCGCCGTTACCGGGCGACCACGAAACCGTCAATCAATCGGGTTCCGTCGCGGCCCCCACCGTGCGAGGGTAGTCCAGCCGCGCTATATGTAGCATCGGCATCTGAGCCGCCGACTTTAGGCCGTGCCCTCAGGCAGGGTTCGTGTCACCTCAGACAGGGTTCGTGTCATTCACGAGTAGGGTTCGTGTCATCCCGAGATTCGTTTCCTGTCATCCCGAGCTTGTCGAGGGATCGCCTCCGATCGGCGAGATGGTGGCCGTCCCTCGACAAGCTCGGGATGACACGAACCCTGCCCGGGATGACACGAACCCTGCTCGGGATGACACGAAACGAATCTCGGGGTGACACGAACGCTGCCCGGGAGGGCACGTGCGAACGAGTACCCGGCTGGGCGCTATACTTGCAGGCGGGAGATCTCGGAGTATGCGTCTAGCAGCTTGGTGCGGATCGACATCATGTATTGCATGGCAAGGTTAGCTTCCTCGACCGAGGTCGTGACCTTCTGAATGTCGCCGGTTGCGCCGGTGGCCAGGTCGCGCATGTTGTCGTCGGAGGTGTTGAGCTTGTCGTTCACGTCCCCGAGCATCTTCTCGAGCGTGTTCTTGAAGGTGACGTTGGGGTCGGACGTCCCCGGGATCGCCGAGACGCCGGGGGTCTCGTCGGATTTCTTCGTGCCGCCGATGTCGGGGACGAAGTTGGCCGGGGTGATGCTGCTGAGGGCGCTGGCGTAGTCCACGATCAGCTCTTCAGCAGGTTCAAGGCGGCGTTACCCATGTTGCGGGACTCGGAGATCGCCGTGACGTTGGCCTGGTAGGCGCGGGAAGCGGCGATCATGTCGACCATTTCCTTGACCACGTCGATGTTCGGCATGTGGACGTAGCCGTTGGCGTCGGCATCGGGGTGGGTCGGATCGTAGACCATGCGGTCCGGACCGGGGTCGCTGACGATGCCGACGGCCTGGACGCCGTCGCGGGACTTGCCCGGGTCGGAATCATCGCTGTTAGCGAGCGGATCGAAGTTCGGACTTTCCGTCTGTTCTTGCTTCTGCGCGAAGACGACCAGTTGACGCTTGAAGGCACCGCCTTCCGGCGTGCGCGTGGTGTTCACGTTGGCGAGGTTGTTCGCGATGACGTCCATCGCGAGGCGCTCGGCGGAGAGACCGGACGCGCTGACCTCGATCGAATCATACATACCAGGCATCGGTTAGACTTTCTCCTGAATCGCTTCGCGAATACGGGCGTACTGTTGCGAAAGCAGCGCATGCATGGTCTGCGAATACGACGAATTTATTGACAATTTCGCCATTTCCTGATCGAGATCGACGTTCGAACCGTCGACGCGCATCTGTTGCGTGTCGTCGATTGAGGTTGTCACCTTGAACGGTTGCGGGGCAAAATCGGGGCCGGCTGCGATCTGTTTGTCGTCGTCCGTCACGAGCGCGAGCTCGGAGGAATCATCGTAGCGCGGGAGTTCGGCAGCCAGCGCTTCTCTGAAGTCGACGTCCGTCCGCTTGAAGCCCGGCGTATTGATGTTCGCGATGTTGTTTGCGATCGCGTCATGGGTTTGCTTGGCCCCGGTACCAGCGTCTTTCAGCAGGTTGATGGTGGGGCCGAACATCGAAGACGCGCCCGGTGGTGGAGCCATGGACATGTCGCTCATCTCTTGGTTCTTCGGCGTCCGGGCCTCGAATCTTAGCGGCGGCCCGGCTGGAAGCGCCTCAGACGCTGAATTGGGCGGCGTGGAGGCCCGCGTAGGCCCCGCCGGAGGCAAGCAGGGCGTCGTGGCTCCCGGTCTCGCGGACCTCGCCGCTCTCGATGTAGAGGATCTTGGTGGCGCGGCGGATCGTCGAGAGGCGATGGGCGATGATCAGCGTCGTCCGCCCAGGGAGTATACGATCGAGCGCTTCCTCGATAAGGTGCTCGGAGTGACTGTCTAAAGCGCTGGTGGCCTCGTCGAGGATCAGAATGCGCGGGTCGCGCAGGATCGCGCGAGCGATCGCCAGCCGCTGGCGTTGGCCGCCCGACAGCCGCACGCCGCGCTCGCCGACGCGCGTGTTGTAGCCGTCGGGGAGGGCCGCGACGAACTCCGCGACGTTGGCCTCGCGGGCGGCTCCCAGCACCTCGTCGTCGGTGGCTTCGAGCCGGCCGTAGCGGATGTTGTCGGCGATCGTGCCGTTGAAGAGCTGGGTTTCTTGCGGCACGAGGGCGATCGCCCCGCGCAGGTCGTCGAGGCGGACCGTAGCGATGTCGACCCCGTCGAGCGTGATCCGCCCGCCCTGCGGCGCATAGAAGCGCGGCACCAGGTTCGCGATGGTCGACTTGCCCGCGCCCGAGGGCCCGACCAGCGCGACGATTTCCCCGTGCAGCATCTCGGCCGTGAAGCCGTCCAGCACCGCTGCACTGTCCGCATTGTAGGCGAAGCGCACGTTCTCGAAGCGAACGTCCCCGACGATCGCCGGCATCCGCACCGCGCCCGGCGGATCATCGGCTTCGATCGGCAGATCGAGAACCTCGAACACGCGTGACGCACCGACGAGCGCACGTGAAAAGTCGCCGAGAAAGATCGAAAACCGGTTCATCGGGTTGATCGTCAGCGCCATCGCGCCGAAGAACGCGATCGCTTGCGCCGGCGCAATACGGCCCGCGCCGATTTCGCTGACCACCATGACGACGATGACGATGATCGCGAGCGATACGATCGTGGCGATCACCGGCGACTGCGTCTGGTTGAGCTGGGTGACCTTCATCTGCGCGCCGAAGTAGGCATCGTTGGCGCCCGCGAAACGATCGCGTTCAAAATTCTCGCGCCGGAATGCCTTTACCACACGCTGATTTCCGAGCACCTCAGCGAGATTCGAAGACACGTCGGCGATGCGTTCCTGCGCCATGCGCGTGCTCACCGTGACCAGCCGATTGAACCGTCCGATGACGATCGAAACGATCGGCGTGCATGCTAGTAGCACGATCGCCAGCACCCAGTCGAGCGAAACCATCCACGTGACCGCAGCGACGAACGTGACCGTAACCTGAACCATCTGCGGCAAGGAGATGCTCACGGCGTCGATCATCAGCCCCAGATCGGTCGAAAAGCGCGACATGAATTCGCCCGGACGCCAACGGTCGTAATCCGCCAGCGACATGCGGTTGACGTGATCGAACATGCGCGCGCGCAACGAGGCGATCATGCGCTGGCCGGCCCACGCCGTCATGTAGCTCTGGCCGTAACCGGCCAAGTTCCCGATGACTTGCGAGATAAAGATGACGCCGCAGACGAGCCAGAGCGCGCCCCAGTCGATGACCGTGGGCATGGTGATGCCGTGAACGATCGGCTGGTAGTGGATGACCCGCGTCATCAGCAGACCCGGCAGTTGCAGCAGCACCGTGGGCGCGATACCGGCAATCACGCCCAGCAACATCGCCACCCCGACGCGGCCGAGATACGGTCGCGCCTCCAAGTAAATGCGACGCAGGATCACCGAACGTTCCACGCACCGCGCTTTCTCATCGAGCGCCACGATCCCGCTCACCCCTCGGCAGAGAACCCTAGACGGCAACCTCGGCGCGATAACGCGCGAGAAAGGTTCGCGCGGCTTCCTCGTGATCGAGGATCGGCGCGGGATATTGGCGCGCACCGAAGAGCGGCAGCGCGAGCTGCGGTTGCCGTTCGCCGCGCTCGAAGATCGTCGCGTCGGGCAAGCCGGCGAGTTCCGGAATCCAACGGCGCACGTAACCGGCCGCCGGATCGAAGCGATGCGCCTGTTTGACCGGATTGTAGATACGTGGAAACGCGGCGAGATCGGCGCCCACGCCGGCCACCCATTGCCAGTTGGCCATCGCCAGCGCCGGATCGTCTTCGATCAGGAACCGATCCCATTCATCGCGGCCGATGCGCCAGTCGACGCCCAGATCGAAGCACAAGAACGACGCGCTGATAGCGCGCACGCGCGGGTGCATCCGGCCCGTTGCGCGCAGCTCGCGCATCCCCGCGTCGACGAGCGGAAAACCCGTCGTGCCGCTGCGCCAGGCGTCGAGCTGCGGGTGCGAGCGCGCGAACGCGAAACGCCGCATCTTCTCTTGCAGCGGCGCGTCATCGAGGGCGTCATTGTACCAGCCGAGTTGCAGAAAGAAATCGCGTTGCGCGAGCGCGCGCAGCCACAACCGAACCGCCGTCGTTTCCTCGCTCAGCAGAAACGGATCCGTTGCGCGAGCACATGCCCCGCGCACCGCGCTGCGCGCCGATATGAGGCCGAACGACAATTCGGCCGAGAGCTCCGAGGTGGCGCCGGCGTCGGGGACGTTGCGCGCGATGCCGTAGCCGAGGATCGGGCCGTTGATGAACGCCGCGAGCTTCACCGCGGCGGCGGCCGGCGATACGGATCCCGCGTCGTCCTCGCGGCCGCCGAACTCGGCCGCGACCGGCAGCGCCTCGCTCGCTACCTCGACCCGCGCAAAATGAACCGGAGCCGGCGCGTCGACCGGAATCAGCGCACGCCAGCGCTCGAAGTACGGCACGAACGCGCGCCAGCCGTCGCCGCTCCGGTGCGCCACCGCGATGTCTTCAGGCGGCACGACCGGCGCATCGTGTACGGCGACGACGCGAATTCCCGACTCTTCCAACGCGGCTTGCACGTCGCGATCGGCCCGGATCTCCTTGGCGTCATAGCGGACGCTCCAGGCCACGGTCTGGGCGCCGATCCCCCGGGCGAGTGAACGCAGCGTCGCGGCGGTGGCGCCCCGGCGCACGATCAGCCGGCCGCCCCGGGCCGCGATGGCCGCATCGAGAGCGGCGACCGCGGCGCAGTAGAAGGCCGCGCGACGCGGTGATGCCCGCAGGCGAGCCGAGCGCACGGGATCGACGACGAGCACCGGTACGACCTCGCCACAGCGTGCGGCTTCGGCGAGCCCGAGGTGATCCTCCACGCGCAAATCGCGCGTGAACGCGAAGAGCGTCTTCAGCGCGCGAACCGGCGGTCGATCATACGCCGCCGTTCTTCGCTTCAGCCCGAAGCTTCCTTTGCTTGGCGGGACACCCGGCTCACAATCTCCGCTGGGTAAGAGGAGAACTGTAAAATTCTTGCTCAATTCTCATCCGTGGCTCGCATTGCTCTGCGCGCATGCTCGACGCGCGACGTGACGCGGCTCGTGAACGACGGTGTTCTCGCGGGTGCGCTGCCGCCTGGAGAGACGTGGCCGGCACGTGCCGGCCAGTGGCTGGAAGAGATGAAGGAAGGCCGGCGGCTCGTCATGATCGCGGAATTTGACGGCAAGATGGTCGGCATGGGCCAACTGATCTTCAAGTTCGCGAACGGCTACCAGGACCCCGAGGCGGCCAACGGTGCCGAGATCGCGATGCTCGATTCGATCCGGATGCGCCCTGACGCACCGGCGAATCTCTCGACGTACATCATTTCCGAACTCGAAAAGTACGCGAAGAAAACAGGCCGCATCAAGATTCTGACGTTCCTCGTGCCGATGGACAACAACCGCGTACTCAACCAAGTGAAGAGCTGGGGCTTCGAAGAATTCCGCATCATGCCCGAACGCGCGAAACTGCTCGCCTTCTTCCGTAAGCGCATCGCCTGACGCGGTGTCACGATTGGAGGACGTGCCGGCGGTCGTTCGCGCGGGGCTCAATATCACTGCTGATGCTGGGGATGACTGCAGAGCGCCGGCCGAGACGTTCGCGGATCGATGCGATGACGACGTAGATCACCGGCACGAAGAGCAGGTTGAGGACCGTTGAGACGATCATGCCGCCGAACACGGCCGTGCCGAGCGAATTACGGCTTGCGCTGCCCGCACCGGTTGCCCACGTGAGCGGTAAGATTCCGAAGATGAACGCAAGCGAGGTCATGATGATCGGCCGCAGACGCGTCTCCGCGGCGCGCGCGACGGCGGCCGTCGCCGACAGACCCGTTGCGCGAAGCTGATTCGCGAACTCGACGATCAGGATCGCGTTCTTGCTCGCGAGTCCGATCAGCATGACGAACCCGACTTGCACGAAGACGTCGCTTGGAAACCCGCGCAGGCCGATCGCCCACAGTGCGCCGAGCAGCGCCAACGGGACGGAGAGCAGGATCACGAACGGATCCCAGAAGTTCTCGTACTGCGCGGCGAGCACGAGGAACACGAACACGATCCCGAGGCCGAAGACGAGCGCCGCGAGGTTGCCGCCGTCGATCTGATCGCGGGTGAGACCGAACCACGCGTAGCTCATCCCCTTAGGAAGCTTCGCCTCGGCCAAGTGCTGCATCGTCGCGATCATGTCGCTCGAACCCACGCCGGGCGCCGGCGCGCCGTCGATCTCGATCGAGCGCGCCAGATTGAAGTGCGTGATTTCGGTCGGTGCCTTCACGGCCGCCGGCTTCATCAGCTCCGAGAGGGCGACCAAGCCGCCCTGCGGCGAGCGCACATACATCGATTGCAAGCCGTCGATTCCCGAACGGTAACGTGCATCGGCTTGGACGTAGACGCGATAGGAGCGGTCGTGCAAATCGAAGTCGTTGACGTACTGCGAGCCCTCGAAGACGCCGAGGGTCTGCGCGAGCGTCGCAAAGGGGATGCCGAGGGCTTCCGTTTTGTCGCGATCGATATCGAGGTTGAACTGCGGGGCATCGTTCCGGAACGACGTAAACGCGCCGGCGAAGTGCGGGTCGGTGTTGACCGCGCCGAGGAGTTGTTGCGTCCCGCTCATCATCGTGGCAAAGCCCAGATCGTTCTCGTCGAGAACCTGGAACTGAAAGCCGCCGAAGTTACCGATGCCTTGCACAGATGGCGGGTTGAAGGCGAACACCTGCGCTTCGGGCTCAGACCCGATGATCGGATAAAGTCGCGCGAGGATCGCCTGGAACGTGTGGCCGCTTCCGGCGCGCTCGCTCCACGGCTTGAGCGGAAGGAACGCAACGCCCCGATTCGGAGCGCTGCCGGTAAAGCCGAAGCCGTCGAGCGCGAAGACGCCTTCGATCTCGGGTACGGCCGCACGAATGCGGGCAGCGATGCGCGCGGAAACGCGCCGCTCGTAATCGGCCGACGTCCCGATCGGCGTCTGCAACACGACGATGAGGTAACCTTGATCCTCATCGGGGATGAAGGCCGTCGGCGTGCGCCCGTAGTTCACCGCGGTCAGGGCTAGGGCAACTGCGAAGATGCCCAGCATCGCGACGCGATAGTGGAACAGCCGCGGCAAGAGCGCGTGGTAGGACGTGCGCAGCCAGCCGATCCCGCGATTGACCAGACGGAAGAGCGGCGGCAGCGGCGGGTGCTCGCGGCGCAGTAAGAGCGCCGAAAGCGGCGGGGCGAGCGTCAGCGCGGTGAAGAGCGAGATCGTCACCGAGCACGCGATCGTCATCGCGAACTGCTTGTAGAGCAAGCCGGTCGAGCCAGGGAAAAACGCCACCGGAATGAATACGGCCAGCAGCACGAGCGAGGTCGCAACGACGGCGCCCGAGATCTCTTTCATCGCCGCATGCGCGGCCGCCAGCGGCGCCATGTGCTTCTCTTGCACGAAGCGCGCGATGTTCTCGATGACCACGATCGCGTCGTCGACGACGAGACCGGTTGCGAGCGTCAGCCCGAAGAGCGTGAGCGTATTGATTGAAAAGCCGAGTACCTTCATCAAGGCGAACGTGCCGATCAGCGACACCGGAATCGTGATCATCGGCACGAGCGTCATCTTCGCGTCCTGGATGAAGATGTAGATGACGAGCACGACCAGGATGATCGCGATCCCGAGCGTGATCGTGACTTCCTTCATCGATTCGCGTACGAAGAGCGTTGCGTCGAACGGAATCGTGTACGAGACGCCGGACGGGAAGGTCGCAGACATCCGCTCGACCTCGGCGCGCACCCGGTCGGCGACGTCGAGGGCATTCGCATCCTGGGCCTGCACCACGGCGAAGCCGACACAGTCCTGACCGTTCCAGTTCGCCGCCGTCGAGTAGTCCTCGGCGCCAAGTTCCACGCGACCGACATCGGAGACGCGCACATGACCGCCGTCCGGTGTGCTCTTGATGATGATGCGCGCAAACTGGTCGGGCGTCGTAAGGCGTCCGCTGGCGTTCAGCTGGATTTGGAGCAGTTGGCTGCCGGTTGTCGGCGGCGCGCCGACCGCCCCGGAGGCGACTTGCTGATTTTGGCTCTGCAGCGCGGTGATCACGTCGGCCGCGGTGAGGTTTTCGAACGCGAGGCGGCGCGGATCGAGCCAGACGCGCATCGCGTACCGGCGCAGACCGAAGGTTTGGATGTCGGCGACGCCCGGCACGCGCTTGAGCGTGTCGATCACATGATGTTCGGTATAGTCGCTCAACGCACCCGAAGACAAGCGGCCATCGGAGAACAGGCCGATGCCGAGGATGATTGCGGCTGAGGATTTCTTCACCGTGACGCCGGTTTGCTGAACCGAGGCCGGGAGGCGGCCTGTCGCCGCGAGAACCGCGTTTTGCACGTCGGCTTGCGCGGCATCGAGATCGCGGCCGAGGTTGAACG
>Ga0307478_10003381_pt1 | contig 11858 bp, 11 predicted proteins | sample atmos_gasesECM4C_2_FD_203713 | JGI IMG/M metagenome (GOLD analysis project Ga0307478, IMG submission 203713) | Hardwood forest soil microbial communities from Morgan-Monroe State Forest, Indiana, United States - atmos_gasesECM4C_05 | ecosystem: Environmental > Terrestrial > Soil > Temperate...
TCGGTGCTGACCGGCATCGCCGTCTGGAAGCCGGTGCAGTTCTCCTGGCTCGCCTGGCTGATGGGCGGCTTCCATCTGGCGCGGGTCTGGCACTTTGTTGTGATGTGGGCCATCGTGTTCTTTCTGTTGGGTCATCTTGTGATGGTCGTCGTGCACGGCTGGAACAATTTCATATCCATGCTCACCGGATGGAAAACCAATCCGGACTACACGCCGCGCTAGTCGGCTTGGGTAGAGGACCTTTCGATGGGCAGCATGCCCGAGAGATTGAATATCAAGGTGAAGCCCGCGGACCCTATGGAGCTTCGAGAGCAGGACTTGATCCGCAGGGTGCAAGCGGGCGAGAAGGAACTTTTTTACGACTTGGTGAAGCCATACGAGCGGCGAATCTACACGGCGGCATTTGCGGTGCTGCGCAACGAGGCGGAGGCGGAAGATGCCGCGCAGGAGGCCATGCTCAAGGCGCTAATCCATATCCGGCAATTTCGAGCGGAGGCCCGCTTCAGTACCTGGCTGACCCAGATCACGGTGAACGAGGCGCTTATGCGGCGGCGAAAAGCCCATTCCAAAATCATGGAACCCATTGGTGAACGCCAGGAGGAGGACGGAACCTATACCCCGCGCGATTTTGCCGATTGGCGCGAGATTCCTTCTGAAGTTCTGGAGCGCAAGGAGATTCGTAAGAAACTGGCCGGTGCGGTTGCCGCTCTGGCCGCGAAATATCGCGAGGTTTTTATGCTGCGCGATGTGCAGCATTTAAGCATTGAAGAAACGGCCGAGGCCTTGGGCATTTCGCAGGCATCGGTGAAAACCCGCCTGTTGCGCGCTCGTCTCATGCTTCGTGACATGCTCGCGCCGGGCCTGGGCGGCTCGTGGTTTGGCCGCCTGCCGTTTGAGAAGGGGAACAAGCCATGGTAGTCAACTGCGAACATGTCTGGACGGAGATCTCCAACTATTTGGAGAACGACGTGGATCCCGCGACTCGCGCCGCCATGGAAGCTCACTTCAAGGAATGTAAGCATTGCACGGCGGTGCTCAATGGCACTCGCAACGTGGTGCAGTTGTACGGTGACGACCGGCTATTCGAATTGCCGGCCGGCTTCAGCCAGCGCCTGCAGCGCAGGCTCGCGCAGCAACCGTCTTCCTGGTGGTATGGTGGTGCTCGGTCGTTTTGGATGCTGGCGGTGGCCGCGGTCGCATTGCTGGCGGGCGGTGTCGCTCTGGGGAACTCTGCGGTTTTCAAGCAACCGGACTTGCGTTCCGAGCATGCTCAGCCCTCTCACCGCATTCCTCCCTCGCTGTTGGTGGCGGTTTCCACGGAGGGCAAGGTGTTTCACGTTCCGGGCTGCAAGTATCTACACCGGCATGATGGCGAGAGCCCTGAGCTGATCACAGCAGCGGAGGCGATGAACGAGGGCTTCACTCCATGTTCCCGCTGCCTGCGGCAATACCTGACGTCGCGTGTGGAATGTCCTCGCGTTCACCCCGGTCCCGAGGTCGCAGCAGGGAAGTGGAATGACGGTCTCATTCCCCCGGGACTCTGAGCCGTGTAAAAAAAAGAGCTTTTAACCGCGAAGGGCGCGAAGAAAATATTAAGAAATCACGATTTTCCTGGCGACTTCGCGCCTGCTTCGCGAGCTTCGCGGTTAGACGCTTTTCTGCACCGGACTGCCGGATTCCCATCTCTCAGCAGAACGACCACAAAGCAAAAAGAGGTGAGGGCATAGAAACGTCACGCCGCAACTTGAACTGAATTGTGGGTTGAGGTTGGAATGAATCTGGAGATAGCGCCAAGACGCCGACGCCTGCCCTGGCATTTGAGATTTCCGCTGTGCCTCTGTGATTCTGTGGTCAGTTCAAGGACTTGCGAACCGGGTGGTGATCACGACCGGAGCACCACCCGAAATCAAGCATGAGGAACCGATGGTCTAGTTCTTCTTCGTCTCGTCCTGCTTCATGTTGTCATCTTTCATTTTGTCATTCTTCATCTGATCTTTCTTGGTCTTCTTTGTCTTCTTATCCTTCTTCATCTCATCTTTTTTCATGTCGTCATGCTTCATTTCATCGTTCTTCATCGAGTCTTGCTTCATGTTGTCGTCGTGTTTCATCTCGCCGCCTGAGGACTGCCCGAACGCTGAGAGGGACACCGCGAGAAGACACATAGCCATCAACCTGTTAACGATTTTGTTCATGATTTTCTCCTTGCAATCGATTGCCCTGAGAAAGGGCATAGGTGAGATGTGCAGGCTGTCCCGAAGTTACACGTCCTGAGCGAATGCCAGGCGCTGTCCGCCGCGCATGTCAATCACAAGCGAACTCTGGATGTGGTTCAGCAGACAAGCTGTTCGCGAGAAATCTTCAGGCCATTCAAATTTCCGAGCGCGGTCACGGCCACGGACTCGGTGCGGAAGAAGTCGTTGGCCATTTCGTGCACATCTTCGGCGGTCACTGCCTCGATCTTCGCAATCAGGGCGTCCATGCCGTAGAACCTGTCGAAGTACATATCCTGGCGCGCGAGATTTGACATGCGCGCGGTCGAGGACTCCAACGACAGCATGAGGCTGCCCTTCAACTGGTCTTTGGCGCGCCGCAGTTCCTCCTCCGACAATGTCTCGGTCTTCAGCTTCTTGAATTCCGAAATAACCGATTGAACTACCTTGCCGGCTGATTCACGCGAGGTCCCCGCATACACCGAAAGGCAACCCGTGTCACGATAGGGGCTCAGATCACTGTAAATCGAATACGCCAGACCCTGCCGCTCGCGAATGTTTTGGAACAGCCGCGAGCTCATGCCTCCGCCCAGCAATGTGTTCAGAACATAGGAAGCGAACCGCTTCTCGTGGGCAATCGGATGGGAGGGGACGCCAAGACAGATCTGCACCTGTTCGAGCGATTTCTTGTTGCGCAAGGTAATGCGCGGGACAATCTTCGGGGCCGAGCGATGAAATCCGTTCTTGAGCGGTGTCATGCCCTCAAAGTGCTTGGCTACCAGTTCGACAAAACGAGCGTGATTCAGATTTCCAGCCGCCGAGATGATCAGGTTCCCCGGCGTGAAACTTTTCTGATACAGCTCGAGAATCGCCGGCTGTTCAAATCTCCTGACCGTCTCCTTCGTGCCCAGGATTGGTTTCCCCAGCGGATGATCCTTCCAGAAATTTTGCGTGAAGATCTCGTGTACGAGGTATTCCGGACTGTCCTCGTCCATTTTGATTTCTTCCAGAATGACGCGCCGCTCGCGAATGATGTCATCGTTCGCGAACACCGGATTCAATACGAGATCCGACAGCACCTCCAACGCGATGGGCAGATGCTCATCGAGGACCTTGATATTGAAGCAGACGCACTCCTTGGCCGTAAACGCGTCCAGATTTCCACCAATCGAATCCACCTGGCGCGCGATGGCTTCCGCGGAACGCTTCTTGGTCCCTTTGAAAACCATGTGTTCGATGAAATGGGAGAGGCCGTTGCTTTCGGGCTCTTCGTCGCGGGACCCTGTCTTGATCCAGATTCCGATGGAAATGGACCGGATGTGTTGCATCTCCTCCGAGATGAGGGTCAGCCCGTTCGGGAAAACATGCCGATGAATATTGCGTAATTCTTCGACCATAGGGTTCTGCCCGGGTCCGATGGAGACGACCCCTGGGTCCGGGGGGATCATTCTATTTTCACACACCACGGGCCAGCCCGCCGTACGAATTGCTACTATCTGAAAATCAACAACTTACGAGACTTATAAGTATGTGTGACATGAACTTCGCAATGCGCTCGTCGTATCTGGTCTAAAATCCAGGCAAGTGCGCCGCGTGAGGATAAGCCTGGAATGGAGCCGGCATACAAATCGTTGGTGGGCCTGGATCTGAGAGAGTTGGGCGAACTGATGGAGGAATTCGATCAGCCCGCCTACCGCGCACAGCAGCTTTTTGAATCGCTGTACCGGCAGCGAGTCGAGTCGACCCAACAGATCTCAAACCTCCCGCAACAACTCCGCGGGGATATGGCGAACCTCGGTATTTCGCTGGGCTGGCCAAAAATCGAGAGTAAGTTTACTTCCACCGATGGTACGGTCCGTTATCTGATCGCTTTCCCGGACGGCCAGTCGGTCGAGGCGGTCTGGATGCCGGAAGGCGATGGCGGCGAAACTGGAGACGGCACCGACGCGGGAGAGGAAGCCAGCGTCGGCGGCAGAACCTGGGACCGCGCCACCATCTGCATTTCCAGCCAGGTCGGGTGCGCGGTGGACTGCCATTTCTGCCTCACGGCCCTGCTTGGGATGAAGCGCAATCTGACTGCGGGCGAGATTGTCGGCCAGGTTTGTGCGGTCCTGAGCGACCAGCGGGTATCGCCTCCGCAACAGCGCGTCAATCTCGTATTTATGGGTATGGGCGAGCCCTTCCTGAACTATGACAATTGTATGAAGGCGGTGCGCTTGCTCGTCGAAGGAGTGCGCATTCCGGAATCGCGCATGACGCTATCCACTGCCGGGATCGTGCCTCGCATTCACGATTTTGGTGCCGAGCCGGTTCGCCCCAAGCTGGCCATTTCGTTGAATGCTTCGAATGACGAACTGCGCTCCCGGGTGATGCCGATCAATCGCAAATGGAATCTGGAAATGCTCGTGAAAGCTGCGCGTTCATTTCCCTTGAGGCCGCGGGAGCGTCTGACGTTTGAATACGTTTTGCTCGACCAGGTGAACGATTCGTCCCAGAATGCGCGCGAGATGGCGGAACTGATTCGCGGCGTCTCTGCAAAGGTAAATCTCATTGCTCTGAACCCAGGTCCAGGAATTGACTTCCGAACTCCGGAGCGCGAGCGCGTGCTGGCGTTTCAACAAATCCTGATCCGAGCCGGCATCCCTACTTTCATTCGGCGGCCGAGGGGTCGGGACATCTACGCAGCCTGTGGACAACTCAAGCGCACGGTCGAAATGGCAGCCGCCGAGCCGGCCGGTACAGAAGCGAAGCGCAACTAAATGGCCGGTCGCGGATTTACTGCTGCCTGAAGTGCAGGGCTGGACATTTTCGCGGGTACTTCCTGCGGAGCCACCAAGGACCGGGTGCCCGCCATCGGAATTTCGATGCTGACCGTAGTCCCACCTTCTGCGCGACTCGTGCACAGAATGATTCCTTGATGCTCCTGGATAATGCCGTAACATGCGCTTAAGCCGAGGCCCGGACCTTGGCCCACAGTTCTTGTTGTATAGAAGGGATCAAATCCCTTCTCCGGTTCACGCGCGCCCGGCCCGTTATCGGAGAATTCCACCACAATCGCATTATCGTTTCGACGCGTCTTGATCGAAAAAATCCCTCCGCCCACTTCCTCCAGCGCATGAAGGGCATTGCTCGCGATATGCAGGAACACCTGCAGGAGCTGATTGGGATCACCCGAAACCTGAGGCAGGTCGGGCCACAGATTCACGTGCAACTCAACGTGGTGAGAGCTGAATTGCGGCTGCTGCAGCTTCATGGCGGTCTGAACGACGGTGTTTAAGTCTACGGGAATCTTTTCCCCGGGCACTTGCCGCGCGAAGTTCAACAGACTGGCGATCAGGACTCGAGTTTTGCGTACTTGTTGCGCGATCTTGGCGGCGAGGGTTCGTTGATCCTCGGTCAGGCCCGATTCGGCCAGCAACTCTGAATAGCCCAGCATCGCGGTCAGGGGATTATTGAGTTCGTGGGCCGCCCCTCCCAGCAGTTGTCCAAGCGATGCAAGTTTTTCCGACTGGATCAGTTGGGTCTGCAGGCGCTTCAGATCTTCAAAGGATTGCTCCGAGGTATGCAACAACCGGATCAGTTCGTGATCGAGCAGTTGCTGCCTGAGGAAAACGACGCCGCCCATGATCATCATGGTAACCAGCGTGAGAATGAGGCGAAAATCGTGCACTCGAGCCGGAGCGCTGCTGTCAAACACCGACCATGCTGCGAACAGAGGCAGTGAGAGAATCACTACCATACTCAAGCGCGCAACCCAGACTCCATGCCGGCCGGGCGCTTCTGAGCTCTATTCCTGCAGACGCAGGTCTTGCCCGAGCACTCCCACCACGCTGATCCATCCCATCGATGCCGCTACCGGAAGATCGTATAAGCTTCCCGTGTAATACACGTTCCGCAGGATGGCCCAATTTGCGATATAGGAACTGAGCGCATACACCAGGCTTGCTCCAAACCAGTGAGCGTAAATTCTCTTCCAGCCACTCCGGCTCCTCATCCACACAATCACGAGCCCTGCCAGAAAGACCAGCTTTTCGGTCAGGTACAGCGCGTTCAGGCTTCGACCATAAGCCAGTTCATCGCGATACGCGTATTGCCAGGGGATCACCGCAAACAGATACAGGTACACCCACCAGGTGAGCAACAGCACAAAATCGAGTCGGCCAAGTCTCGCCTCATGATCATCCTGCTGCGTCTGGGGTTGCAGAGCCAGTGCCGCCATCATCGGAACGAAATGCAGGAAGATCACGATGTCGCCTACAAACGGCTGTGGCACGTCGTTTCGAAGCACCACTTCGATGTAGCTCCACATGAGCTGGTAGGAGAGCCAGAAAGCAATTCCCAGTGTCATCAAGACCCAGAACAGCCGGGTTTGACCGTGGTTGCGCGCGATATTCGGCAGCAAGGCGGCGGTGGCGGAGAGCAGCAGAATGCACTGGGCTACATCGCTGAAAATGGTGAGGGCGAATCCCGGCGGAATCAGTATCGACGCGCACACCTGCGCGAAGACAAAGCAGCCTGCAGCCAAAATCCAAAGTTTCGAGTGTTCCGACAAGAGATTCCTTCGGGTCCAATTCTAGACGCCGAACCAATGTTTCGAAGGTTACTTCCGTAACACCGGCCCCCGGGACCGGCTGTGCCGTGCCGCCAACTTTGACTTGCTATATGGTTATTGAATCAATAATATCCGTTCATTCCACAAAACTACTGGGGTGCTGTGATCCGTTTCCCATTCCAGGCCACCGCACATCGGATGTTTTCCCGGCTGCGGGCCCCAATCATTCCAGGGGAGGTACGCCGGATTGAACGCTATTTAGCGTCGGCCCGCGTGTTTCTTGCCATTTCCGCCCTGGTGGCCATCTGGATGGACCCTTCCGAACTGGGTTACTCCCTATGGGGCTTCGGGATTCTCGGCCTGTACATCGTGCATGGCGTCGTGGTCATGTTGCTGTTGCGGTTCCGAAAAGAGTCCACCCCTTCTTTTCGGCTCCTGGTGCATGCTGCCGATATCGTCTGGCCGGTTCTGGTCATCCTCTTTGCCACCGGGCAGGGCGGCCCATTTTTGCTCTTTTTCGTCTTCGTGCTGGGCGCGTCCGCCTATCGTTGGGGACTCTGGGAGACATTCGGGACTTCGATCGCCACCGTCTGCCTTTTGTGGGCCGAGAGCTTTGCCATAAAGCACGGCGTTGCTGCGCACATCGACAAGATTCTGCTGCAGCATGGCTGGAAAGCACTCGCCGTGCGCACCGCTCAATTTGAGCCCAAGCACCTGTTCATGCTATCGGCTTACTTGTTGGTGATGGGGCTGTTGCTCGGATATCTCGCAGAACAGCAGAAGCGGCTCAGGGCGGAGCGCGCGATTATTGCCCGGGTGCTTGGTCGCGCTCGGGTGGAAGCCGGGCTCACCGGAACCCTGCAGGCCATTCTCGGAGAACTTCTTACCGTCTTTGGTTCTCATCGTGCCTTGATGGCGTCGCAGGAAACCAACAAGTACCGTGTCTTCGTGGGCGACCTGGAAGGCGTCGAGGGCGGGCTTGGGCAGTTGCGCTGGCTTGATTCCTCGCCCACCGATCGCGAATCCTACTTGTACGAGTCCGACGCTGACGTATCTCACGTGGTTCAAAATGGGAACAGTAACCGGGTCGTTGCACTCGACCGCAATGGCGTACGCCTGCGGCAGGTGTCCCCGCAGCCGTTAACGCCGTTCAGCAAGCTCTACCAATTTGATTCTCTTTTGGCAGTGTCCTTCGTGTTCGCGCAGGAATGGTGGGGAAGAATTTTTCTTCTCGACCCCAGACTCGGCGGCGATCGCGAAGAAGAATTACGTTTTTTGCAGGAACTGGTGCGGCAAGTGGGCCCGGCCGTTTATAACGTCTACCTGTTGCGTCGCCTTCGGCAGCGTGCCGGCGCGGTGGAGCGCGCCCGGGTGGCCCGGGAGCTTCACGACGGCGCTGTGCAATCCTTGATTGCCATGGAGATGCAAGTGGACGTGGTTCGCCGCCAATCGGCGACCCAGTCGAGTCCGGTCACCGCCGAACTCGGACGGATCCAGGGCCTGTTGCGCGAGGAAGTCCTCAAATTGAGGGAACTCATGCAGCAGATGAAATCCCTCGACGTCGATTCCAGTAACCTTTTTCGTTTTCTCGAAGACGCAGTCGAGCGCTTTCAGCGTGAGACCGGGATTGGTGCCCGCTTCGTATCTGAGATTGACCGGCTGCACTTGCAGCAGCGCATCTGCCGGGAATTAGCCCGAATCGTACAGGAGGCCCTGGTGAATGTCCGCAAGCACAGCAATGCCCGCGAGGTCCTGGTGCGCATGAGTGCCGACGACCAGTACTGGCGTCTCACCATTGAAGATAATGGTCGAGGATTCCCTTTTTCCGGAAGATTTTCACAGGCCGAATTGGAAGAAATGGGTAAGGGACCAATGGTAATTCGCGAGCGCGTTCGTTTGATTGAGGGCGAACTCACGATAGAATCAAATCCGGGTCGTGGGACAAAGCTCGAAATCACTGTACCGCGGCATAGGGAAGCCGGTTATGGACAATAAGAGATCGCAAAATATTCGGATCGTCATTGCTGACGACCACCCGATTTTTCGGGATGGCCTTCGCCGCCTGCTGGAAGCAGAGCCCGGCTTGAAAGTGATTGGAGAGGCTTCTGACGGTTCCGACGCGGTCAGGCTGGCTCGTCAACTGAAGCCCGACATCCTTCTTCTGGATCTCGCCATGCCGCGCACTCCGGGACTGGAGGCATTGCGCGATTTGAGTGTGGGAACCGGTTCCAACGGCGTGAAAGTGATTCTGCTTACGGCAGCCGCTGAGAAACACCAGATCGTCGAGGCTTTGCAGCTCGGCGCGCGCGGAGTGGTTCTGAAAGACTCCGCCACCCAGCTCCTGCTCAAAAGCATTCATACCGTCATGACTGGCGAATACTGGGTCGGCCGAGAGAGCGTTTCCAATCTCGTCCAGTACCTCAGAACCCAGATGCAGGCCTCGAACGAGGAATCCCGGCAGAAGAAATTCGGGCTGACTCCGAGAGAATTGGAGATTGTGTCGGCCGTCGTCGCGGGATATTCCAACAAGGAAATCGCCGAGTATTTCAAAATCAGCGAAGACACGGTGAAGCATCATCTCAGCAACATCTTCGATAAATTGGGGGTTTCCACCAGGCTGGAATTGGCGTTATTCGCGGTGAACCAGGGGCTCCCGTTGAAAGGAATACCTTAACTCCATTCATGGCAGTAGTTTGCGCGTATGGCACTTTCGTGCCATGCCCATCCACTTCAGTGCCATGGCTTGCGGGAGGCACCAAAACTAGCATTATGGAAGGGTATCTCTAGGCAGAGATTTGCACTTACACTCTCTGGGTGATGATTTTGCTCGGGGAAATTCGCCGTTCAAGACGGAGGAGCCTGTGACAAAGTTCTTGCATACGTTATGGTCGGACGAGTCCGGTCAGGACATCGCGGAATACGCAGTGATGCTGGCCGTGATTCTGGTGATTGTCGTTGGGACCATCCGGTTGATCGGATCCAACGCGAACACGGTGTTCTCGCAAGTAGGCAGCTCGATTCAGTAAGCTTTCGACTTAGAAGCCGTTCTTGCGTAGTTGTTTCTAATCTCGCTGTTTGGGATTTCGCACTCTCGGCACTTTTGAACGCCGCTCGCCGCGTCAAATACCCGCTCCCCAGCCAGAGCGCTTCTTCGATCTCCGGATTCTCCTCGCCTATTTCGCTTCAGGCGCTGGAGATGCTGTCGCTGCAGGAACGGTGGAGGCCACTCTCTCCGCGCCGGTCGTCGTAATTCTCGTCACGTACGGGAATACCGGCGTTACCTCGAACGGCATTTTCTCCCGTGCCGATAGCAGAGCCACGGGCTTGGTCTTTGCCAGGCTTGCCTGGCTGCTCCACGGATCCACCTTGATTCGCCCGCCCAGAGGCAGAGCGGCAATCTGATCCTTTTTGCGTTCGTCCAGCTGCGGAGCGGAATTCAGCAGCGCTGACATCCGCAGCGTCTTGCCATATACCAGCCCATCTCCCAGCCGCGCCCGTATCAGATTCTTCAAATCCGGAGCTCGATCCTGGAGCGCCTTGAGAAAGAGCCCCGCATTTCCCAACTTGTCTTTGTAAGGAGAATTGGCCAGGAGTTCGAGAGCCCTTTTGTCAGCGTCATCTTCGTCACGCCGGCTGCGCTGGAAATTGAAATTCGAGAACGTATCCTCATCCGCAAAGAACATCCGGTCATTGAACGCATACCGGGTATCCAGCTGATGCCCTAACGCGATATGCGCCAGTTCGAGAGACAGGACCATCGCGAGAGATGCCTCATCGGGTAGCACATCGAGCAGCCCACGACTCACCACGATCGTATGTCCGATGGTAAAAGACTCCAATGGGGCGGTGAGCAGCACGCGCGCCCGAATCTCCGGCTGAATATCGAGATTATTGGTGACGACCAGGTTGTTCACCACCGTCGTCAACACCTTATCCACATCGCCCGTAGGGGCAAGCAGCCCGATCTTCTGCAGCCGTTCGACAGCATTGTCTTCGGCCTGGCGTTGCCACATCCGCTCCGCTTCCACCGGCGTGGCGTCCTGCCCAGCCTCGCTCTGGTCCTTCACCTCCTGCGGTGCATCCACCTGAATGGAAGTGAACTCGTCGGTTCGACCCAGGTTCTTGATGTCGTATCCCCAAAGCCGTGTCTGAGCCTTAAAACGCAAGGCCTGCGTCATCCGGTACTTCAAATCGGATTCTTCGCTATACACGTAGGCTGGCAACCACACGCCTGGTCGCATGTTCAGCCGCCAGCTGTCGAAGTGCAGATAAAACGATGTGCTCGCATGCGGAGCATAGGTTCCGTTGAAGCGGACAATGTTGTAGTCCTGGTCCTCGACCCAAATGCGTCCCAGGAACCGGCCCTTTCCGGCTGATGCTTTCGGCTGTACGTCGATCACCAGGCAGCGGGTCTCGCCCAGGAATTCGCGACGGACGAAGGTCAGGTTGTAGAACCTTTTCTGGAAGTCATCGTCCATCATGACCATCTGCGCAAAGCCAAGCGGGAGAAAATGCAATGAGTACACGCTGGTCAAGCTGTCCAGCATGCGACGGCCGAAGCCGGGACGTCCCACAAACGCCCGATCGTCGGTCCCGTTGCTCATATCCAGCCGGCCGAGAAAATAGTGATCGGCCACGGGAACCGCGCCAAGCTCTTTATCGGGCTTCATGTTCTGGATATAGGTTTCCACCAGGGGATGCATGTGGCGCATTTGCGCGACGAAGAAATGCTCCCGTTCGACGACTCGGTCAATGACCTGGTCAAAGGAGGTCGGCGCGGTTGCACTCGTGGACGCAGGCAGCTGCGTCATCGTGGCCGGCGTCGGCGTATCGGAATCAGAATTTTTTGTGGTCTGAGCGACAACCCCTGATACGAAACAAGATGCGAGCAGAACGGGAAACCAAACGAATCTGAAACTGCGCATAGACCCCTTCATGAGGCGTGTTGCCTCAGGCCAACTGGAAAATTATATGTAACACGGCGGTGGAGTCGGAAGGTTGGCCGTCCCGCATCGCCGGTTTGAAGTTGATTTTTTCGGCAGCTTGCACCGCGGACTCATCCAGGCCGTGCCCCAGTCCCCGCACCACCCGCAGCA
>Ga0307478_10003383_pt1 | contig 11856 bp, 10 predicted proteins | sample atmos_gasesECM4C_2_FD_203713 | JGI IMG/M metagenome (GOLD analysis project Ga0307478, IMG submission 203713) | Hardwood forest soil microbial communities from Morgan-Monroe State Forest, Indiana, United States - atmos_gasesECM4C_05 | ecosystem: Environmental > Terrestrial > Soil > Temperate...
ACACGCGACTACTCGCTCTTCGAAAACCCCGTCACTGTGGATTACTTCACCAGCGAGTAGCGGAAACGTGCAAGTAGCTTGGAACAGCGGCGCTCCAGCGGCCTGCCCGGTTTCGCCGAAGCCCCGAGCGAAGCCGAGGAGGAAGCCGAATGGGTCGCGTAAGCCGTGCCCAATCAATGCCGGCTTCAGCTCTCGAAGTCCAATCTTGTCTTCGCAACTCGCTTACTGACAACGTCCCGGTCGTCCGCTGGGAGAGTCTCCATGTCTCGGTCTCAGAACCCGATGATTCCCCCACGTATCAACAACGCAAACATCCTCGCTTTTTCGCCATTGACGCTTCCCGGCCGCTGGCAGATAATCCCGAAGTCAATGTCCATTGCGATGTTTGGCGCATTCCCCCCAGCGAAAGGCTTAATCCCTGAGCCCATAAACTCGGCTTCGTCTTCCCTATTGCCAAAGACCGCCAATCAGCTTGGGAAACAAAAACCACACACCAACACTTGAAGGAGTGAAACCATGAGGCATACTCGATTGACGAAACCCATAGGCATACGAATGATCGCAGGGCCACTGGCTGGCTTGCTATTTGCGATCCTAGCTGTTCCACTCGGCGCCCAACCGGTGCCCACAGCCCGTCCGTATTACGACATCACCAAGGAAGTCACGCTCAATGGCACCGTCTCGAGTGTGTTCAAGAGAGCCGCTGCGGGCATGACCGCGGGCTCCCACCTGATGCTCGCGACCTCATCCGGAACCGTGGACGCAAGTCTGGGAAAGTGGGGTATGCAGGGCAAAGGGGCTCTCTCCGTCGGCGCCGGTCAGCGAGTTGAGGTAACCGGCGTGATGAAGACCTTTAAGAGCAAGGAACTCTTCATAGCCCGCACCGTGAAGGTCGGCAGCCAGGTCTATACCATGCGCAACCAGTACGGCATCCCCGTGTCGCCGCAGTCACGTGCGCGTGCCGGCCAGAAGCCCTCGGTGTTTAGCAGCTCTGCGAAGAAAGGTGAGTCTCTATGAACCGCAAACTTTACGGGATCTTCCTCGCCCCAGTCTTCTTGGCTTTAAGTTTCTTGATGGGCTGCGGCAGTTCAAGCCATAAGACCACCACCACTCCTCCTCCTCCTCCGGCGACGACTCCTTTCGCGTTCTATCTGAGCGGAATGGAAGCCATCAACTCAGGCCCGAACTACTACGCTCTCGCAGGCGCGGTCACCATTGACTCGAGTGGCAACGTCACCGCCGGTGAGCAAGACTACAACGACGGTTTTGGAATCACCTCACCGCAGCCCAGCGGCGATTCAATCACCGGAGGAACTCTGACGGTCGACCCTACCACCGGCCAGGGAACACTCACTCTGATCACGAACAACACGAACGTGGGCGTAAGCGGAACCGAAACCCTCGGCGTCCAGTTCGTGAACGCTAACCACGCTCTCATCGCTCAGTTTGATGGGTCCGCAACCTCCAGCGGGAGCATGGACTTGCAGACACTGTCTACCGCACCCTCCGGCGGCTTTGCATTCACTATGACCGGAGTGGACCCCAGCTATAACCCAATTGCGTTCGGGGGCGTGTTCACCCTCCCCAGCGCAACCACCGATGAGGTCGACGTCAATGATAATGGAACCACGCAGGCCGCACTGCCTCTGACCGTATCGCTCGGCACAGCCGATGCTTTCGGGCGGGGCGTTGTGACCAGCAGTGCCATGTACAACGGTACGCCGATCCTGCTCAACTACTACGTCGTTGGTTCGGAGGCGATAAGGATCATTGACGTGGATCCCAGCACATCGACGGGTCCCAGCGACGTGGCCGTCGGCTCAGCATTCGGCCAGGGCACAAACGCTACCGGCGGCGCTGACGCCTCGCTCGTCAACTCCGCTTTCGCAATTTCCGCCGACCCGTTCGGGTCTTCATACGGCGTGGCGGGCCAGATCGTTACCACCCCCGCTGGCGGTACCTACTCGGGCGTGGCCGAAGATGTTGAGTTGGACACTCCATTCATATCAGGATTGGCTTCCGTGATCGTTGGCTCCTATTCCATTGCGGCCAATGGATACGGCAGCATGACGGTCGCTGGCTTCGGAGGCGGGAACGTCCACACGCTCCAGGTTTATGCGACGGACCCAACTCTCAACCTGAACGATCCTAATAACACAACAACTGACGTAGGCGGCGCTCTCCTCCTTGACTTCGATGCAGCTCTTTCCGGCGGCACAGGAGTCGCGGTTCCGCAAACCGATAACACCAGTACAGATTTCAATGGTACCTACACTGCTGCATGGCAGGATTTCAACAACTTCGAAAGCGGCTGCGGCGACTGCGAGTTCGATATGGTCTCGCAGGGAACGATGGCCTCGGGCGGTGCGTTGAGCCTCACCGGACTGGTCAGCGATCCCTTCGAGACGTTGGGCGCGGGAGCCACGACCGCGACTGGAGCCACGTTCACCTCAACTCCGCTCCCAGACTCGGTCAACGCTGGGCGCTTCACGATGTTGTCGACCAATACGCCGGCGAATCCGCTGGTAGGTGCCATCACCAGCACAGATTCGGGATCTCTCGATGCGATCATCTACCAGGCCAGTGCCTCACAGTTGTTCTGGCTTGAATATGACCTCACCAGCGTATTCGTTGGCCCCATCGAGGGGCAGACATCGCTAACCGGCATACCCGCGGTGGCGCGCTCGGAGAAAGCCCAGGCGAAGCAAAAATAACAGCCAGTTCCAGAAAGGGCACAGCCGCAATAATCCGGCTGTGCCCACAAAATACCGTTCAATTCGTGGCGCACTCCGGTGCGCCACCTTTTTCTGCCCGACGTCCGCGCGAATTCCTATTCCGAAGTCGACGCCTCCATTCTCTTCTCCCATGTCGCCATCGGACGCCATTGCCGTATCCGCCGCTGCATCATCGACCGCAACTTCCACCCTTCCGAAGGCACGACGATCGGCTATGACACCGAAGCCGACCGCTCCCGCTACTTCGTCACCGACAGCGGCATCACCGTCGTCACACGCGACTACTCGCTCTTCGAAAACCCGTCACCGTGGATTACTTCACCAGCGAGTAGCGGAAACGTGCAAGTAGAGATGGAATAACAGCGCTTCAGCGGCCTGCCCGGTTTCACCGAAGTCCCGAGCGAACCCGAGGGGGAAGCCGTGTCTCGGGCTCAGAACCCCGATGCTTCCCCCACCTATCAACAAGTCAAACAATCATGCTTTCGTCATTGACGCTGCCTGACCGCTGGCACATAATCCTGAATCGGTGTCCGTCGCGATGCTTGCCCCTCCAGCGAAAGGGTTAATCTCTGAGTCAATACACTCGGCTTCGTCTTTCCCATTGCCGCAGACCGGGAACCAGCGTGGGAAACAAAAACCACACACCAATTCTTGAAGGAGCGAATCCATGAGGCGTACTCGATCGACGAAACCCATACGCATACTAACCATCGCGGGGTCGCTGGCCGGCCTCTTGTTCGCGAGCCTGGCTGTTCCACTCGGCGCCCAACCGGCGTCCAAAACCCTTGTTGGACAAGGCTTTGGTGTGGTCTACGACGCGGCGCACGAAATCACTCTCACCGGGACCGTCCAGGAAGTCGTCACCCGCCGCATGGCCGGCAGGCCAGCCGGCATGCATCTCTTTGTGGCCGGCCCGCAGGGCTTAGTCGATGCCCACGTCGGACCTTTCCTGAGCCGGGAAATGAAAGAGTCCCTGCACACCGGCACCCCGGTTCAGATCGTCGGGGCTATGGCGTCACTGCGCGGGAGGCATTATATGTTGGCCCGCCTACTGACCGTCGGCGGCAACACCGTCACCCTGCGAAGTGACCACGGATTCCTCGTCCGTTCGCAGGTTTCGGGTACCAAAACCAAAGACGCGGCCAGCCTTGAATCAAACGGAGGTGTCCGATGACATTCCCCAAATCCATTCTTCTTCTGATCGGCCTGACCATGCTTGCGGCTCTGGTGGCCTGCGGCGGCAGCAGCCATCACACCCCGCCCCCCCCGCCTGTCATCACCATCACCTTGAGCACGGTTCCCAGCACCCTTGCCGTCAACAGCCAAACCCCCATCACCGCAACTACCACTGACACCGCAGGTGTGAACTGGTCCGTAGCCTGCGTTAGCACCAGTGGCGCCTGCGGCACGTTTAGCGCGTCGCAAACCACCACCGGCACGGCGACCAACTACATCGCGCCCCCGGCCCCCACCACCGGCGTGGTCATCACCGCAACCTCAGCGACCACCAACACGATAAACGCAAGTACTTCGCCTGCCATCACCATCACTGGAGCCACCCTGGCCGATGGCAGCTATGTCTTCTCGCTGGCTGGAGTGAATGCAAACGGGAGTTACTACGTCGCCGGAGAGATCGCGATCTTAGGCGGCCTGATCACCGGCGGCGAGCAGGACTTCGTCGATGATGTTCATGATCGCCTTGACGCGATCAACGGCACCACCGCCCCCGGCACCGGCGCTAGCACAATAGCCTACACCGCCGACGGCAACCTGCAGATCACCCTGGTAACGTGCAACGGGACGGCCTGTGGCTCAGAGGACACCAGCGTCGGCGTAAACGGCACCGAGACCATCAATGGCACGATTCTTCCGCTTAGCACCACCGGCAGGACCTTCCTTACCGAGTTCGACTCTTCGGCTTCGGGCAGCGGAGAATTGGAGCAGCAAGATGCTGTTGCAGCCGCTGCGACTCCAGCCCACGGCTACGCCTTCGTCCTCAACGGCAAAGACCATGGCATCCCTCCAAACGGCGCTTTTCCGGAAGCCATCGGCGGCATCATCAACATCGACGGCGCTACCGGTCCCGGGACAATCTCGGGAACAGGCAGCATTTTCGACGCAAATGATAACAGCACCACTTTCCCGGGTCTGGACTTCGCCAGCACCAGCATAGTTTCCGCTCCTGACCCCATGGGCCGTGTAACGTTCACGCTAGACACCAATTCCGCCCACTTCCCAGAGATCAAGCTGGCTGGCTATATCGTTGACTCCAAACACATCCGGCTGGTGGAGATCGCCGATACGTATCAGGCTACTCTAGGGGGTGTCGCCTTCAATCAGGCCAGTACCGGAGGCTTCACCGCCGCTAACGTCGCTGGCACCTATGTAATCGGCATGAGCGGCGCTGACACCAACAACTCAGTGCTGCAAGTTGTCAATCAGCTCACTCTCACTGCCGGTCCCCCCGCTACCGTCGCCGGTTTCGTCGACTACAACGATATCGCCACCTCATCAGGGATGGCGGCGCCTGCCACAAGTCCGGATCCCGTAACGGCTGCGGCTTACACACTGGATGCCTCCGGCGCCGGAGATGTAACCATATCCAACATCAACGACGGAACCAGCGCCACCAGCGGCGATTTCCCCGCCGGCCTTGGCTATAACCTTCAACTCTATTTGGACGGGAACGGCCATGCCCTGGCTATCAGCATGGACGGATCTGACGTCATTGGTGGCGTTGGCTATACCCAAAGCGGAGCCGGCAATTTCACCGCTGCCTCGTTCAACGGCCCCTACGGCCTGGATGTCACCGGCGTGGATGCAGCCACGACCGAGTTCGACGGCGTCGGTCCAGTCAGCGCTACCGGAACCGCCGAAACCATCGCGGGAACAGTTGACCTCAACTGGCTCTTCACCGCCACAACCTACCCCGCTACGGCTGTGACCGGGGCTTTCGTCACTACTGGCGCGAGCGCCCCGAACGGCATCTTTACCGGTACTATCACCGGCGTGGATGTCGACAGCTGCATCCAGGTCGGCATCCCCAGTTGCAGCGTCGATCAGTTCAGCTACTACCTGATCGACGCAACTGGAGACAACATAGCCATCGAAACCGACGAGAACCAGCTAACCCTCGGATTCTTCCTCCAACAATAGCCGAGGCCTTACCAATTCGTCTTCAACAGTGGCGCACTCCGGTGCGCCACTTTTTTCTCGCCTGAGAAAATCCTGAAAGTCCGACTGCGGGGCTTCGCAAGGTAGTCAAGGCTTCGTCGGCGAAGTTCACTCCGCCGCAACCGGTGGAACACCGGCGTTCGGTCTGGCTAGCTTAGGCATGGCGCCGATCGCAGCCAGAAATCGCGTGTTGTCGATCAATTGCCAGACTTCGACACACTTTCCGCGGTCGAACAAATGAAGCAGCACTCCGGGCGCGACGATAAAATTATTGGTCGCGGCATACCCCATGTATTCGCCTTTGTGTCTGGCATAGAACGTATACCGGTGAGCCACTTTCTCACCATCGCAAAAGATGTCCTGACTATCGATTCTCCGGTCGGGAAACCCCCGCAAGGTCTGCTGGAAATGCTCTCGCAATCCACCGACACCGCGCTTAATGTTACCGAAACCATGGTGCAGAACACCCTTGTCATAAAGCCCAAGGTAGCCTTCCATGTCCTTCGCGTTATAGCGCTCTGCCGCCAGTTGAATCGCCTTTATGTTCTCGTCTCTGGGCATCAGCGCCCCTCTCGCACACCAAAAACTCTAGCCCCGACACACTTTACCTAGAGTCTATCGACACGATTGGCCTTTCCTCTAGCGACATCACCCCCGCGGAATCCAGCTGTGCAACCCTCGCCAGGCTTCAAAATAACGGAACGTTCCCAGTGTGACATCAAATCCCCCTTTTGCTCGCTGCTACAATGCCCTGTTTCGCCTAACTTGATTCTGCGCCCTGATCTCACTCGGGTTGGACCCGTCGAACTTGCGGGACTACATCCGCGTACTGTCTTGTGAGGCAGCCCGTGGTCCGGGCGGGAACCAGCGGGTTCCAGTTCAAAGAGAACGGTTTCGTCAAAAGCTGAAAGCGGACAGCGGACAGCCAATTTTCCGGGGAGCTTTACTTTGGAGGACGTCCAGGTAGTCGCGATGCTGGTGCGCCGCTGCGTTGCCGGCGACGCCGCCGCCTGGGAAGAAATCGTCCAGACCTACAATCGCCGTATCTATAACATCTGCTTCCGCTTCGCAGGATCCGCCACCGACGCCGAAGACCTCGCCCAGGAAGTCTTCATCAAAATGTACCGCACCCTCGCCACCTACGACAGCTCCAAGGGAGCATTCGTCACCTGGATCACCACCATCACCCGCAACCTGCTGGTCGATCATTTCCGCAAAACCAAGCAGGACCGCATCACCGACTCGCTCGACGCCACCTCATCAGCTCACGAAGACGCCCAGCCCCTGAGCGAGCAAATTCAGGACCAATCTGCCCCGCCCGACCAGCGCGTCCGCAGCCGTGAGGTAGGCGAAAGCGTTCATGCCGCCCTCGCAAGGCTTTCTCCAGAGCTTCGTGAGGCAGTGATTCTAAGGGATTTACAGGATTTTGACTACCGTGAAATTGCAACCGTCTTGAAGGTGCCGGAGGGAACTGTGAAATCTCGAATAAATCGTGGCCGGGCGGAACTTGCCCGCCTCTTACAACGTACCTATAGGCAGGTGATGTGATGCCGAATCCCACCAATCACGGAATGCAGTGTCCAGAGTTTGAAGGCCTCGTCAGCGACGCGCTCGATGGCGTCCTGACCGGCGCTCAACTCGATGCCTTCCACGCCCACGCCCGGACTTGTTCCGCGTGCGGGCCGCTGCTCGCCGAAGTTACGGCGGGCCGCAACTGGCTGAAGGATCTCACGGAGGTGGAGCCTCCAGTCAGTCTGGTCACCAACATTCTGGCATCAACAACCGGCGTTGACACCCAACGCCTGCGGGTGAACGTGTCCGCTTCGCGAGCTTCAGGACTGGGCGTTTCCTGGTGGGAACGCGCACAAGCCTGGGCCTCGGGATCGCTGCAACCCGTCTGGTCCACGGTTCGGCAGCCGCGGTTCGCCATGTCGTTTGGCATGGCGTTCTTTTCCCTGTCGGTGGCCCTGAGCGTACTCGGCGTGAAACCCGCCGACCTCCGTTCAGTGAGCCTGCGTCCCGCCGCTCTGCGGCACACCTACTACAACACGCAAGCCCGCGTAGTCCGGTACTACGAAAACATCCGGTTCGTCTACGAGGTGGAATCGCGCGTTCGCGAACTCAAGCGCACCGTCGAACCCGCCCGGCCTTCGGGTGAAGCCGCCCCGGAAAAAGATAAAGAAAAGAAAGATCCCAAGAACGACACAACACAACAGCCCGAGCAGAAGCAGGATCGCGATTACAGCCAGAACGAGAACCATCTCATCCTGGCCCGCGCTCCCCTGGATCCACCTGTCTTCTATCCCTTAAATCAGGATCTGCCTGTAGTGTCGGTGACCACGTACAGGAGGTTCGTATGAACTGCGCCACACACACAGATATTGCCGCAGTGGCTTTCTGCCGCACCTGCGGCAAGCCGCTTTGCGGAAACTGCACTCGCGACGTTCGCGGAGTCGTCTACTGCGAGCCTTGCCTCGCCGCCCGTTTGGAAGGAACCACCCCGGCAGCGGCATTCGTGCCGCCAGCACAAACTGTGTATCCCCCGGTGGGAGCGGCTCCGAGGCCTTCGTCCGGCTCCGGCCCAAATCCCGCACTAGCCGGCATCCTCGCCGGATTCTTTCCCTTCGGCGTCGGCGCCGTCTACTGCTCGCAATACGCCAAAGGATTGGCGCACCTGCTCATTTTCGCCCTGCTCATCTTCGGTTCGGATCACGCCGGGAATTGGGACTGGCTTTTCGGCATCGGCATCGCTTTCTTCTACGTTTACCAGATCATCGACGCCGTGCGCACGGCCCGCGCTCTTCAGGAAGGCCAGCCCGCGCCCGATCCCATGGGTCTCGGCCAGACCTTCAGCATGGGAGAGAAGTTTGACAGCGGCAAATTGCCCGTCGGCGCCGTGATCCTCATCGGCCTCGGAGTGCTCTTCCTGCTGCACACCATGGGCATCATGGAACACGGCTTCGAACGCTTCTGGCCGCTGATTCTCATCTTCCTCGGCGGCTGGATGTTTTACCGAAACTGGGATCGTTCCCAGCGAGTCTGTGGCTGTGGACGTTGCAGTACGCGTTGGCTGATGGGCCCGGCCATGGTGCTTACCACCGGCATCCTGTTCCTGTTCCACACCATGGACATCGCCGAGCTTCATCGCACCTGGCCGGCCTGGATTCTGGTCGTCGGCATCGTCAAGCTGCTGCAGAGCAGCGCCTCGTCCGACGGACACGTCGGTCCGCTGCCTCCGGGGCCGTCTTCCGTCGTGCCGCCCCAACCACCACCCCCGCCACCCGATCCTGCAGCGACGTCTTCTTCCGGCGAGGTGAGCAATGTCTAGCCCGGTTCAACCTAATCCCGGCCAGCCTAATCCCGGCCAACCTAATCCGGTTCAGTATCCTGTGCAACCGCCGATTCCACCGCGCCACCGGCGCCGCTCTTTCGCCGGTCCGGTTGTTCTGATCGTGATCGGCATCGTCTTCCTGCTGGGCAACCTCCACCTTCTCTCCTGGATGCGGCTGGGAACCTTGTTCGCTCACTACTGGCCTCTGCTTCTAATTCTCTGGGGCGTCCTCAAACTCATCGAGTATCAGCAAGCACAGCGCGACGGCGTGCCCCCTCGCGGCATCGGCGCCGGCGGCGTTTTCCTGGTCATCTTCATCGTCGTCTGCGGACTCATGGCCACCCAGGCCGCGCGCTTCAACTGGGGAGAACTCCGCGACAACATGGGCATCGAAGAGACCGGCGACTTCGACAACATCTTCGGCGAGACTTTCAACTTCGACGACCACCTCGAACAGGACATCCCGCCCTCCGCTACGAGTCTGCGCGTCAACGACGACCATGGCGCCGTGCGCGTCACCACCTCCAACGACAACAAAATCACCGTCAGCGTGCGCAAGCGCGTGGGCGCAGATGGCCAGAGCGACGCCGACAAATACAACCAGGCAACCAAGCCCGCCCTTACCACAACCGGCGGCCTGGTAACGCTCGACGCCAAGACTCAAGCCGCCGGCAATCACTCCGTGCAAAGCGATCTCGATATCTCCATCCCTCGTAAGATGACGCTGCAAATAACTTCTCGCCGGGGCGAAGTCTCCGTCATCGGCCGCGACGGCGAAGTAGAAATCAACAACCAGCACGGCGATGTCTCGGTCGAAGACGTCACCGGCAACGTAAAACTCAATCTGGAAAAAAGCTCCGCCAAGGTCGAACACATCACCGGCGACGTCCACATCGACGGCCGCCTGAACGAAGTCTCCGTTACCGACGTCAAGGGAGCCGCCCAGTTCGACGGCGAATTCCAGGAGAGCGTCAAACTCGCCCGCATCAGCAAAGGCGTCGCCTTCAAATCCTCCCGCACCGACCTCGAGTTTTCCCGCCTCGATGGCGATCTCGATCTTGATTCCGATGACCTCCACGCCGACCAGATCGCCGGCCCCTTGCACCTGACCACACGCTCCAAGCAGATCCGCCTGGATGACGTTTCCGGCGATGTCCGCCTGCAGAATGAAAACGGCGGCATCGAGCTCTCCATGCGCTCGCTCGGCAATGTGCAAATCGACAGCCGCAACGGCGACATTCATTTGAGCGTCCCCGACAAGGCCGGCTTCCACGTCGACGCCCGCACCCGCGATGGCGAAATCCAGTCGGACTTCCCTGAGTTGAAGATTGACAACGGCGACCGCGAAGCCAAAGCCACCGGCAGCGTGGGCAATGCCGCCTCCCACGTCGTGCTCAACAACGAGCACGACGGCATCGAGATCCGCAAAACCTCAGCCAAAGCCGCCGTAGCCCCGCCCGCCCCACCAGCACCCCCGTCCAAGCCAGCGAGATCGCTACCCCCACCAAAATCCAAAGTCGAACCCACCGAAAACTAACGAACTTCTGTCATCCTGAGCGAAGCATGATCGTCCAAAGGACGATCATGCACAGTCGAAGGATCCCTCACCCGCCGGCAGACGCCAACAAGCCCCGCGGGGCGTTCTTGACACCACTTTTCTAGTTCTTAACGGACCCCGCTCCACCTTCCGTGCATCCCCACTCTTTGCCTTCCACCCCACCATCTGCGAAACTGACCGTGTCCCCACAGCAACTGAGAACTGAGCATCGAGAACTAACAACTGCCCCATGGGCCGCATCCACGTACTCCCCGAACACGTCGCCAACAAGATCGCCGCCGGCGAGGTGGTGGAGCGCCCTGCCTCGGTGGTCAAGGAGTTGCTCGAGAATGCGCTGGACGCAGGCGCAACCCGCATCAAGATCAGCGTCGAAGCCGGCGGAAAAAAGCTGATCCAGATCACCGACAACGGATGCGGCATGGTTCGCGACGACGCTATGCTCGCCTTCGAACGCCACGCCACATCGAAAATCAAGGACGCAGAAGATCTCCTCAGCGTCGCCACCCTGGGATTTCGCGGCGAAGCCCTCCCCTCGATTGCCTCGGTATCCCGCCTGCGGCTCGAAACCCGCGACCTAGAGGCCTCAGCAGGCACCATCCTCGAAATCAACGGCGGCAAGATGGCGCGCGTCGAAGAAGCCGGCCTCCCCGAAGGAACATCCATCACCGTGCGCGACCTCTTCTTCAATACGCCCGCCCGCAAGAAATTCCTCAAAGCAGAATCCACCGAACTCTCGCACATCGCATCGCTGGTCACGCACTACGCCCTCGCCCATCCCGAAAAACATTTCGAATTGCATTCCGCCACCAATGCCATGCTGGTAGCCCCGCCAGTCGCGGGATACAGCGAGCGCGTCTACCAGGTCTTCGGCAAGGAAACCCTCGATCAGTTGATCCCAGTAGCGGCCGTGCAAGCCCTTGAGCGCGTAGGCCTGCCCCAGCCCCCGCCGTGGCGACGCCAGAAAGAACGAGAAGAAGATGAGAATGGCAACGCTGCCCGCCCGGCAGAACCCGGCGAGATGCGCCTCCACGGCTTCGTTTCGAAGCCCGAGATCCAGA
>Ga0307478_10003384_pt1 | contig 11856 bp, 7 predicted proteins | sample atmos_gasesECM4C_2_FD_203713 | JGI IMG/M metagenome (GOLD analysis project Ga0307478, IMG submission 203713) | Hardwood forest soil microbial communities from Morgan-Monroe State Forest, Indiana, United States - atmos_gasesECM4C_05 | ecosystem: Environmental > Terrestrial > Soil > Temperate...
CCATCCTTGTCGGGAGTGCGCTCCGCTGGCGCGATCTGCTGGATGGTCGTCCGCGCCGGCAGCATGCCGCGGAAATATTTCTCATACACTTCGTCGAATGCCGGCGCGTCGGCCATGTTATCGAGGTAAACATTTGTGGACACGACCTGGCAGAAATCCATATCGGCTTCTTCAAGATTGTCCATCTGATTGCGCATCGTCTGCCGAAGCTGGACCGCTGTGGTCGAGGTATAGACTCCCCCGTTCGCTCCGGGGATAAAGCCACTCTTCGCGGAACAATACAATGTATCACCGGCAAAAACGCAGGGGCTCGCCGTAGGGCTGGGCGGCATGTTCTTCGGACGCACGGCCCGCCGGTCCTTCAAGTCGCGAACCGCAACGCCGGTGTACTCAATTTGCGCCCCGCCAGGCAGGCTCGCGACCTCGATCGTGGCTCGGGCCGGAGTATTGCCGAACTCGAACCGGCTCGCATAATGTTGATTCATGACGCGCATCGGGAAGTTCGTAGTCAAGTAAGGATTAACGAAGACCATGTGTCCGAGGTCGAGTCCGGCTGCTTCCAGCACTGCTTTCATACGGTCGAGCGCGAGGTCGACCTGGGCCGCCTGCGGGTCCACAACCCTGTCGCCTGGCGGAAGGGTGCCAGGCGTGGCAGAAACGAACAAGCGATCATGCGTAAGAATGCCGGGCGAAAACGGCTCGTCCGACTTGTAGCCCGGCGGAGAAACGGCCTGCCTCTCTGAGAGATTGCGCACCGCGACCGCATTGATCTCAATCGGAGGCTCGGGAAGCCCGGCAACGCCGAGCACAGCGCGAGCCGGCGGAATCTTCCCAAAGAACTCACCGTAAACTTTGTTCATTTCTCCGTATTGGTTGATATCGGTGAGGTAGACGGTGGTGTAGACCACGTGATCCATCGTCAAACCCGTGGCCTCTACAACCGACTTCAAATTATTGAGGGCTTGCCGAACCTGGGCCGAGAAAATTGCCGGCATTGCGCCAGCTGCGCCGCGAGGTCCTTGACCCGAAATGTAAACGTAGTCTCCCGCATCCACACTAGATGGGCCGCCACGCACCATCGCTGGAGATTGTTGGGATGGCGCCGCTCCCGCCTGCGCTTGTACGCCGACAGCGGACCACAGCAACAATCCGGCAAGAAATAATTTCATCCAACCCTCAGCATCTGAAAGGGAAGCTGTGCTGCTTTTCCTTTTTGCGCCGCTCCCAGGATGTTGCGCAACCTTTGTCCTACGATGACTTCTTCGCCCGGCTGAATAGTCATCGAAACCAGTTCGATATGGCTGGCTTCCGGCCGCTCTTTGCGGGTCGGGTTCGGCTTGCCCTCGCGAACCGCTTTTACCAGGCTGGGATTGTCCGCACCGAGCACTTCGATGACCGGGTCGCCCGCACGTAGCGACTGCACGCAGTCTGCGATCGTAAATCCCCAAGCCTTCTGATCCCAGGAGACTTTCAGCGTAGGATAACGGTTCCCATCATCTGGAATGTAGATGCTTGTTTCTGCCCCTGGCACAGTCTCGACCAGCTTCCGAATGTTATCCACGCGGTCGTTCCACTCGCGGTAGAGTTTCTTCTCATCGAGGTTCAGCCAGGTCTCAACGGCGGTGAGGCAGCCAATCATTTCTTCTTTCCCCACCTTCATGGGACGGCACACGGCTCCCTCCCGCGGGCTGGAATTCATGAGGGCTGCCTCGATCAGATCCTTTCGCCCGAGGAGCACCCCGCTGCACTGCGGCCCGCGCAGACCCTTCCCGCCGGAGAAGGTGTAGAGGTCAATTCCCATTCGAGCGTACAGCTTGAGATTGTCAGCCGGAGGAATGCCCGCGGCATCATCGAGCAGCAGCGGCACCTTATGATCTTTCGCGATCGCCATTTCCTTCTGCAACTCGTCCCCCAGGTGCGTCGTGTAAATCATTGCCGTGTTCTCATTGATGGCGTTGGCAAGCTCCTCCGGCGAATAGGTGAGCACCAGCTTCGCGCCCGTCAGCCGGATCGCACTATCGAATGCGCTCCGTCCGCCGCACATGACAACTTCATTCTTCAGACCTGTTGTGTCCGGAAGTTGCCAGATGAGCTTGTCATCCGCGCCTGCCATGCAGGCCGCCGTTGAAACCGCCATGGCGCCGGCGGCACCGGAGGTGATCATTCCAGACTCGGCGCCGGTGAGCTCCGCCAGCCGCCGCCCAATGCCACGCTGCAAGTCCAGCACATTTACGAAATACTTTCCTGCTTCGATCTGAGCTTCGTGAACTTCAGGAAACTCCAGGGAGCCGCTGAGGAAGGTCCAGGTCCCTCGGCAATTAATAACGGTCTTGACCCCCAGACGGGTGTAGCAATTTTGCCGCGGGTCTTTACCCACAGCGCTAGCGGCCTTGGCGTAAAGGTCAGCCACAGCAATCTGGCTCAGCAGCGGAGCAGCCGCTGCCCACTTCATGAACGATCGACGGCTGGAATTCATAACCCGCATTTAAAAACCTCCAGGATTAGTTGCCTACTCTTCGTCTTCATGCAGCGGGACGCGCGCTCGAACCGCCAAAATATAAGCCTTCGCCCCCGGTTTGTTTTGGTTATAGAAGCCGACCGTGCAGTTGGGACGAAAGTAGTAAGCGTCTCCCGCTTTCGCGGGATAGCGGCCCGCGATGCCGTCCATTCCGCTGCCGGCAACCATTTCGCCCCGCCCGTCGATCACCAGATAGATTTCCTCCGCCGCCTCATGATGGTGAGGCCAGTTCGTGCCTCCGGGCGTGAAGTCCATCCAGAAGAAACTGTCCATCACGTACGCCTTATCAATCAAGTCCCGCTTACCACTGCGCAAACCGGCCAGAAGTTTGTACAAAACTGAATTGGGGTGGCCGCTGACAGTCTCCTCTTTCGCGTCCTCGAGGTTAGCAATCTTCGGATGCGGCATCGGAGCGCCGATCGAGATCGATGATGGAATTTTGAACCCCATAACTACCACCCGCAGCGGCCGATCGGCATTGTTCGAAATCGAATGCTTCACCCCCGGGGGCAAGTATGTGAAGTCATACCTGCGCAGCCCTTGGATCTGATCTTCGTAATGCAGCAACCCTCCGCCTTCGACGACAAAATAGATTTCCTCCTGGCGGTCGTAGGTCACGGTCTGGCAATTCCCGTGAGCGTCCAGAGTAACTTCTCCGAATCGAGTTACGGTCTGTAGAGATCGATTGTCCTTGTCACTTTCTCCGAACATCGGCCGGTAGTGGCAAGTTTGAGAGGTGAGCTCACCTTTCGCCTCTACTAGATCGGGAACGTAACGATGCAGCCATGTGGGATCGATCGGCCGCTCTTGTGCTCGGAGCCCTAGTGCCACCAACAGTGAGAACAGCAGCAGCTTTTTCAATGCTCGCGATTCCACGATAGATGTAGTCCGCGCCCAGCCTTCAATCCTTGGCATGAGGCTCCTCATCCTTTCCTGAGTAGGCCTCGCGCAAGATGTAGCCGACCAGATCATCAAGCTCTGAGCTGCTGAGCCGGTGCGCGTAGTCAACCGGCATTGGATATCCGGTTTTCCGCTGCGCCGACACCAGGCTCGATTTCATGAGCAAATAAAATCGGCCATCTGCATCCTGCAGTTGCAGGGAGGCGTTGTCTTCATTACGAATCATGCCCACGAACTTGCGCCCATCCCGTCCCACCGCGATCGCGGTCTCCTGCTGCGCTCCACTCGGCCGGACGATCGCATCGCGAATCTCGCTCCCCGGATGATCTCGCGCAAAGCCTGCGAGGTCTCCGGCAACGAACTGACCTCGGTCTCCGATCTGGTGACAAGCTGAGCAACCGCCCTTTCCGAAGAAAAGATCTTTGCCCCGGACCGGATCGCCGGGCGCGGAGCCTCCAGCGGACTTGCCCTGCAACAAGCGCAAGTAAGCAACGACCGCCTGGCCATCGTCTTTGGCAATGCTCGGAAAACTCGGCATCCCTTCTTCCGGAATCCCATCATGAATCAAGTTGACCAGCGCCGGATCCGAGAGGGCCTTCACGGCGGCCCGGCGGATGATATCTGGCGCGTGCTCACCCCCGAGCCCATCGAGTCCATGGCAAGTCGCGCATTTCAACTCGAAGATGTTTTTCCCCCGGGAAGAGTCCGGGTTCGAACCTGGGCCCAACCCTTCGCCGTTCGGTTTCTGGCAAAAGACATTGCCGATTGCGCCGAAGAGCATGAGGATTAATCCAAACGCAGGGACGATTCGCCAGGTCACGTCGCTCTTCTCATAATCCGCACTGATGATTCGCACTGAAAAACACTTTCGCAGGGAGTGGCAGCACCAATGGTGCACCTGATATACCACAGATTCCGCTTGACGCAAATCAAATTATTGCGTTTGATTGGGTTTCATTTCGTTCCGTGAAAACGTGCGTCGACCCGAAAGCTGCTTTCTCAGAAACGATCGAGGCGCGAGTGCGAACTCCGATCGCGCACCGGACATGTATCATGGCTGCGCGGATCCAGAAAGAGGGAATGATGCGGGGCTTCACGGTGGCTTTGCTCCTTTGGTTGTTGAACCTGAACGTAGCGCCGGCCCAGGCTAAACCTGAGTCGACTCAGCCGAATTCGTCGTGCCGCGTCGAGGCCACGAATTATAAGGGTTGGAGCGCACAGGAGCTTTCGAACCGCTGGCTCAAACTGGAAGTCGTACCGCAAAATGGCGGACGACTGATGCAGGTGATTTTCAACGGGCATCCGTACCTCTTCGTGAATTCCAAATATGAAGGAAAATATCTGCCGCCCGACCCATCCCATTGGTTTAATTACGGAGGCGATAAGCTATGGCTCTTGCCCGAAGGAAATGACAGCGAACAGCAGTGGGTGGGCAATTCCGATTTGCTCGACGACGGCCCTTACAGCTTTCGAAAGCTTTCGGAAGGGCAGGAGTGCGAAATCGAGCTGATTGGCCCCGCCGATCCGCAGACCGGGATTCAGATCCGGCGCACAATTCACCTGGACGCCGATTCGCCGCGAATTCGTTTTCACGCAACCATGCAGAATAAGACGGGGCATAACATCGAGTGGTCGATGCAATCCGTTTCGCAATACAACACTGCCGACTCGTCCACTCCCGCGCGACCGAGCCATAATTTCTGGACCTTCACCCCCGCGAATCCATCCAGCAGCTATCTGAACCGTTACCACGTGCGCTTCGGTCCGGCAGAGAATCCAGCCGTCTCCGTCAGGAACGACGGCCTCTTCGCGCTGCACTATGTGCACCTCGCCGCGGAACTATGGCTCGACTCGACGCCAGGCTGGCTCGCGGTGGTTGACGCCGACACGCGCTATGCCATGGTCGAGCGCTTCCGCTACGAAAAAAACGAAACCTATCCCGGCAAGGCATCAGTTATTTTTTGGACGAATGGTCCCGAGATGAGGCTGAATTCCGAGGGCGAACCTTCGCTGACTACCGGCGGCGATGGAATTCCCATTTATCTTGAAGCCGAGATCAATAGCCCGCTCGTCCAGTTGCGGCCGGGCGAGACTCGCGATCTCGACACGGAATGGTTTCCCACCCGCACCGGCAGCGAGTTCCACGGCGTGGAGGATGCGGGCATCGTGGTACGTCCTCTTCAGGCGACGCGTTTGGAAAGTGGCCACATCCGGCTCTCAGGTTCCTTCGGAGTATTTTTCGCAGGACGTTTAATCGCGCACCTTTACAATGAACACGGCGCCAGCGTCGCGACGATGCCTCTGACTCAGGTAGACCCCACGGATCTTGTCGTGCTGGAGACAGAGTTAACTCCTCCTGCAAAGTCCTCCCGCATCTCGCTTCATCTCGAAGACTCGAACGGCCTGGACCGTGGCACTCTTCAGGAAGTTCAAGTGGGCGCGCCAGAAAACCACTGAAATGAAATCATTCAAGAAAGAATTCACCGTGGCTGCACTGGCCGCTTTCAGTCTGTACTGCGTTTCCACAGCGGGACAGCAGGGGGCACAACCGGGGCAGACTCCCGTTGTTGCCGACGTGAACGTGAGCCCGGACGACCTGCTAACGCAGCCTCCCGCAGCCAACTGGACTTCCTATAACGGCGACTACACCGGCCGCCGCTACAGCGCCTTGCACGAAATCACGGCGACCAATGTGGGGCGCCTTCGCGCAGCGTGGATATTCCATGCCTCCAATTCCGAGAAGCTCGAAGTGACCCCCGTGGTCGTCCGGGGCGTAATGTACGTCACTGCGGCCAACGATGCATGGGCGCTCGATGCCCGAACAGGTCGGGTTATCTGGCATCACCAGCGGCCGGTGAGCGCAGGACTGCTCGACGATGCCGCAGCTCATAAGAACCGCGGCGTTGGAGTCTGGCGAAACTTTGTCTACATGGAAACCGACGACGCTCACTTGCTTTGTCTGGACGCGCGCTCCGGGCGCCTGCTGTGGGATGTGATGTACGCCGACAAAGCAAAGCACTACGGCGCAACCAGCGCTCCGCTGATTGTGAAAGACGAAGTGATCGTCGGAACCTCCGGCGGCGACTCCGGAGTGCGCGGCTTCGTCGCCGCTTACGATGCCACAACCGGCGAACTGAAATGGCGTTTCTGGACTATCCCCGGGCCGGGTGAGTTTGGATCTTCCAGTTGGCCGGGCAATTCCTACCTCCACGGCGGGGCCACCACGTGGATGCCCGGTACCTATGACCCCAAACTCGACACAGTCTACTGGACAACCAGCAACGCGGCGCCTGATTTCGTAGGAGACTCGCGCCCCGGCGACGACCTCTATACCGCCTGCGTCCTGGCGCTGAATCCAAATACAGGTGCCTTGAAGTGGTATTTTCAGTTCACTCCTCACGATCTGTACGACTACGACGCCAACGAAACCCCCGTTCTACTGAGTGCAAAAGTAAACGGCCGAATGCTTGATTTGCTCGTCCAGGCCAACCGCAACGGATTTCTTTACATCCTCGACCGCACCGACGGAAAGTTTCTCAAAGCGACACCGTTTGTGAAAAAGCTGGACTGGGCCAAAGGAATTGACGCCTCGGGGCGTCCCACACTCTCGGGAAAAATACCCAGCGCCGAGGGTACGGAGATTTGTCCGAGCGTCGATGGAGCCACGAATTGGTTTTCGCCGTCCTACAACCCTGTCACCGGGCTGTTCTACGTCATGGCGCTTGAGAGTTGCAGCGTTTTTTTCGCGCACCCGCAAGAGTTTGCCCAAGGCCAGACTTTTTACGATACGGGCACGAAGCTTGCCCCCGATGACCATGCTCAAAAAGTTCTGCTGGCATACTCTGTGCCCGAGGGGAAAATCGTTTGGCGCTATCCCCAGGTCGGCCGAGGTAATTCCTGGGGAGGGACGCTAACCACAGCGGGTGACTTGGTGTTCTTCGGGAACGATACTGGCGGATTCGAAGCGGTTGGAGCGCGGACTGGCCGCGCGCTCTGGCAATTCAACACAGGCCAGTCCATGCACGCTTCGCCCATGAGTTACGCGGTTGACGGAGCCCAGTATGTGGCCATCGCCGCAGGCAGCGATGTGATCAGCTTCGCGCTTCCGCAGGAATAAACCCGTACTCATTCGCCCCACGGTCGGTCACAATCCTGGAATCCAGCGCATCGCATTGTCGCGAAATATCTTCTGGAGCACCGATTGGGGCAGGTTCAATCCATGTACCTTCTTGCCCTCCACTGTAAGCGTTTCGCCGGTTGCCAGGAATTTCCAGTCACGCGCGTAAGTGGACTGCCACTCGCTCAACGCATCCGGCAGGTTCGCGTCCGCGTGTAGATCGAGATCCGTGCCGTAAAGGACGCGATCCTGATACTTGATCAGAAATGCGCTCACCTTCTCTGGCGGCATCAGCATGAGATATTCCATTCTCGCCGCCGTGTCGATGGCAAAATTCGGATACTTGTCCAGGTGGCTGGCGATGTTGTCGAGATTTCGTTCCATGCTGCCCAGATGAACTCCCACCATGCGCAGCTTGGGATTGTTAGCCAGCACATGATCACGCGCGTCTAAAATGCTCTGCTTGGATGGGAACCCAGGCCGGTTGCCGACGTACCATTGCGGATTTTCCTGGTAGTAGGACCACGATGGATCCGAAGCATCCGGTGGCCCCCAAGCCACGTCCGGTTCAGCCTGGTGCGTCATCAGCGTCTTGCCGTGGCTGGCGATGTCTTTGTAGATTGGCTCGAACTTCGGATCATCGGCCATGATGTATTGTCCGCTACCATCCTTGATTTCCATTCCGATGTTCTTCCAGATCTTGACCGCCAAGGCTCCCTGCGCGAAATCTCGTTCGATCTGCTGAATGGCATCGGCGCTGAATGACACGCTACCAAACTTGTAGGGATCGAAGGTCGTGCACAGTGCGACGTGACCACCGCTGGATCGCACCAGCGCCTCTGCATCGTCGATCTGCTGCTGCAAGTGTTTGCGATGGGGGTTCGTGTCGTCCGTCACAAGGATATCCATCAGCTTCAGGTTCAGCCGCTCGAGCATCTTCTGAAACGCGGGGTCGGTCTTGAATACATGAACGTGCACATCAATAGGATGGATCGCTGCGAACGCACGGAGAGCGCCTTCTTCATCGACGAGTTGCGCCGCAGCAGGCGCCGCATTGGGCGCTTGAGCAGCAGCAGAGAGGATGATCGAGAGACCTAATATAACTCGAGCAATAGTTCGTGCCGAACCCATCATCGGAAGCTCCTCACTTGTCCGGTTGATACCGCTTGATGCTTGGAGGATCAAAGGTCGTCGGCATGTGCCCGGTGATGCGCACCTGGAAGTGATCTTCCGCACTAAGCCCGGTGAGACCAGTGGCCGTCAGATGTACGCTGTATTCCCCCGACTCCGTATAGGCGTGATTCACTTCACTGCCCTCCAGGGTCACTCCGTCGCCGAAATCCCATCGATACGAGAGGACCGCAGCGCCGCCCTTGCTATGAGCCGCAAATTTCAGGGTGGCTCCCGCATTCCCGTCAGAAGGATGGTCCGCAGCCACGCCCGGAGCAACTGCGGGAACGTGCGCGTCGATTATTTTCAACACCCGCACGGAATGAGGCGGCTGATGAAAGACTAAAACACCCCCGGCAACGGACATCTCTTGATTGTCCAGAACATCCGTAACTATGTACTGGCCCGTCGCAGGCAACCCTGCGGTTGTGAGATCGATCGAGCGATCCCTCTCTTTGTCTGTCCAGTTAAAAATCGTCAGAATGCTTTGTCGGCCGTCTTCTTTGAGGAAGAAAATACTCGGCTGCGCATCCTCGGCCGCGAAATTCATGAGATCCAGTGGAACGGATGCCTTTCCCAGACGAACCATAGCAATCAGGTCCTGATTCTGAATCAGCGCGAGACGTTCAGGAGCCTTCGACAATGAGAGAAGGTCGTCTCCGATCTCAAACATGCCGCCCGAAACCGCGGCGAGAGCAATCGACACTCTGGCCTCGTCCAAAGTAGCTGGCTTATCGCTCTCGTGCCATGACTGGTCGTGAATCGTCTGCGTTGACACCGTGAAGGCATCCGGATCGGCCACGAAGAAATTTCGATTCATGTAGTATCGCGCGGCTATTCCAGGCGCGGCATCTTTACTGGCGTCGAACTTGTGCCCCGTATCCTGCGATATCCGGCCATAATCCACATAACCCACGGGGTTCAGCATGACGCTTCCATCTTTATCTAAATAGACGTCGTCCCCCACCGTCTCGCGGATGATCTTCAGCCCGATCCTCTGGGCTTCCATCGCGGTTGTGTTTGGGTTGTAGTAGAAACCTTCAATCGCACTGTCGTCCATGAAATCCATCTTGATAGAGTGCACGCCCCACTCATGCACCAGCGTGGAATAAGTCTTTCGCAGATAACCCTGAGCTCCCGGGTTGGTAGTGTCCAGGACGAACAGCTGATCCTTGTTGCGCACGACCGTGCCGGCATGAATCGGCTGCCCTTTTGCGTTTTTTACCAGCCACTCCGGATGATTCTGATACACCCAGGAGCGCTCCGACACTTCAAAGGGAGCAGTCCAGATAGCCGGAACCAGCCCCAAACCGCGCACCTTATACTCGAGCGCTCCCAGACCATGGGGGAACAAAGTCGCATTCGCGGTGCCGTATTCTCCCCGGGCGTATTGATAGCCTTCGTCGATGTGGAAGATGTTATAGCCGAGCGATTTCAGATGCTCCGCTTCCCATTCCGCATTGGTCAATGCCGCTGCCTCATTCAGCCCGAAGTAGTACGCCGTCCAGCTCCACCAGCCCATCAGCGGAGGTGCCGAGGTTCTGGCATGATGAATCTGTCGAATCAACGAGGCATAGGTTTCCAGTTGACGATGGTAGTCCGTGGCCAGACTGAAGAGCACGCACTCCGCGGAGAGCTCCGCGCCCGAGGCAACCGGCAGGCTCAATTGCAGCCGATCCTCCGCCGAGGAATGCTCCAGAGAATTTTCCTTCTCCATTTCGGTCGTTCCAGTCGAATCGATCTCGTAGCTCGCAGCATGAAGTGTGTCTGAAGCGCCGGCGAGATGAAGCCGCAAAATGGTGAGAAACCGGTCTGACGTAAGCGCGCCAAGAAACAAGCTCTGATTGCTCCGGCGATTGTAGATGAGCTGACTGCCAACGGCGCGGTGCATCTGGTGTTCGGCATCCGCAAAATCGCGGATCGCAATGGCTGGCCGGTCCTCACTGAAACTGTCGGAAAGAACTCGATTGTCGAGGTCCGGTCCTCCTAGGTCGATGATCCGCCCTTCCGTTGCCTCCAGCGAACGAATGCCCTCGACATGAATGGTTTTTCCTGTCGTATTCCGAACCATCACCTGAATGTCGCCGAAGGGCTCACTCGAGTAGGCGCGCAGATGATAAATCAGGTCTGGGCGTCCGCTTAATCCCGAGTAGGTTACTTGCCAGTCTGTTGCCTTTCCCAGATATCCTTGAGCTTGCGAATGCTCTACGGCATGCCGCGGATAATCGCTTGCATGAAGCCATCGCCCGTCCGCCTCAACGGCAACTCCCGCTCGCAAGACATACGAATTGGATCCTGGCATAGCGATGGCGTAGGTGCCGTCTGCCGGGTTCACCGTGATTTGTAAGGCGTCTTCTGCGCCGGCCGATTGCGCCTGCAGTGCAGTTATACCGCTGCAGGCAAGCAACAGAAGTACGGTAAATCTGACTGCAAAGCCTACCCTGAATTGCCTGATCAAATCGTTGATCACCGATTCCTCCATAGTCCTCCAGCATATTATCTAAAGATGGAGTTCCCGCGCTCCGCTATCATTGTGATTTCGGCGAGCAGTGGCCGCCGACGCGAACCGCGCGAATGAGAGATCGCTGAGAACGCGGGTAGCCAAAATGCACAAGGCTCCGTCACGAATTCGGATCGAAGCGGTGCCAAGCTTCCGGCTGCGGCGTCACCACTTGTTGGACGCCGCGCCCGAAGATCAAGATGCTGTCACGATCTGTCGCGATATGTGCGGCGTGCAAGCGCAGGTCATGTCCGCCGCTTATCTTCAGCTCTGGACGCGCAATCACGTCCTGACGCGAGCGCAGATCGAAAGCGCATTGTGGAAGACTCGCACTCTGGTCAAGACGTCGCTCATGCGCCAAACCCTGCATCTCATTCCCACTGACGAATTCCCGCTCTACATCGCCGCCCTCAGGCCAAGCCGCTTCGCTCAGGCGATGCGCGTCATGGACAGATGTGGCATTACGCGCGATGAGAGCGCAGCACTCATCCCATTGATCATGGAGACCCTCTCTGCGGGGCCACTTAGCCGGCCTGCGATCGCCGCCGCCATTCGTCCCAAAGCGAGTAAGCGAGTGCGTTTCTGGATGGAGAACTCCTGGAGTCTGGTTCGTCTTCCGGTGGCAGAGGGGTTAGTCTGCTACGGCCGGGG
>Ga0307478_10003387_pt1 | contig 11849 bp, 9 predicted proteins | sample atmos_gasesECM4C_2_FD_203713 | JGI IMG/M metagenome (GOLD analysis project Ga0307478, IMG submission 203713) | Hardwood forest soil microbial communities from Morgan-Monroe State Forest, Indiana, United States - atmos_gasesECM4C_05 | ecosystem: Environmental > Terrestrial > Soil > Temperate...
TGGGACGGTGGAGACGGTAGGGAAAAGTTCGTTAACACAGAGTTAGGAATTGGCCTCCACGTTCCACGTTACCCTTCTTCGCGCTTTCTTACGCCCCTTCGGGGCTGGTTCCAGCTACTCTCACCCCACGGCTTGCGCGGTGGGCTGCACACTTTTGCTGCTTCGCGGCTGGAATGTTGCAGCGCAGCGTAGATCGCTTCGCGCTGACTTCGTCTTTCCGTCCAATGCACAATTGACTTCGCCACCGGATGCCGTTAGATTCTTGGCACGGTTTTTCTGCTCTTTGGCATTTCATCTGGGACGCGCGTCTTTGCCGCTCGGCGAAGACAGGGAAGCGGGTGTGAATCCCGCGCTGCCGCGCAACTGTAAGCGAGGACATTGCCTCCGGTCACTGGGAAAGAATCCCGGGAAGGCCGGCAGGCTGGCTCGGGTGCGTTTTTTTGCATCCTTACTCGCGAAGCCAGGAGACCGGCGCGTTCCGTCACCTTCAACCTCTTTCGCGTGAAAAGGAGGAATGGTATGCGCGTTGTCGCTGGTTCTTCTTCGATTCTGCTGGTGTGTTTATTCTTCGGTTCGTTTTCCGCTGCGGCAGATTCGGCAGGTGATCTCAAAGTCAAAGTAATTGATCCGCAATCCGCTGCGGTTGCGGGGGCGGAGGTATTGCTGCTAAGTGGCGAAAAGGTTGTCATGACGCAGAGCACCTCGGCAGAGGGAGTCGCAATTCTGAAGAGGCGGGGCGAGGGCCCTTATCGGATCAAAGTGCTGGCGCCCGGTTTTGCGGAGGCGGCGGTAGGGGAGTTGGATTCTGAGATCACGGTGCAACTGCGTTTAGCGACCGCTTCGGAAACTGTCGTGGTAAGCGCCACGCGCACGCCGGTGAGCGTGGATTCGGCGGGTGCCGATGTGGATGCGCTGAGCGGCGCGCAGTTGACGACGATGCAACCGGTAGCGGTGGATGACGCGGTGCGGTTTCTTCCAGGCGCGGTGGTCAACACGGCGGGACAGCGTGGCGGGTTGGCGTCACTTTTTGTCCGTGGCGGGGAGTCGAATTACAACAAAGTGATTGTCGATGGCGTGACGGTCAACGAGCCTGGGGGAACGTTCGATTTTGGGACACTGCCGCTAGCGCAGAGCGATCGCATGGAATTTGTGCGCGGGGCGCAGAGCACTCTGTACGGATCGGACGCGATGACCAGCCTGGTGCAGGTGTGGACGCGCACCGGAAGCACGCGAGTTCCCGAATTACGCTTTGGCGCCGATGGGGGAAACTTCAGTACGGCGAGCGGACATGCTTCGCTGGCAGGCGCACGAGGGCGTTTCGACTACAACCTGTTCGGAGATCAGTTCAACACCAATGGTTCGGGGGTGAACGATGCGTACTCCGATTCGCTCGAGGGCGCGAACGTGGGTGCGGTACTCAATGAACGCACTTCCCTGCGCGTGCGCGTTCGCCATTCCAACAGCCATACGGGAGTGCCGGGAGAGTGGAACTTCAATGGATATGTGCCGCTGGTGCCCGCGAATGGGCCGTTGGCGCCACTGGTGCCGCTGCAGCCGGATCCGAGCGAATGGTCGCAGCTGAACAGCCTGCTGGGCAACGTGGAATTGACGGTGAGCGCGCCGAGTGGATGGCAGCACCGGCTCAGCGGGTTTGATTATCTCTATCGGTACACCGAGCTGAATGTGAGTGGCGATCCGTCGAGGGTCAATCCGTTTGGAAATCCCATTGATTTTGCGTCGCACGAAGTGGATCACATCAATCGTGCGGGATTCGAATATCAGGGGGACTACTCGGAGCGGAGTTGGGCGCATACCACGTTTGGATATCGCGTAGAGAACGAGAACGGGTTTGTAGGAGACGTGAATTTTCCTCCGCCGACTCACGGGCAACGGTTGAACAACGACGTGTATGTGGAACAGCAGATCAGTTGGGGTAGGCTGTCGGGAATCGCGGGCGGACGCTTTGTGCACGACAGTGCGTTTGGGAATACCGGTGTGCCGCGCGTGGCGCTGACCTGGCAAGTGCTGCGAGGTAGAGAGATTCTTTCCGGCACGCGGTTGCGGTTTTCTTACGCCACGGGTTTCAAGGAACCGCGACTGGAGGAGACGTTTGCCGGACCTCCCTTTTCGCAACCGAACACAGGCTTGAAGCCGGAGCGGTCGCGCTCATTTGAGGCGGCGTTTTTACAGGATTTTCTGGGGGGGAAGGTCAGTTTGAATGGTACGTATTTCAATAATCTTTTTCACGATCAGATCAATTATGTGACGGTGAATCCGGTCACTTTCGTGGGCGAGTACGTGAACGTGAATCGGGCATTTGCGCAGGGAGCGGAGGCGGTGGTTCGGGCCAGGCTTGGGTCGAAGATATTGTTGGATGGGGGTTACACGTATACGTCGTCGCAGTATTTGGACAATCCGGCGCCCTTCGATCCGATCTTTGATCCGGGGAGACCGCTGCTTCGGCGGCCCAAACATTCCGGAAATGTGTTGATGTCGTACCTGGGCACGCGGTGTGGAGCGAATATAGGAGGAAGTTTTGTCGGGCCGCGAGCAGATTCGGATTTTTTTGGATTTGGGGTTGAGCATGCGGCGGGGTACGTACGGGTGGATTCAGGAGGATGGTACGCGGTGAATTCCAGGGTGAGTTTGTATGCGAATGTTGAGAATGCCTTGGACCGGCGGTATAACGAGGTAGTGGGGTATCCGGCGTTGCCCGTTAATTTCCGGGCGGGGGTGAGGTTTCGGATTGGTGGAGAGTGAGGAAGTGTGATGGAATCGCTGGATTGCTGTATTCGAGCACGCCTAAGCTCGCTCGGACAGCCCCTTCAGCTCCGCTCAGGGAAGGCTTGGACGGCGATCACCACCTGGGGTGTCGGAGTTCGTGAGCGGCCCAAAAACTCGGGGCCGCCGGACAGCCGAGGCGGCTGTCCCCACATGGCTTGTGATGGACCCTGTCGTTCGTCCCGACATGGTCGGTGACAGGTCTTAGCTGACTTTTTGCGGGGCGCGGGGGAGGGGCATGGAGGCGGCTAGTTTGGCGCCGAAATACTTGCTGCGGGCGAGGAGGAGTTTCTCGATTTCGCCTTCCTTTAGGGGCTGCTGGCGTCCGAGCAGGTGCGTGACCAACGCAATCTGGGCGAAGTGCTCGACGGTCTCCATCTTCATGTAGGCGTGCTCGAGGGTGTCGCCGTAGGTGACGACGCCGTGGTTCGACATGAGGATGGCATCGTAATTGGGAACATACGGTTCGAGAGTTTGCGCCAATTCTGAGGTGCCGGGAGTGCCGTAGCGGGCGAGCGGGATGCATCCGAGGCCCATGACGACTTCGCAGACCAGGGGCTCGGTCAAGGGGATGCCGGCGGCAGCGAATCCGGTGGCGGTGGGCGGATGAGCGTGAACGATGGCCTGAACGTCAGGGCGCACACGGTAAATCAGCAGGTGCATGCCGATTTCGCTGGTGACGTGGCGGCGGCCTGAGACCCGCTGGCCGTCCATGTCGACGATGACCATGTCAGCGGGACGCATAGCGCCTTTGCTGAGGCAGGTGGGGGTGACAAGAATGCGGTTTTTGTTGAGACGAACGGAGAGATTGCCGTCCATGGCGGCAACAAAACAGCGCTCATGGAGCATGCGCCCGTAACGGACAATTTCTTCCCGATGTTTGCGTTCGGTAGGCATGGGTACCCTTCGGGGAGGGATGACGAAAAAGCGGGCCGCACTCCGGCACCCCGCATAGTAGCAGCACTCCGCGACCAGAGACAACGCAATTTTCAGCTTATTGAGGGCATTTTTCACGAGGCGGAACTCCTGGAGAATTCCGTTCCCTCCCTATAATCGGATAGCGTGCTGGTCTCGGAATTTCATTACGATCTGCCAGAAGAATTGATTGCCCAAGAGCCGTTGGTGGACCGGGCGGCGTCGCGGATGCTGCATCTGCATGGGTCGGCCGGAAGGTTTGAACACCGACAATTCCGGGAATTTCCCGAGTTACTGCGAGCGGATGATCTTGTGGTCTTCAATAACACTCGGGTGTTTCCGGCTCGTTTGTATGGACGGCGGGGCGGGATGCGAGCGCAGGCGGTGAGCGCGAGGAATCCGGCATCGCGGGAATTTCTTCGGGGTCGGATTGAAGTTCTGCTGACACGGCAGGTGTCGCAGGAACCGAACGAATGGGAATGTTTAGTACGGCCGGGACGGAAGATCGTGGTTGGGGAACATCTGTTTTTTGGAGAGCATGACGAGCTACAGGCGGAAGTGATTGGGCGGGGGAGTTTTGGGGAGCGAAGGATTCGGTTTGTGCTCGTGTCAGCGAAAATCCCCGCTTCTCGTGCAAAGGGCGCGCGAGAAATGGGGCACCCAGGTGCGGACGGAGAAGACTTTTTTTCAATCGTTGAGCGCATTGGGCATGTGCCGCTGCCGCCTTATATTGCGCGCGAGGATTCTCCAGGGGATCGGGAACGGTACCAGACGGTGTATGCGCGGGAGCGTGGGTCAGTGGCGGCGCCGACTGCGGGACTTCACTTCACGCGGGAGATTCTAGAGCGAATCAAGGCTCGAGGGATGGAGACGGCGGAGATCACATTGCACGTTGGATTGGGGACATTTCAGCCAGTGCGCGCGGAACGCGTGGAGGAGCATCGACTGCACGCGGAGATGTTTTCAATTACCCCCAATGCGGCGGCGAAGATTGAGCGGGCACGAAAGGAATCGCGGCGGATCGTAGCGGTCGGCACCACGACTGTGCGCACTCTGGAGTATGCGGCGCAACAAGGGCAGGGCGAGGTGCGGGCGGGGACGGGCGAGGCGAATCTGTTCATTTATCCGGGATACGAATTTCGGATGGTGGATTGTCTGCTGACGAATTTTCATCTGCCGCAATCGACGCTGCTGATGCTGGTGTGCGCGCTGGGCGGAAAGGAAAATGTGCTGCGGGCCTACGAACATGCGGTCGAAGGGCGCTACCGGTTTTATTCCTATGGGGACTGCATGTTTGTCGAACCGTAGAATGTGCGCTTTAGTTGGTGGCGGTTGCCAGACGCCGGTTGAGCAGGATGCCGGTTAACGTGAGGCCAATAGCTAAGACGATGAACAGCGTTAACCAGCCCCAATACTGGGAGGGATGGCGGAGGACGCGTATGAAATGGCGTCCATAGATGTCGGCTACCACGGCAATGGCGGAGTAGCGAAAGGCGCGTGCGACGCCGACAACTCCCAGGAACTTCGGGAGGGGGTAATCGGACGCACCTGCCGCTGCGAATAAGATCCCGGTGGGCGTCGGTATCGGAACAGCAGCAGACGCGAAGAGGACGCCGGTTCCATACTTGTCGAAGATGTGGCGGACGGCCTGGACCTTTCCCGCTTTCTTGAATTTCCTGTCGAGATATGCAGACCCGGCTTTGTGAACCACGCGAAACGTGAGATAGGCACCGATCATCGAGCCGGCAGTAGAGACCGCCGCATATTCATACCAGGGACCGCGATGAGCGGCGGAGAGGATCGCGGTGAGAATGTCGGGGCCTCCGAAGGTGGGAATGGGCGAGCTATCGAGAATGGCAAGAAAGAACAGTCCCGCCGCCCCCAAATGCCACAACTTGGATACCTGGCTTGCAGTCCTTCGGGATGCGCTGCGGGCCGCCCTTTGCACAAGAAGCTTTGTCATCGTCACATCTAGCAGTGTATTGCTGTTTCGACGCGGATGGGAATTTGAGGGCGACGGCTTTGCTGACAAGCCGGGATTCATAGTATCCGGGAACGGTGGAAGAACGAAACGGGCATCCTTGCGGAATGCCCGTCTCTGGGGAGGCGACCAATATTCTTACGCTGGCGGGCGGCTGTTCGCGCCTTTCAACTCCAGCTAGGCGCGAGCGCCGACTGCGGCGGTATCAGCCGCGGGCATGGCCTTGTCTTCGCCATTAGCTTTGGGCTGAGTTTGCGGTTGTCCGCCTTTGCGAATGTCGATGCCACCCTTGAAGAAGGCGCCATCTTCGATGGAGATGCGGGCGGCGATGACGTCGCCGGTCAGGGAGCCGTCGCTGCGGATATCGACCCGGTCACTGGCGGTCAGATTGCCGCGGACCTTGCCGAGGACGACGATTTCTCGGGCATTGATGTTGGCGGAAACGACGCCGTTCCGGCCCACGGTGACGCGGTTGCCGGAAAGGTTGATGGAGCCTTCAACACGGCCGTCGATGTAAAGCGACTCGGAGCCGGTCACCTCACCCTTGATCACGAGCGACTTGCCTATGGTGGCCTGGTCGGCCGTGGTGGTGGTCACCGGACGGGGAGCAGGTTCAGCGGCCGCCGATGACATGGGCGGGGCGCTGGGAGTAGAGGTAGTCGGGCGGTCCGGCTCGCCGGGCCGGGCAGGGGTTTGAGGCTGATTGGTCGGCTTCCACATGGGATAAGAATCCTTTCCTTTTTGGGATAGCGTCACGAGCCGCACGTTCGTGACCAAAGCGAATTGTACTCCCATGTCTCAAAATGACCCCTGTGGAAAACCCTTTATTTTCAATCGAGAGTACCGATTCAGGCACGTTAAAAGGACAGCTACAAAAGGCGGAAGGACAATGTACTAGGTAATTTCGTGTAGGCGGGGTCGAGCATTTCAGGAAAATTCTGCTCCACCGTGTCCTTCCACAGCGGCCGGGAGTTATGCTCATGAGGTCGAAGATTTATCGAAAACGGAACCCCTGATCGTACGTCTAAATTGGGAAGATTCGCGGGCCTTGGGGATCCCGGAAAATTCATTGGGAGTACAGCATGATTGAACCAGCCGTCGTGTCGCCAGCAGCACTGAGCATTGTCCGTCCGGAGCCGGGCGAGTATGCGCCATATTATGAACGCTACATTTCTCTCGTGTCTGGGTCCGACATTCTGGGAACGCTGGACGCGCAGCGGCGCCAGACGATGCTGCTGCTTTCGGGACGGGACGAAGATGAAGGAGATTTCCGTTACGCACCCGACAAGTGGAGCGCGAAAGAAGTGTTGGGGCACGTGTGCGATACGGAGCGGATTTTTGCATACCGGGCGCTGCGGATTTCGCGCGGCGACCGCACGCCAATTGAGGGCTTCGAGCAAGATGATTATGTGCGCAATGGGCCGTTCGGGCAGCGTCCGCTGGCGGAAGTGATTGATGACTACATTGCAGTGCGGCGAGCCACGCTGACTTTGCTGCGCAACCTGGATGAGGCGGCGTGGAGGCGGCGAGGGATTGCGAACAAGAATGAAGTCACCGTGCGGGCGCTAGCTTATGTTATCGCCGGGCATGAGTTACATCATCGACGGATTCTGGAGGAGAAGTATTTCTTGGGGCGGTGAGGCGGCGGACGGCCCGCAGACAGGCCAATTTCAAGACTTTATACAGACTGAATCCCTCACTCTTATTTCCCTGGATGCCGCGACTTGGTGTCGCCACGAAAGGCATTCATCGTGCGAGGGTCGTAGCGACCTGCTCGGACTCCTGCCTCTTCTCGACTCGCATCTCTTCTTCGCCGGGATCAAAGACCCGCTGCATCAGAAGTGCCGCGATCAGCATGAAGCAGCCGCCAGCCACAACTGCAGTCAGTCGATTATTGTGGAGCAGGTGATTCATCACCCATCCGAAAAACAGTGAAGCAATAATCTCCGGCGTCACGATGAAAAAGTTGAAGATTCCCATATAGACGCCGGTCTTCTCTTTCGGCAACGATCCGGCCAGCACCGAGTACGGCATAGAGAGCGTGCTGGCCCACGCCATCCCAACACCCACCATCGTCAGCAAGAGGGAATACTTGTCGTGAATGAAGGCAACCGAAATCAAGCCAATTCCGCCGGCGACCAGGCAGAGGCTGTGCGTGAGCTTGCGCCCGAGCGCGCGTGCAATTGCCGGAAGAAAGAATGAAAAAGCAAAGCAAACGGCCGAATAGAGTCCGAAGCAGAGACCGGCCCACTCGACTCCTGCCGCATAAAGTGGCGAGATGGTATCCGGCGCGCCAAACACGTTGCGGGCGACCGCAACCGGAAAATACAGCCACATGCAAAACAGGCCCAGCCAGGTCAGAATCTGCACCGGAGCGAGCTGGCGCATGGTCTTGGGCATCTTCCGGATCGAGTCGAGAATCTCGGCGGCATTCGTTCCCAATCCCCGTTTTTCGGCTTTCCTGCGCCGGAACGCTTCCATATCCTCCGGCGGATATTCCTTGGTGGTCACGATGGTCCAGAGAACGGCGCTTAGAAATACCGCCGCGCCAGCGTAAAACGAAATTCGCACCGTCAGAGGAATCGCGTGTCCGGTCGCTCCCGCTCCGAGATGGAACCAGTTCGTTAGCATCCACGGCAACCCTGAAGCGATGACCGCGCCCAGCCCAATGAATAGACTCTGCATGGCGAAGCCCCGCGTCCGCTGCTGCTCCGGCAGGAGATCAGCCACAAACGCGCGAAAAGGCTCCATGCTGATGTTGATCGACGCATCCAGAATCCAGAGAAGCCCCGCAGCCATCCAAAGAGCCGGGGAGCGCGGCATCAAAATCAGCGCCAACGAACTCAGAATGGCTCCGGCAAGAAAATAGGGCCGGCGGCGTCCCAAACGTCCCCACGTATGGTCGCTGGCATGTCCGATGATGGGCTGCACGATGAGCCCGGTCAGCGGCGCGGCCAGCCACAAGATTGGAATCTGGTCCGCCCTCGCTCCGAGATACTCATAAATGGCGCTCATGTTGGCCATCTGCAGTCCCCAGCCAAACTGAATGCCGAAGAACCCAACGCTCATGTTCCAGATTTGCCAGAACGACTTGCTGGGCTTTTCCATGAGGGCCTCAACTTGGAGCCGCGTTAACCGCGTAAAATCTGCTGCGAAATCTGGATTCCGAAACTTACCGGTCGTAGAGCGCAACCATTTGCTTGAGCCTGGTCGCGATGTCGCCGCTTGCTGCGCCCGGTTTCATCCGCCACTTCCAGTAACCGCTGGCCATGCCGGGGAGGTTCATGCGGGCTTCACTGCCGAGCCCAAGCAGATCCTGCATCGGCGTCATCGCCGTGTCCGCCACCGACGCCATGATTCCTCGGATCAAAACCCAGTTGATAGGCTCGTCCTTGAAATTCAGATACGCTCTGGCGTACGCATGTTCCTTGGCAACGTCCTCGGTGGTACGCGTGCTGTCGCCTGCGCCGCTGCTGCTCCACCATCCCACGACCGTATCGTTGTCGTGCGTCCCTGTGTAGGCCACAAGGTCTCGCACGTAATTGTGTGGTTTGAACGTGGGCGCCTGCGGATCTTTCCCAAACGCAAACTGCAAAATCGCCATGCCGGGCAATCCGAACTCGTGCCGAATCGCTTCCACTTCGGGGGTGATGACCCCGAGGTTCTCGGCGATAATCGGCAGGTCACCAAGCTCTCTGCGGAGCACGGAAAACAGCTCCGCGCCGGGCCCTTTCACCCATTGACCGTTGATCGCGGTCTTTTCGTTCGCGGAAACTTCCCAGTAGGCCTCGAAACCGCGGAAGTGATCGATGCGAATGAAATCATAAAGCCGAAGCGCCGCGCGCATCCGTTCGACCCACCACTGGTATCCGGTTTTCTTCAGTAACGGCCAGTTGTAAATCGGATTTCCCCAGCACTGTCCGCTAGCGCTGAAATAATCGGGAGGCACGCCCGCGATCTTCAGCGGATAACCTCTGTCATCGAGCAGGAAAAAGCGTCGGTTGGCCCACACGTCGGCGCTGTCATGGGCAACATAGATCGGAACGTCACCGATAATCCGGATGCCACGCTCACGCCCGTAAGCACGTAATTCTTGCCATTGCCGGAAGAATTCGTACTGGAAAAACTTCTGGGCCGCGATCGCTGCGGATTGCAGCTCGGACCAGCGCTTCATCGCTTGCGGATCTCGGGCGGCAATGTCCTCCGGCCATTTCGTCCACGCCTCGGAATAATGCGCTTGCTTCACCGCCATGAACAACGCAAAGTCGTCGAGCCAGGCCGCATTGGCCTCCGAAAACTCCTCGAATTCGCGTCTGTTCGTACTCGAGGCGCCTGTAAGAAAGTTGTTCGCTGCCTTGTAAAGCAGCGGCATCTTGAAGCGAAGCGCGGCCCCATAGTCCACGCTGCCCAGCAGGAATTTGGGCGGATTTTGCAGGTCACTTTGCAGCAAGATGCCCTGCTCGGCAAGGCGCTCCAGGCTGATCAACAAGGGATTTCCCGCGCTGGCGGAAAGACACTGGAAGGGCGAGTCGGCATAGCCCGTGGGATTGAGCGGAAGGACCTGCCAGAGTTTCTGCCCAGCTGCGTAGAGGAAGTCCACAAAGCGAAACGCCTCGGGGCCGAAATCGCCCACTCCATGGGGGCCGGGCAGCGACGTTGGATGCAGCAAAATACCGCTGGACCGGACAAAACTCATCCGAAAAACATAAACAGTTGTTGGTCGTGACGCAAGTAGAGACGACTTGGCTGAACCGCCGCCGACTTGATCCGGTCCGCGACTGGATGGGCAACCGTGACCGCGGCATGAAGCAGAGCAAGAGTCATTGGCCCAACTACAAGTAATCGAAGAATCCCTGTCACGTCGACAGCTTCCGGGAAGCGACGACCCCGGCTTTGCCGCCCCGTTCAAAATTGAGGGAGCTATACTCTTTTCACCACCCCGATGCCAACAAAGATAGACGCCCCCGCCGCAGGTCTCATCGTGGCGCAGAAAATTGCCGATCGTCTCGCCCTCATCCCTGAGGTCGAAGCTGTCGCTCTCGCGGGATCGCGCACAGAGCAGTTTGCGGACGATAGCTCCGACATCGACCTCTACGTTTACGGGAGAGAGATCATTCCGATTGCCTTGCGCGGCGAAATTCCGGGAGATGCGCGGCGTTCAGAGATCGGCAACTCTGTCTGGGAGCCAGGAGATGAATGGATCGACGCCGAGACCGGCATCGGCATCGATGTCATGTTTCGCACGAAAAATTGGATTGAAGACCAGCTCGAACGCGTTCTCAAGCGGCACGAGGCCTCAATCGGCTATTCGACTTGCTTCTGGTTCAATATCCGAAGTTCGCGAGCGCTGTTTGACCGCTCCGGTTGGTTCCGAGCCCTTCAGGAGAATGCGAGCCAGCCCTATCCGGAACCGCTGAAGCGCGCGATCATCGCGAAGAATCATCCGATCCTGCGAAACACGATTTCCTCGTACATCCACCAGATCGAGTTAGCGCAACGACGCAACGATCCGATCAGCGTCAATCACCGCACGGCTGCCCTGCTCGCCAGTTTCTTCGACATCGTATTCGCCGTGAACGAACAGGCACATCCGGGCGAAAAGCGTCAGCTGGAATTCGCCCAGGTGTTGTGCCGGAAGTTGCCCATCGGAATGGCAGACCAGATAAGAGCGCTTCTCGCCTCAGTTCCGGATGGGCCCGTTGTCGAGCGCGCTAACACCTTGCTCGATGGCCTAGATCAATTTCTGCGCGATGCAGAAGAATTGTGATCCGCGGGCCAGCGCCTCACTCCGTCAACCGGAACTCCCCATGCAATTTAGCCGTGGAATCTGCTCCCACCCACACGTCAAACTGCTCCGGTTCCACAACCCACTGCTTCTTTGTCGGACTCCAGAACTGCAACTCGTCCGGCCCCAGCGTAAAGTGTAAGGTCTGCTTCGCTCCTGCTGCGAGGTTTACGCGCTGAAATCCTTTCAATTCTCGAACCGGCCGCGAAGCACTGCCTGCCCGCTGGTGGATATATAGTTGCGCAACGGCCGCTCCGTCGCGGCTGCCGGTATTGGTCACATCCACTGAAACCTCGATACTGCCTCTAACCTTCGCTTCGGCTTGGCTCAGCTTCAAATTGTCGAACGAAAAAGTGGTATAGCTCAGCCCATACCCGAACCGATACA
>Ga0307478_10003388_pt1 | contig 11847 bp, 9 predicted proteins | sample atmos_gasesECM4C_2_FD_203713 | JGI IMG/M metagenome (GOLD analysis project Ga0307478, IMG submission 203713) | Hardwood forest soil microbial communities from Morgan-Monroe State Forest, Indiana, United States - atmos_gasesECM4C_05 | ecosystem: Environmental > Terrestrial > Soil > Temperate...
AGTGAGCAATCCGTCGCTGAAGGAATTCGTCGACGCCGAAGGCACCGAGCCGGAGATGGCCGCGGATGTGATCGATCTGGTCAAGACCTTCCAGCAAATTCTGGAACGGGTGCGTACCCGGCCGGTAATCAATGTGGACGAGGAAACCGTCACAGTGGGCCAGATGATCGACTATCTTCGGCGGCGCCTGGCACTGGAATCGCGGCCGATACGGCTGAAGCAGCTTCTGATGCGCGTGCCATCGCGGCAAGCGCTGGTATGCATGTTTCTGGCGTTGCTCGAAATGGTGAGGCTGCAGGCGATTCAGGTTCGGCAGGATCAGATGTTCGGCGAGATTGCCGTGCGCAAACACGTTGGGTTCGACGCCATCATGAACGAGCAAGCCGGTGTGCGCGATGATTGGAGATGAACTGACGACTGATTTATGGGTTTAAAAGCACAACTCGAAGCCATCATTTATGCGGCGGAGACGCCAATCACTACCGAGCACATGGTCCAGCTCGTCAAAGAGTCGGCGATTGCCGACGGAGCGGCGGATGAGGCTGAGGTGAAGTCGCGGGTGCGGGCTGCGCTGGAAGAACTGGCTGCCGACTACGGCGAGCCCGATCACGGCGTCGAGATTCGCCAGGTAGCGGGCGGGTATCGCATGTCGACCAAGCCCGAACAGCACGAAATGGTGCGCGGCTTTGCAAAAAGCCTGAAGCCTCCGGTGCGGCTGTCGCTGCCGGCACTGGAAACGCTGGCTGTGATCGCTTATAAGCAGCCTGCCACGGTACCCGAGATCAGCGAGATTCGTGGTGTGGATTCGGGGGGCGTGATTGCGACTCTGCTCGATCGCAAGCTGATCACCACCGCGGGCCGCAAGCAAGTGATCGGGCGTCCTATTCTCTATAAGACCACCAAAGAATTCCTGATGCGCTTTGGATTGAAGGACGTCAACGAACTGCCCAGCATGGAGGAGTTCGAGAAGCTGGTCGCGGAATCATTTCAGAGCGAGTTGATTCCCGCGGAAGAAGTGGCGGAAGCGCGCGGGACGGAGTCTCTTCAGGCCGAAGAGATCGCGGAGTCGGCTGCTCAGAAGGAATAATTCCTCATCCACATGCCTGCTGAACGCCTGCAAAAAATTATTGCTGCAGCTGGAATTGCTTCCCGGCGCAAGGCCGAGGAACTCATCAGCGCCGGCCATGTGAAGGTGAATGGGACCGTGGTGACGGAGCTCGGTAGCAAGGCGGACCCGGAGACCGATCACATCCGAGTGGATGGAAAGTTGTTGCAGGGCGCGCAACAACACGTCTATTTGCTGCTGAATAAACCCAAGGGCTACGTCACCACCGTGAGCGATCCGGAAAACCGGCCTACCGTGATGCAACTGATCCGCGGCGTGAAGAAGCGCGTGTATCCGGTGGGACGCCTGGATTACGCCAGCGAGGGCCTGCTGCTTTTGACCAATGACGGCGCACTGGCGAATAAGTTGATGAAGGCGGCATCGCAGGTGCCCAAAACTTACGTGGTGAAGATTGCTGGAACACCGAGCAACGAAGCCCTGGAGAAATTGCGCGGGGGAGTTTCGATTGCTACCGAAGATGGCCGCCGGATGCGGACGGCGCCGGCGGGCATCCGCCTGATTAAAGAGGCCAACAATCCCTGGTACGAAGTCACTTTGATTGAAGGCCGCAACCGGGAGATCCGGCGGATGTTCGAGAAGGTCGGGCACCACGTGGAGAAGATCAAGCGCGTCCGCTACGGATCGCTCACCCTCGATGTTCCACCCGGGCGATTCCGCGCCCTGACTTCGCAGGAGGTCGATCGCCTGCGCACCGCCTGCAACAAACCGATGGCAGGGACGAAGCCTTCCGTGGCATGATGAGCGGCAAAGCATGAGCCGCTTTTTCGATCTGGTTTCCCGACCCGCCCGCAACCTAGGCAGGATGAATGCTCCCAGCACCACGCCGGCGGCGCTGGAGCGCCGATCGCGGCTGATCAAACTCGATTCCAACGAAAATCCCTTTGGACCCTCGGCGCGGGCGGTCGAGGCCATGAGGAGCGCGCTGGGCACGGCGAACTCGTATCCTGACGATGATTGCAGCCCGCTGCGTCTGAAACTGTCCACGCGCCACGGGCTGCCGGCGGAGCAGGTACTGGTGACCGCGGGCTCGACCGGATTGTTGAGCCTGCTCTGCCAGACGCTGCTCGCGCCCGGGCTCAATGCGGTGACCAGCGAGCGCTCATTCATTGTGTATTCGATGGCTGTACGAGCGGCGGGCGCGCATCTGGTCGAAGTACCTATGCGCGACGACAGTTTCGATCTGGAGGCAATTCAGGCCGCGATCGACGCGAACACGCGCATTGTGTTTCTGGCGAACCCCAACAATCCTACGGGCACGATGTTGGAAGCCGACGTGGTGGAACGCTTTCTGGCACGGCTTCCCGGCCATGTGGTAGTTGTACTGGATGAGGCTTACTACGAATTCGCGCTGCATTTTGCTGCACTGAGGAAAATTAAATATTCGAACTCGCTGGATTATGTTCGCCAGGGCGCGAGCGTGGTGGTGCTGCGGACTTTTTCGAAAGCTCATGGACTCGCCGGCCTGCGCGTGGGCTACGGCTTGGGTCCCGCGGAACTGCTGGGGTATTGCGCGCGCATGCGTAACACGTTTTCGGTGTCATCAGTGGCGCAAGTGGCCGCGATGGCAGCTCTCGAAGATGAATACCACATTCAACGCGTAGTGGAGAACAATGCCTTGCAGTCGCGTGTGCTCAGCCAGGAATTGCCGGCGCTCGGTTATCGTGTGGTTCCAACCGCGGCGAATTTTGTGTTCTGCGATCTTGGGGAAGACGCCGCCGGTGTTGGCAGTCGGTTACAGGAGGAAGGAGTGGCGGTGCGTCCGCTGGAGCGTTGGGGAGCACCGACTTGCATTCGCGTGACGATTGGGACGCCGGAGCAGAACCAGGCGTTCTTGCGGGCGCTGCGCCGGCTTGGACCGCGCAGCGCGACGGCCGGGCATGCAGGTGACTAAAAGGCCGCTACCTTACACACGGCCGCGACGAGTCTACCGAGACAGCATGGACACACGCGCAGCGCCGTAGAGTCCCGCATCGCTTCCGAGCACGGCCGGCTTAATGATGGTTTTTCGTTCGATGGTGCTTCCTGAAGAATCGCTTTCTAACGGATCGGCAGGTGCTGTCGCCGCATAGACGATCGAGCGCTCTCGCAGTTCTTCGAACATGCTGGGGGCAAAAGCGTCCCACGCGCTGGAAGCTCCTCCGCCGATGACGTACATCTCTAGATTCAAAACGTTGACCAGGCCGGCGAGCAGCAAGCCGAGGTAGCGACCAAAACTCCGGAAGATGCGGCGGGCGGGCTCGTCCCCTTGGGCGGCGAGGTTGTAGATCGACTTAGCTCCGAATTCAGGATCCGACGACGCGGCCTGGGCCAGCGATGGCGACTGACCGGCGGCAATCGCTTCGCGAGCCATGCGAAGAAGCCCGCTGGCCGAAGCATATTGCTCGGAGCATCCACGATTGCCGCAGCCGCAGAGATGGCCGTCCGGCTCGAGGGTCACGTGGCCGAATTCGCCGGCCATGCCGTTCATGCCGTGCCAGATTCTTCCGCCCAGCACGATGCCGCCGCCGATGCCGGTTCCAAGCGTGAGTACCGCCATATTCGCGACGCCACGGGCGGCGCCCAGCCACTGCTCGCCGAGAGCGGCAACGCGCGCGTCATTTTCGAGGACCACGCGCGCATCGCTTTTTGGGAGTCCCAGGCGGCGTTCGATTTCCGCGCGCGCCGGATAGTTTTCCCAGCCGGGAAGGTTGGCGGCTTTCCGCATCACTCCAGTTTGCTGGTCGATGAGGCCGGGAACGCCGATGCCGGCGCCAAGGAAGCTTCCAGTCGCTTTATACTTGCCCGACAGATTTAGAATGGCGTCGCACATTTGGTCGATCACATGGTCGCGGCCGAGTGCAAGTTTGGTACCGAGCGTAACTTTCTCGAGAAGCTTTCCCTCGCCGCTGACGGCGGCGATGCGGAGGTTGGTGCCACCGAGATCGACTCCGATGGAGAAGTCAGGCATGGGTAAGAAGACTATCAGAACCGAGTGGGGCGTATTCATTCACTTCTGGCATTTCGGGCAGTAGTGGCTGCTGCGCCCGGCGATCACGATGCGTTTGATCGGCGTCTTGCAGACCAGGCAGGGCTCGCCTTCGCGGCCGTAGGCGCGGTGCTGCAGTTGGAAGAACCCTTCTTCGCCGTCGGCATCCACATAGTCTGAGATAGACGAGCCGCCGAGGGCAATCGCTTCCCGAAGAACCTCTTTTACCGAAGCGAGGAGTTTGGCGAACTGGTCGCGAGCTATGGTGGAAGCGCGGCGGCGGGGGCGAATTCCGGCGCGGAACAAAGACTCATCGGCATAAATGTTGCCCACGCCGCGCAGCAGTTTCTGGTTCAGCAGCGCGCTCTTGATAGGAGTTTTGCGGCCGCGAAACAAGGCGAGGAAGCGGTCGAGATCGGCTTCCAGCGGCTCAAGGCCGTCCGCCTGGAAGTTGCCGGCGCGGGCCACGCTCAGCCGTCCGAAGCGGCGGGGATCGACAAAGCGCAGTTCCCTGCCCGACTTGAGCTTCAGAATCGCGTGCGTGTGTTTGAGAACTTCTGACTGTGGCTCGCAAACTTGCAGGCGCCCGGTCATGCCCAGGTGCACGATCCACTGGGCTTGGCTGTAGAGCGCCTCGGCTGGTGTGGGGCGCACACTCTTGTCCGCCTCTGCGTGGGGCCTTGGTTTGGGTCGTCCAAGCAGCACTTTAAATCCCGGACGCGGCGGATTCGATTCCCGGCATTTAGCGGACAGAATTGTCCGGTCCACACGATCCAAATCGAAGACAATGTGCTTTCCCATGCGCCGCACGGTCGAGATGCGGCTGTGCTCGAGCGTGGCGGCGATTTCCACCGCCGGAGACTTCAGTGGCTCCGGCTTCTGGCCCAGCCAGACTGAGTCAATCACGTCACCCGAGACACGTCTGGCCAGTCCGCGGGCAATGGTTTCAACTTCGGGGAGTTCCGGCATGCTTTCTCAGTTTACAGGGCGTTCCGGACCGTGGGCAGTTTAAAGAATTTGTGCGGGATCTTGAAGTCGGGCGGCCGGCTAATCTTTCAAAGGCACGACAGTTTTGCCGTCCCGGCAGAAGGTGGCTACTTTTTGCAGATCCCCGTTCGCCTGGGGCAGGATCATTACCGGTCCATAGCAGTAAACTGCGTGGCCGTTGGCGGCGAAGTACCAGCGTCCGGTGGAATGCTGCTCGAGGTGGCCGGACGGGCGGCGGACCGGCGCTGGCTTGGCGACCGTCAAGCTAAACATCAAGGCTAGGGTCAAAACCTTCATCGTTGCCAAATTTTCCAAAACCGCGTTCGTGGACGCTGACTGCTTTCCTGGGCACTAAATCGTCCGCAAGGCGCGACGCTGATCTACCAAATCCGAAGCCGGCGCGGGAGGAAGCTGCGGCTTCGCACTTCTACCCAAATGGCTTTGCGAGTGATGCGGTGCTGCCTGGGTTGACGGGGTTTGGGTTGATGGAATCTGGGTCGACGGGGCATGGTTTGACGGAGCCTGGTTTGACGGAGCCTGGTTTGATGGGGTCTGAACCGACGGAGCCGGCGCGTGGCCCTGTTGTTTTCCACGGGCCGCCTGCTGATCGGCTAGGGCCTTGCCTCTCATGCCCCACAGTTCCGTGCTGTCGCGCATCAAGATCTGAATGAGATTGCGCTGCGATTGGATGACCGATCCTTGTTCAACGATCAGCATGGTCATCAGGCCATAGGAGAGCAGGAACACCACGGTGAGCAACGGCAGAAGGGTTCGTTTCTTCTTCGGAACCGCGTTCGGAACCGTGATCGGCATCACCGCCGTGTAATCAAACAAGGTAGTCAAATGGCACCCCGGCCCGGCCTCTCAAAGGCAGGCACAGGGGAGAATGCAGCTTGTCCGCCAATGGCGCGAGCCGCCGGAACGCATTGAATTTACTTGAGTTAGTGTGATTTGTCGAGCCCGAGCCGCGAGCTAAAGATGCAATTGAATGCATATAATGAGCAGGGTAACCGTTAGCGAGCGGAGGGCTGCGCCCCCAGAACGACCGCCAGACGCGGGTTTCCGGGGAAAAAGATCCCCGCTGAGCCCGGCTCGCAATCTCATTTCCCGCTCAGCAGGAGCTTTGCGATGGTCGCCAACTGCATGTTGGATGTGCCTTCGTAAATCTTGCCGATCTTGGCGTCGCGCCAGTACTTCTCGACGGGATAATCCTTCGTGAAGCCGTAACCGCCGTAGATTTCGACGGCAAGCGAAGTCACGCGCTCGGCTACTTGCGAGGCAAACAGCTTGGTCATCGCCGCTTCCTTCACGAAGTTCACTCCTGCATCCTTCATGCGGGCCGCGTTGTAGACCATGAGCCGCGCCGCTTCAATCTCGGTCGCCATTTGCGCGATCTGGAACTGGATGCCCTGAAACTCCGCAATGGCCTTGCCGAATTGCTTGCGCTCCAACGTGTACTTCGCGGCAAATTCCCAGGCCCCGCGCGCCAAGCCTATCATCTGCGCGCCGATGCCGATGCGGCCTTCGTTTAGGGTCTCGATCGCGATCTTGTAGCCTTTGCCGGGCTCGCCCAGCACGTTTTCTTTAGGGACGCGGCAGTCTTCCAGAATCAGTTCGCAGGTGGACGAAGCGCGAATGCCCAGCTTATCTTCCTTCTTCCCGACGCTGAATCCTGGGAAGTCCTTTTCTATGAAGAATGCGGTGATGCCTTTGTATCCGGCAGCCGGGTCGATCGTTGCAAACAGGACGAAGAGTCCGGCCTCTTTGGCGTTAGTGATCCACAGCTTACGGCCGTTGAGTACGTAGTCGGAGCCCTTGAGCTCGGCGCGCGTCTGCAGGGCAAAGGCATCAGATCCGGACCCGGCCTCGCTCAATGCGTACGCTCCACAGGTATCGGCTGCCATCTTCGGCAGATAGCGCTTCTTCTGTTCAGCATTGCCCCATCGCAGCAAGGCATTGTTGACCAGCGTGTTTTGCACGTCCACAACCACGCCGGCGGACGCGTCGACGCGTGACAATTCCTCCACAGCGAGGATCGCTTCGAAGAACTTGGCGCCGCCTCCTCCAAATTGTTCTGGGATTTCGATCCCCATCAGCCCGAGCTGGAAGAATTCGTGGATGAGGGCTTTGTCGAAGATGCCTTTCTCGTCCATCTCCTTCACCAGTGGCCGGACCCGCTCGTCGGCAAACTGGCGAATGTTGTCGCGAAAAAGGATTTCATCTTCGGTGAGGATAGTTAGAGGCGTGGGAGGAGCGGATTGTAAGGTTGTTTCGGGCATACGGAAACCTTTAAACGAAGTATTAGCAAACTTTGAATTCTAGCACTCTCTGGAGATGGAAGTGGCGCGCGCTAGCCGCGGCGCGAATGAACCAGCTTGAGCGTATCCGCCTGCAGAATGCGCTGGATTTGATTGCGCGCATGCACGGACCAGGGGCCTGTGGTGTCGAGCCTGATGTAGGCCTGCCAGTGTTTAAGCGCCTTGCGCGGTTCGCGGGTTTTTTCGTAAGCGAGCGCGAGGTTGTAGTGCGCGTCGGCGTAGGTGGGAGCTAGCTGAATCGCCATCTTGTAAGTCTGGATGGCTTCCTGCACCCGCCCGGTCTCGTCCAGAACGTTGCCCAGATCGAAGTAGGCCAGGGCATAGCGAGGGTCGGCCTGCAGGGCGGCGCGGTAGTGTCTTTCCGCCAAGGTGAAATCCTGGCGATTGTAGTAGAGCGTGCCCAGGTTGATGTGTGCGGCCGCGTGGCTGGATTCAAACTCAAGCACTTTCTGGTAAGCCGCCAGCGCTTCGGTCTGCGTGGCCGGATCCTCTTCAAAAGAAATGCCACGGGCGAACCAAGCAGCGGCGTCGTTTTCCTGCGGACTGGAGTCTTGAGTGGGAATCGGCGTGCTGGTCACAACTTTTTCCCGAGTCGCGAAGTCCATCACAAACTGCCCCGCAATCGGCTCCAGCAGTCTGCCTTCGTGGCGGAACGCGACGCGATGCTTGCTGGTGGATGAAGTTCCGGCATCGAGCAACGGATTTCCCATGCCCGACGCTTGCTTCTGCATGGCTTCGAGCGACTGCCGGATCACTGCCGGCCGCACCCTCATGGCGCAGAGGTCTCGAACTTTCTTGACTTTCAGCAGGTCGGAAAAGGAGTAAGTGGTTGCGGCAGCAGTCAGCCCCGCGCGCTCCCAGTTGGCCAACTGGCGCGGCGTGAGATGAAGAATCCTAAGTAAATCAGCTCGACTGTACACGACTGTACACAAGTCTTACGCCTGAAGCCTGCGCAAGGACGTCCCCGCCGCCATTATCCGCAACTTGCCGATGTAAACGCAACTGCAAACCTTGTGGAAATCTGAGGAGAACCTGGTTGATTTACATGCAGCGGAAATGGTGCAGTCGGACGAAACCACCCACGAGTCTTGTCATTCCAAGCAAAGCAAGGAATCTTGGTTTCGGCTTACACCACCACGGCTGCTTGATACTCCTCGTACGTCCCCTTGAAGTCCGTGATCTTGTGATCGCTCTCGAAGTGCCAGACGCGCGTGGCTACTTCGTCGATTAGGTCGTGATCGTGGGTTATGAGGAACACCGTCCCGTGATACTTCTGCAGAGAAATGTTCAGAGCGTTGATCGCTTCGAGATCCAGGTGGTTGGTGGGCTCATCGAGCACGAGCACATTCGGTTTCTGCAGCATCAGCTTGCAGAAGAGCAGCCGGGCCGCCTCGCCGCCAGAAAGAACGCTGGTGGATTTCGTGGCTTCGTCGCGGGCAAACAGCATCTGCCCCAGCAAGCCGCGGATTTCTTCGCTGACCGCTGCCGGATTCCACTGATGAAGCCACTCCAGCACCGTGGTTCCGCCTTCGATCAAGCTGCGGTGATCCTGGGCAAAGTATCCAATCGACGCTTCGTGTCCCCAGATCACTTTGCCGGAGTCGACGAATGGTCCGTCGTAGCCGCTGGTCTTGCGCAACTCAACTTCCGGGGTGGTCGGAGAATTCGCCAGCAGCGCATTCACCAGCGTGGTCTTCCCTGCTCCGTTTCGTCCCATCAGCGCGATGCGCTCCCCGCGCGTGATGCTGGCGGTAAAGTCGCGAATGACCTGCTTGTCGCCGTAAGCCTTGTCGAGGTGTTCGACTTCCAGAATATGCTTGCCCGAGGGCCGTTTCTGCTCGAACTTGATATAGGGCCGCTGGATGTTCGACTTCGCCAACTCCGTAACCTGCAGCCGCTCTACTTCTTTGCGCCGCGACTGCACCTGGCTCGATCGCGTGCCGGCCGCGAACCGCGCGATGAATTCATTCAATTGTGAAATCTTCTTCTCGCGCTGCGCGTTCTGCGATTCAATCTGCGAGCGCACTTGCGTCTTCGCCAGCACCATCTCGTCGTACGATCCGGTATAGGTAATGATGGTCTCGTAGTCGATGTCGGCGATGTGGGTGCAAATGCTGTTGAGAAAGTGGCGGTCGTGCGAAATCGCAATGACCACGCCGTCGTAGGCATTCAGAAATGCCTGCAGCCAGTGGATCGAGTCCAGGTCCAGGTTGTTCGTCGGTTCGTCGAGCAGCAACGCCTGCGGATGCCCGAACAACGCCTGCGCCAGCAGCACGCGGACTTTTTGTCCGCCCTGCAGTTCGCCCATCTTTCGGGAATGCACCTCGTCGGGAATGTCCAAACCTTGAAGCAAGATCGCGGCATCGCTCTCCGCGGTGTAGCCGTCTTCTTCGCCGACAATGCCTTCGAGTTCGCCCAGCTTCATGCCGTCTTCATCGGTCAAGTCGTGCTTGGCGTAAATCGCGTCGCGCTCCTGCATGGCTGCCCACAGGCGCTTGTTTCCCATGATGACCGTATCGATCGCCGTGTAAGCGTCGAAGGCGAACTGGTCCTGACTCAAGACGCCGAGCTTCCTCGGACGCACGACCGCGCCCTTTTGCGGCTCCAATTCGCCGCTGAGCAGCTTCATAAACGTGGATTTTCCCGAGCCGTTGGGCCCGGTCAGGCCATAGCGCTTTCCCGGCGTGAATGCCGTGGAAACTTCATCAAACAGTATTTTGGCGCCGTAGCGCATGGAAACATTGGTGACTGAAAGCATGATTGGTTGTACAACTCTTCTTAGGACTGCGGGGAATTTCCGCCAAGACGGTACGCAGCTGGTAGTAACTAGAATACCATGGCGCTCTGAGTCCGTGACTTACTTCTGGTCGAGCAGAGTCCGCACCTTGTGCGCCAGAATGTCGAGTGAAAAAGGCTTTTGCAGGACAGCGGCCTGTACGCCGATATTCCCGCCGGCTAAGGCTTCGTGGTCGGGATAGCCCGACATAAACAAGACTTTAATTTCAGGACGCACTTTCCGCAGGCGGTCCGCTAACTCTTTACCCCCGAGATTGGGCATGGCCATATCGGTGACGAGAAGGTGGATCAGGTCTTCATGGCCTTCGGCAATTCGCAGGGCCTCATTGCCGTCCATCCCGAGCAACACCTTGTAGCCTTGACGCTGAAGAAATTCACAAGCCAACTCGCGAATACCGGTCTCATCCTCCACGAGAAGAACAGTCTCCGTACCCTTTGGAGCGGCGGTGATATCTTCTCGTATCTGGGACACCTGCAATGCTGTCCTGGTGTCGGCTTCTTCAGCCCAGGGGAGGTAGATTTCGAAGGTCGTACCCTTTCCCGGTTTGCTATCGACGTGAGTCCAGCCGCCGGTCTGCTTGACCACACCGTAGACAATTGGCAACCCCAACCCGGTGCCTTTCCCAGGCTCTTTGGTAGTGAAGAAGGGCTCAAACATGTGAGCTTGCGTTTCACTGTCCATTCCGACGCCGGTATCGCTGACGATCAGCATCACATACCGACCCGGCCGCACCCCGTCGCGAAGTTGGGAATGGACACCATTGATTTCCACGTTCCTGGTCTCAATCAGCAACTGCCCTCCCTGCGGCATCGCATCCCGGGCGTTGACAGCGAGGTTCATGATCAGTTGCTCGACTTGACCTGGATCCGCCTTGACCGGCCAAAGCTGGGGCGCCGGTAGGACTCGCAAGGAAATATTTTTTTCGATCAGGCGGTCCAGCATTTTTGTCACTTCGCCCAGGACTGCGTTCAGGTCCATGACTTGGGGTTGCAGTACCTGCTTGCGGCTAAAGGCCAACAACCGCCCGGTAAGGCTTGCCGCCCGGGTCACAGCATGTTCAATCCCCAGGGATTCTTTTTGGGCCGGAGCGTCCGCGGCAACTGCGTCGCGCAGGCGTTCGTTGTGTGCCTGAATAAGCATGAGCAGGTTGTTGAAGTCGTGGGCGACGCCTCCTGCTAAGAGTCCGACGGCTTCCATTTTCTGCGAATGCAGGAGCTGATCTTCCAGACGTTTGCGCTCCGTGATGTCGTACATAACGCCTTGCATCAGCCGCGGTTCGTCCTCGGCTGTAGGCAACATGACGGCCTCGTCGCGAAACCACAGGACTCTGCCGTCGCGGGCAAACATGCGGTATTCAGCCTGAAACAGGTCTCTGTTTTTCTGGAAGTGTTCTTCGACAGCCAATACTTTTTCGCGGTCTTCCGCATGGATGCGACCGATCCAGTTCGCAGAATCGGAAAGCCAATCCGCGGAGGAGAACCCGAGCATGGACTCGATCTGAGGGCTCACATAATGCCAGCGGCCACGGGGGCCGAGTTCGGCGACGTAGGTGACAGCGGGCAGACGCTCCACCAACGTGCGGTAGCGGTTCTCCGCCGACCTGAGTTCGGCCTGGGCGCGATCCCATTCCATTGCAACCGCTGCCAGATGAGTG
>Ga0307478_10003391_pt1 | contig 11840 bp, 12 predicted proteins | sample atmos_gasesECM4C_2_FD_203713 | JGI IMG/M metagenome (GOLD analysis project Ga0307478, IMG submission 203713) | Hardwood forest soil microbial communities from Morgan-Monroe State Forest, Indiana, United States - atmos_gasesECM4C_05 | ecosystem: Environmental > Terrestrial > Soil > Temperate...
AAGTGTCATCCTGAGCACAGCGAAGGACCTATGTACTTTGCTTGCGATATTCCGCCTTTGCCGTTGCGCTATCATTCCCTAGTTCCAATGCCGCCATGGTCGAGCGCTTCTCCTTCTCCGATCTCCGCGAGGTCTTCGCCAAGGCCAATGAGGAGAAGTCCGGTGACCAGTTGGCTGGTTTAGCTGCCCGATCCGAGCGCGAGCGGGTCGCGGCCAAGCAGACACTCGCCGATTTGACTCTCGATGAGATCGTTCGTCAGCCGCTCATTGATCCGGATACCGACGATGTCTCTCGCTTGCTGCTCGACACCTTTGACCGGGCCGCCTTCGATTCACTGCGCAGCATGACCGTCGGGGAATTCCGCGATTTTCTGCTCGATGACAACACAACCGCGGCGGATCTTGAACGCACGCAGCGCGCGATCATTCCCGAGATTGCCGCCGCAGTCACAAAGCTGATGAGCAACAAGGATCTGGTGCTGGCCGCGGCCCGGATTCGCAACATCACCCGTTGCCGGAACACCATGGGAGAACACGGCGTATTGGGCATTCGGATTCAGCCCAATCATCCCAGCGACGATGTTGACGGAATCCTGCTCGCGGCTTTTGAAGGACTGTTGTACGGTTGCGGCGACGCAGTCTTAGGCGTGAATCCCGCAACCGACTCGGTCGAGACGGTGAGAGCGATTCTGGTCGCGCTGCAAAGGCTCATCGATGCCTACCAGATTCCCACGCAGGCCTGCTGCCTGGCCCACATCACTACCCAACTCGAAGCCATGCGTCGTGGAGCACCGGTCGACTTGCTGTTCCAATCCATCGCAGGAACACAAGCCGCAAACGCCAGCTTTGGAATCACACTAGCCGTGCTTAGCGAAGGACGCGAGCAGGTCCTGGAACATCACCGCGGTCGCGGCGTTCCCTGGAAAGGCGACAACGTCATGTATTTTGAAACCGGCCAGGGCAGCGCGTTATCGGCCGAGGCCCATCACGGCGTCGACCAACTTACCTTGGAGGCGCGCGCCTATGGAGTAGCTCGCCACTTCCGGCCCTTTCTCGTCAACAGCGTGGTTGGCTTCATCGGGCCGGAGTATCTCTTCAACGAAAGACAGATTACGCGGGCCGGGCTCGAGGATCATTTCATGGGAAAACTTCTTGGGCTGCCCATGGGATGCGACGTTTGCTATACGAATCACGCCGATGCCGACCAGAATTCCGCGGACAATCTCCTCCTGCTGCTGGCCGCGGCCGGATGCAACTATTTCATGGGTGTTCCCTGCTCCGATGACGTGATGCTGAATTACCAGTCCACCAGCTACCACGATGCGTTAGCGGTTCGTCGCCTGTTTTCCCTGCGCCCCGCGCCCGAATTCCTCGCTTGGCTTGAAAGCGTAGGCATCTACCGCCAGGGACAGCTTGCCACCCCCGACATCGCCACTCGCCGCCACCTTCTCGAAGGCTTCGAATCCTCACTCAACAGGACCGCTTAAATGGCAAGTAACCGGCGCGACGCGATCGCGAGACAGGATTGGTCTGCTCTCATCGAGAAGATCCGGGCGCAAACTCCGGCGCGCCTCTTGTCTGGCCGTGCCGGCGCAGCTTATCGCACGACCACGCAACTCGAATTACGGGAGGCGCACGCCTCCGCGCGCGATGCGGTTCGCTGCGAACTCGATCTCGAGCGACACCTGGGTGCGGCATTCGTGAAGCAATGGAATCTGTTCGAGGTGTCCACGCAGGCGGCGGATAAAGACGATTACCTCTTGCGTCCGGATCGTGGGCGCCACTTCACCGACGAATCTCGTTCCGCGATCTTGCAGCGCTGTCCCGGCGGCAAGGATGTGCAGATCGTGATTGGAGACGGACTCTCCATCGCGGCCGTTTCCGCGCAAGTCCCCGGACTCGTTCCTCTTCTCTGCGAAGCGGCCCAAGATCGTGGCTGGACGTTTGGACAGGTGTTCGCGATTCGCTATTGCCGCGTCGGCATTCTCAACGAGATTGGCGAATTACTCGGTCCGAAAGTAGTCGCCCTTCTCATTGGAGAACGTCCGGGCCTGGCTACTGCCGAAAGCCTCTCGGCGTACCTGGCGTATGAACCACGCAAATCTCACACCGACGCCCATCGCAACCTGATTTCGAACATTCACGCTCGCGGCGTGCCCGTGGCGCAAGCTAGCACCCGCATCCTCCATCTCGCCGAGCAGATGAGGAACCGGAAGACCAGCGGATACCACTTGCGGGAAGAATTGCCGAATGCGGGTGCCCCATCCTAACCTTGCGCGGGTACCCCATCCTAACCTCGCGTCCTTTGCGAGGTTAGGATGGGGATTTTCCAAATTCAATGCGGCTTCAGACGCTCAGGGAAGCAATCATTTCAACGTCGCTTCAGCGCCTCAAGTTCGTCGAGAGTGCGCGGCCAATCCGATCCCAGCAGCCGCGAGAGCCCACGATCCGCGAGAACCTTGCCACCCGTCTGGCAACGCGCACAATAGTTGGTCTCCTTATCCGCGTAGCGAATCCGCAAAACCTTCTCGCCGCATCGCGGGCACGGTTCGCCATAACGTCCATGCACGGCCATGCCCTTGCGAAACGCGGTCACCTTCTCCGGGAAGGAAGTTCTTGCCTCGTCACGCAGGCGATTGATCCAAAGTTCCAGCGTCTGCCGCGTCGCCGAGTACAGCCGCTGCCACTCCTCCGGCTTCAGCTTGTGAGTAAGCGCAATGGGCGACAGTTGCGCCGCGTGCAGAATCTCATCCGAATACGCATTACCGATGCCGCTCAAGATGCGCGGGTCGGTCAATGCTCGCTTCAGCGTGCGATTCTCAGCCATCAATACGGACTGAAACGATTCGAAGCTGCTCGTGAAAACGTCAATGCCACCAGCATCCAGGGATTGCAGACCTTCTTCACCCACCACGATGTGCAGCGATGCGCGCCGTTTTGCTCCCGCTTCGGTCAACACCAGCGAACCGTTGCGGAAATCCAGTGCAGCCAGAGTCTGCCGGCCCGAGAGTTTGGCTCCAGGTGGCTTCCAGTGCAGCCGCCCCGCAATCATGAGATGAAGCACCAGCCAAAGATCGCCCTCCACCCCAATCGCGATGCGTTTCCCAATCCTTCGTAACTCGCGTACGACCTTGCCTTCCACACTCTGCAACGGTGGCTGCACTGTCCGCAGCAGAAAAGCGCTCGCCAGCCGCACACGCTCCAGAGGTTGCCCGACAATCCGGGCTTCCAGGGCATTGATGTAGGCAGTGATATCGGGCAGCTCCGGCATGCTCCATCAGATTGCATGCGGCAGCCGCATTTCGCAAGTTCGCGTTCTGAACAACCCGGGCTTCGCGCATCGGCACGAAGTCGTACCTCCGCGCTCCGCGCAGGAACACTCTTGTCGGGAAAGAAATTGAAGATGGGATGCGGCGAGAGACAGCACGCACCCGAAACTCGATCGCTATTGAACCGAACTGGATGACGACCAGAGAACAAAATTCGTGTTGCTCGCGACAAGCCGGATGGTTCCAGCCACGATCACCAGAATCACTGCCAGTGTCACGGCATATTCAGCGAGATCTTGTCCTTGATCGTCGAACCAGAGCTTCAAGAGAAGGGGGAGGGCCATATCTGCACCAGCCTGCATGAGATGGCGCTATTTTTATGCAAAGAAGCAGGTTAGACCAAGATGACTAAAGTAATAGACCTCTCGGGCCGGTTGGAAGGTCGCCCCCAGGTTAGCGTCCAGTGAGCGGGCGCGAACCATGGGGGCCTGAGGCAAGGGCCTACCTCAGCGGTTTCATCCCTAGAACGGCGAAATATCTCTCCGGTCCCGCCTTTGCGGCTTCTACCTCAGCCTCCGTCCGAAGCAGAAGTTGTCCATTCTCTTTGCGCGGTGTCCAGACTTCCGCCAGAAAGCAACGCTGCCCGTAACAGCGAAAAATGATCCGGCCGTTCTCGCCTGCCGATCGGCCAGAGAGTTGGTTGGCCAGTACAATTGCGACGGTCCGCCCTTCTGTGGCCGATATGACTCGCACTTCGTGGGAGGTCGCCCACAGCGTGTATTGGCCTGCCGCAAGAGTCTTTCCCGCCACCCCGAAATCAAACGGCACGTTGGCGCGAACCCCGCCTGCCTGGGCCGCTGCGACTCCAGCCATCATTCCGATAACCAAAAGACTCACTGCGATTCTCGTTTGCGCTTTCATTGGAATCCCCCTTTTTTGCGGGTGTGCCTTAGCCTCTTCCCGCCGGCCGGGCGTACTTTCGCCTTGTCCTCGCAGCCAGAACAATGGACATGGAGTGGTTTGGCACAGAAACAAATGTGATCAGCTAATCGATTGAAAACACGTCAGAAAGCGCAGAATATAACTTGCCCTGGAAACGCGGCCCGAGGCACAAACGGTGTAAACTTTCCCGAATCACAGGGGTGGATGCTGGGTGTCGCAGCCCACGGCCAATTCGAGAGTGATCCGGTTCGGCCTGTTCGAGGTTGACCTCGAGTCCCGCGAACTGCGCAAGGCAGGCATCCGGATCAAGCTGCATGAGCAGCCTTTTCTGATCCTCGAAATGCTCCTCGAAAGTCCCGGGGAAATCGTGACCCGTGAGGAACTGAAAAACAAGCTTTGGACCAAAGACACGTTCGTCGATTTCGATCTCAGCCTGAACAGTGCCGTAAAAAAACTTCGCCAGGCTCTCAACGACGACTCCGAAAATCCACGCTTTGTCGAGACTCTTTACCGTCGCGGATACCGCTTCATCGGCCCGGTCAATGGAACCATTGTCAATGGAACAACGAGCGATGCCTCCGCTCAGTTGGAAGCCTCCGCGCCTCGGATATCCCCGCCGCCGTCAACAGACCTGGGATGGCTTCGCCGGCCAAGTCTGATGCTCTACGGTGCAGGCATCTTGCTTCCCCTCCTGCTGGCCGTTGCCCTCTGGCTGATGCCGCCGCGCCCCCCGAAGGTCCTTGGCTACACACAGGTCACTCACGACGGTCTGGCCAAAGGCGAAATATTCACGGATAGCGAACGCCTCTACTTTATGGAATTGCAAGGCTCGCACTTCGTCGTCAGTCAAGTCTCAGTCGCGGGCGGCGATACCAGCGTTGTGCCCACCCCATTCGAGAATTCTTTCGTGGCCGATGTCGCCTCTGACGGATCCGCTCTTCTCGTGGGCGCATTTCATGGGACCAGCAAGAGCCCCGAAGCGTGGTCGGTGCCGCTGCCCAGCGGAGCTCCACGCCGCCTCGGAGATTTCGTGGCCGACTCGGCGACCTGGTCGCCCGATGGAACTCAACTCTTCTTCTCCCGAGGCCCCGACATCTTTCAGGCGAAAAGTGACGGCACTGCCCCACACAAGATCGCCACCGTGGGAAACCAGCTCTTCCATCTCCGCCTCTCTCCCGATGGTGGCCAGCTGCGCTTCGAAGTGGTCGACACCCGCAACGGCTCCAGCGCCCTCTGGGAAATGCGGCCCGATGGTTCCAACTTGCATCCTTTGCTGCCCGCTTGGAACCGCGAGCCCCGCGAATGTTGCGGCACCTGGACTGCTGACGGCAAATACTTCGTGTTTCAAACCTTCCGCGACGGACGTAGCAACATCTGGGCCCTGCCTGAAAGATCCTCCTGGTGGGCGCGCTCGAATCAGCCTGTCCCCGTCACCAACGGCCCTCTCAATTTCTATTCGCCCGTGCCCAGCCACGACGGGAAAAGAATCTTTGCCGTCGGCGCTCAACCTCGGGGCGAACTCGTCCGCTACGATCGCAAGTCCGGCTTTGTCCCTTACCTCGAGGGCACCTCGGCGAGCGATCTGGCCTTCTCCGCCGACGGCAACTGGATCGCTTACGTCTCCGTCCCCGACCGGCGGCTCTGGAAATGCAAAATGGATGGCACTGAGCGGCGCCAGCTCACCTTCGAGTCCATGACGGTGGGCCTGCCTCGCTGGTCGCCTGACGGAAGTCAAATCGTCTTCATGGCCCAAACCGCCAACTCGGGATGGCGCGCTTACCTCATTTCCAGTGACGGGACAGGTCTGCGCGATCTCATCCCGGGGGCGCAGGCAGGCTTTGATCCCAGCTGGTCGCCCGACGGCAAGTCCATCGTATTGACCCTCAACGATGCCGGCACACCTTCCGCTGGCGCCACTGGTCCTGGCATCGCTATCTTCGATCTCTCCTCCGGAAAACTCGCTCTGCTCCCCAACGCCAGCTGCCTGTTCTCGCCCCGCTGGTCTCCGGACGGTCGCCACATTGCCGGCATCACCGACGACTCGCAGAAGCTGATGCTGTTCGACCGGGAAACACAACAATGGCAGGAGTTGGTTGCCTTGCCCATCGGATACCCAAGTTGGTCGCACGATGGCCAGTACCTCTATTTCGATACGACCCTCACCGAAGACGCCAACTTCTTCCGTATCCGCATCTCCGACCACAAGCTCGAGCGTCTTGTCAGTCTCAAAGGGATGCGCCGCTTGTGGGGTGATTTGGGGTCCTGGACTGGTCTTGCCCCGGACGATTCTCCACTGGTGATTCGCGACATCAGCAGCCAGGAAATCTATGCCATCGAGTGGCAGCCCTGAGGCATCAAGCTGCCGATATCCAGTTACATGAGTAATTAGCCTCAAGTCCTTTTTGTGCCTACGATACCCGGAACAGACTCAGTGGGGCTGCCGTCGATCGCAGCTCGGAGGATCTATGGCGACTGCGGCGATAGCGTATGGCGAGCGCCGGTTTGGGGCGGCATATTCAGTACGGCTTCTGACGGGCCTCGCTGTGCTGGCAGTACTGGTCGGGTTTTGGGCATCGCAGAATGATCCGCGGCCCGCTTCGCATCCTATGCTGATGTGGGTGTCGGTGGGAATCCTTGCTGCCTTTGCCGCATTCTGGATTCTCTTCGGCAAGAGCACGCTGATTGTGAACGACGCGGGAGTCCAGCGGGAGACAATATTCGGGCAGCAGGAGATGGCCTGGAGCCAGATCACCGAGACGCGCTATCGCGTCACGCCCATCAATATCTACGGGCATTTCGGACTGGTGGGCTACATCCTCGCCATGTCGAGCAAGTCGGGACGCGCGCAGCTCTCGTTGGAACTGGTCAGCGGCGACGGCAAGAAATTGAAAGTGACATCGATGTTCCGCAATGCGGGGGACGCGATCGGGATCATTCTGGCGCGAATCCTTCCTCCCGTGGTGCAGAGCGTGAAAGCGCGGCTTCAGCGGGGAGAGACAGTGCAGTTCGGCGGCATCGGACTATCAGCGACCGCCGTGACGTGGAAGAACCAGACGATTCCCGTGACCCAGATCACGAAAGCCGAACTCCTGCGCACCAATCTGGTGGTCAAGCGCGAAGGAAAATGGCTGGCGGCGATCAGTGTCCGGTCCGACAAAGTGCCGAATGCGCTGGTGTTCCTCGAAGTGCTGGAATCGCTCGCGCCGCAAGTGAAGTCGAGCGGAATCGATCCGCTCGCGCGCGTGCGGATGTAAGAACCCGTAATCATTGCGAATGTCCTTAGCGGGCCGGCAGATCTCCTCCGGCTTCTTGCCGGGTGCCCCAATTCTCGCGTTCTTTACGACAAGTGGGGAACGTCTCGTCCTTGAGACCACACATTCGCAAAAACCGCGGATGGGCCACCTGCCCCTCCGAATTTGCCCTTGTGGCAATAGCCCTTCGGTAACGACAACCCTGAAAAATTTTCGTTGCGCATCTACATTTCTAAAATATCTTTAACTTGATCGTTCCAACGAAAGCAGTTCGTTGTATGGGCTCAGCGCGTATGTCAAGGTTCCTTCCCCTCCAGGTGGCGGCGGTCTGCTACCGAAGGCGCGGCGCTTCCCTCGAATTTCTGCTGGTCAACACCACCCGAGGCGACAAGTGGACTTTTCCCAAGGGCGCCACCACCCCACGCCTATCTCACAGTCAAGCCGCGGAGCGCGAGGCGCTGGAAGAGGCCGGGGCCGTCGGTGTCATCGAGCCCCAGCATTTTCACCTCTACCTCTACCCCAAAGGCATCGCTTCGCAGCGCAGTGGCGTCCAGGAATTCGTCGTGAAGGCTTTCCTGCTGGAAGTAACTCACACCCAGCGTCCCGATGAACCAGGGCGCAACCCCACCTGGTTCGGTATCGACGATGCACGCATCGCGCTGGCAAGGGGACGCGAGGTGAAGTACGCAGCCGAACTCCGCGCCGTCATCGACCGTGCCGTGGACCGCCTGTCTGCGGAAGAAAGGGTTGTTCCGGATTTCCGGCCGGCGCATCACACCTGGCGTTCTCTCCTGAAGGTACTCACGTTCGGCCTGGTTAGAACCGAGACGCGTTGACCACGCCAAGCACCCGGAGCGGTTATTGAAGTGTCCACTAAGGACAGCAGAAAGGTGGGCCAGCGAAATTTGGGGTATACCCCCCTCCCCCCGGTCTTGTGGAATCAGCAGGTTACGCAGAAAATCCCGCGAGATCTTTGATGTCAAATAACTTACCGGCAAAATATTCCGAACAAAGGACTTAGCGTCCGGTGGCGTCGTCCTCAAGGGACACGCTCGGCGAGTTAGTTTTGCTTACTAACTGGGAGGGGCGCAAGGACAGCGGTCACAAGTGAGGGTGATAAGGGAGACGTGTGGAGATGCGAAGGATGTTTGGGTCACCCATCTGCACTCCCTGGCCCAGGTTAGCGTCCACAGAACGGACGCGAACCTGGGGCACCGGGCTTTCTCGGAAACCTGGAAAACGTTCCGTCTGTCCCCAGGTTTCCCTCCAGGTCTCCCCCAGCTCAAGAACCAGAATCTGCCCGCGGTTAGTTTCCCCCTTTGTCCGCGCGCAGGAAAACCTCAGGTGCATTCTTCGGCACACTGAATGGCGTGGCAGACTTTGGGTCACGATTGAATTTCGAAAACGTCGCAGGGCTATCTCGAAAGTGCTTTTCCAGTGTTTGTATCCGTGCGCCATTGCCAGGATGGTCTGACAGAAGCTGCGGGACCTGTCCGGGCTCTGCATTCTGGAAATCCTGAAACAGCCACGTCAATCCCCAGGGGTTGTAACCGGCCTGGGCACAAACGTCGGACCCGGTCACATCCGCCTTCGATTCGGCGTCACGCGAATAGCCCAGCGAGTGCAGCTTGCCGATCAGGGCAATCGCGATAATGTGAGATCGTGTCGGTCCCAGCAAAATCGCAGCCGCCACTTCGCGCCTCTCAATCTTCTGCTCCTTCTCCATGAGAGCGATGCCGTCACGATGGATCGTATGAGAGACTTCGTGGCACAGCGTTCCGGCCAATTGTTCGGTGTTCTTCACAAAATACAGAAGAGAATCCACCACGTAGACGTTGCCTCCGGGGGTCGCGAACGCATTGGGCTGCGTTTCGTGTACCAGGAAGAACTTGAAAGGATGGGGGTAGCGAGGCTGGGCCACGCGGGCGATCGCTTCAGCAACTGGTTTCAGGCTGTCGTACAAGGGAGAGGACTCAACGATCTCTCCCTTCTCTCGCAATTGCTTGTAGACTTCCTGCCCCAGCTCGGTTTCCTGGTCGGTGACCGGCTCAGGAGTGGGGGCCTGAGCAACGCTCATCGTGGCGACGATCGCCAGCAGCGGCACAATCCAGAATCTCATTGTCGAAAATCGTAGATCCGGCATCGTGAGTCTCCTTGATGAAACGATCGCATCCTGTTGGGTCAGAGCCTGCTCCAGCGGTGCTTTTGGCTATCGAAAAAGGGAGGTCGTCTGACCTCCCTTACTTCACACTCCTCAAAGACTTGCGTTGGCTCGATCTAGGACGCCTTGGCTCTTGCCCCTTCGGCCTTTGCCTTAAGGGCCCCCACCTTTGCCTGCGCCTTGCGCTGCAACGCCTCGAGCCTTGCTTTCGCGAGTTGTGCCTTTGCCTGGATCCTGGATTCGAGATCGTTAATCTTGTCTTGAAGTTTCGCCTTCCGGTCTGCCTGTGCTTTCGCGTCCTCGGCTTTCAGTTGGGCGACATCGGCTTTCATGGCGGCGATGTCCTCATCGTCCACCTTCTCTCTCACTTCCGAGAGGGCACGGCGAAAAACATTTCCGCCGACGGCTTCCATGCGCGTATCCACCGGCGTGGTCCATTCCTCGTCCACCTCAGCAATCAGTGCACTACGGGAAGGCAACAGGGACTTTTGGACGTCGTCAATAAAATCAGAGCCGACACGAATGTTGTTTAGATCGATGCTGCCGCCGACAGCCATTCCCGTGGCGGCACCCGCGACCACACCCACCGGCCCTCCCAACACGCCAATGAGACTTCCAAGGGATGTGCCCACCAGACTGCCGATCGGACCGACGTCATCCCCTTGCTTTAAACTTGCACTTCCGTCTGCGTTTTTCGTCAGCACTGCATACCCGTAGACACCAATGCTGCCTTCATTGTCCAGTTGTTGAAGGGCTCGTTTCCCTTCATAGGCTTTGCTCTCATTGGGGAAAATCACTACTAACATGCGATCCATACATCATCTCCTGTCTACGTTGTGGGTTCACAAAGAACGTTAATGGAGTTCGGATCGTGGATCGTGTCCCTTGGCGCAGTCCAGCGCACGACGGCTCCCGGCTCGAGAGATGGCGCGGCCCGAGACTCGATCCCGGTCGGTTGTTGTCTTTGGTCGTCCTCCGTCGGACCCCAACCGCAACACGACGAAGTTGAATGGTAGAAGATCAGAACGAGCGGCCTTGCGGAAGGTCTCTCGCTCCCCGCTGACGAGTGGCCTGAGAGTGGCGCGATTCTAGTTCAACCCCGACTCGATTTGCAACTTCTCAAGCCGGGTGTGTCGCTCGCACATGATATGTCCGTTTGAAATAGCAAGTGAAATGTCCGCTTTTCGGGCGGCGAGGGTTAGGAGACCATGGCGGGCATGTTCTGTTACGCGAAGGCCGCGATGGAGCGCGCGATGAAAGTGCAGGAAGTGATATTGCGGGCGATGACGAGGAAGATCACGTGGTATCAGGCGGCCGAGATCACCGGCATCAGCGATCGGCAGATGCGACGCTGGGGCGAGCGTTACCAGGAATTCGGGTACGACAGGCTATTCGATCGGCGGCAGGGGCAGCCCCACCTGCACTCCCTAGCCCAGGTTAGCGTCCACAGAACGGACGCGAACCTGGGGCACTCGGCGGGAGTAGGGTTTAGTGGCCTCTGTGCACCTCAACATGGAGGAATCCGCTATTGGCCAGATCCCAACCGGGGTCAGTAGCCGCCTCGAACTGAACGATGGCGGCATTGCCCAGGGACAGGCTCCCACCTACCTGATCTTGCAGGAACAGATCACCCTTGCTTGTATGGAGGCCGCGAGGGGCTGGTCCTTCACACACCAGCAGGTCCCCGGGAAAGTAATACTGAAACTGAGGGCTAGGACCAATGGTATAGACGCCAGCGCACGTATGCGTTGATCCGGTAAGAAGAGTGTTTTGAGAAAGCGACTGTGGAAGCCCCGTGACGCCCGGGGATGGGTCCTGAGGGGAATTGAGCTGCGCTAGAGTTCCTCCGTGGAAAATCTCGAAACTATCGTTGACATTGAGATAGTCCCATGCCGCCCCTTGAAGGCAGTCCACTGTGTAACTGTTATCGGAAGGATATGCGCCATTGGCGCAGTTGAGTGCGACCGGGTAAGTGGGGCTGATTTGAGAACCGAAGCCCGCGACCCCTGCCCCCGTATCGTAACGGACATACACCTCCCCTGGTTCAAATTTCGCAGTGATGACTGTCCCGCCATCGTCTACAGTAACCGTTGCAGAGCCGCGGTTCTCGTATAGCGGCTTAGTTGCATCGATTGGACTTGGCTGGGTTGTCACCGATTTAGGGTTACCGATCATCCGAAAGGTCACGAGCGCTTGATAGAACGCGTGGTTGCCGAT
>Ga0307478_10003392_pt1 | contig 11839 bp, 6 predicted proteins | sample atmos_gasesECM4C_2_FD_203713 | JGI IMG/M metagenome (GOLD analysis project Ga0307478, IMG submission 203713) | Hardwood forest soil microbial communities from Morgan-Monroe State Forest, Indiana, United States - atmos_gasesECM4C_05 | ecosystem: Environmental > Terrestrial > Soil > Temperate...
CCGGAGTTCCCCACACCGCCGAAAGGCATCGTCTCAACGAACAGATGGATGTTGACCTGATTGATCGCGCCGCCTCCGAAGGACAAGCTTTGAAGGAAATGATCAATCGCCATTTGGTCCCTGCTAAAAAGGAATGCGGAGAGAGGTTTGGGGTGCTTCTTCACTTGGAGAATAGCCTCGTCGATATCGTCGTACACGATTACAGGAAGAATAGGACCAAAGATCTCGTCCGCCATGATTCGATCGCTCCAGGTGACCGGGTAAATCACCGTCGGATCGATATAGCGCCGTTCTCGGTCTGATTTCCCTCCGATCACGACCTTCTCCGGATCGATCAGCGAGGCGAGTCTTTCGACCGCTCCGGCATTGATGATCTTCGAGTAATCGGGATTGTTCTTGGGGTCTGTGCCGTAAAGCTCGACGACGGCCCGTTTGCATTGCGCGACGAATTCGTTCACGACCGAGCGATGGACATACGCGTATCCCGGTGAGGTGCACCATTGACCTCCCCACGCCATCGCTCCCCAGACAATCTTCTTGGCCGCGTCCGGTACGTTGGCCGTCGCGTCAACAAATGCCGGATTCTGACCACCCAATTCAAGTAGGACAGGGGTGAGGTTCTCGGCTGCGGCACGAGCGACGATCTTGCCGACCTTGAGGATCCGGCATTATCTCTCCGATAAATCTGTCCACACGCAACTTGATGCTGGTCGTAGTCTTTTCTGTGCTCTTCACATATGTCAGCACATTATTGATGCTCATCGATATACTGCTGGCGGTCGCGTTATTCGCCTACAATCCGTACGCAGTGACCCATAACGCGACTGCAAGAACATAGGAGGGTATATTCGGCTTCTTCTTCTCCGGCTACCGCGAGTCGCAATAGTTCAGCATCGGAGCGGGCCGAGAGCTCGCGGGGGATTTCCATGTCTCTTCAGGTTCGGTGCAGCGAACCTTCATATTGTCTTCGCTGCGAACGGAGGAATAGTTCCAGAAAGTTTATGGGAAAACGAGCCAGCGGGCGCACACGCGAGAACTGCTCGCACTTGAGCTTGGCGGCTTTCCCGCAGGCATGATGGCTTCGCAACGCTCAGTTTTTACGAACTGAGATTACCGATGCCGTATAACGGTCGCCACGCAGTAGCGACACACTGTATTCGATTGGAATGTCCTGGGTGTCGTGAGTCGTTTCCTTGATCACCAGAAGGGCGCTTCCACTGTTGGTCCCAAGGATCCGCGATTCCTCCTCTGCGGCCACGGTCGAACCAATGGTTTCTTCCGCCCAGTGAAGTTTGCGTTTATAAATGTGCTCAAACACATGATAAAGAGACTGCTTCTCCAGGTCCTGCTTCTCGATGCCGGCAAAGATGCGGGCGGGTAAATAGCTCGTGACCACAGCGACTGGTTCCCCGTTCACCGAGCGCAGACGACGCAAGCAATAGACCTTTTCTCCAATTGCAAGTCTTAATGCCTGCGCAATCTCAATTTCAGGCTCTTCGAGATCAATGCCCAGCACGCGAGCCGAAGGTATCAAGCCGCGACGGCGCATTTCTTCACTGAAGCCTCGTAGTTGCTGGAAATTCCACGGTACGCGTCTGGAGCCGATCAGCGGCCGTTTTCCCTTTGCGATAACGAGCAAGCCCTCGGCCCGCAGCTTATGAAAGGCTTGCCGGACCGGCATCTTGCTGATACCCAGCTCGCGCGACATATCCCCCTCAGAGCAGAATGTCTCCCCCTCACGCAAGACCTTCTTTTCCACCAGGGTGCGCACCTGATCGACAATCTGTTGGTAATAAGGAGTGAAACTCCCAGTATCGAGCGTCAGGCCCAGCCTGTCAGCGCTGAAAGCAGACTCCGCGTGGAAGGAGTTCCCTCTTGAATGTTTGAGACTGGCGCCAGTCATAGTCACATAATATACAACGTATAAATGTATGCTTGCAATGAGATTTCCGGAGTCGCTGGGAGCTCTGAAGGTGTCTCGCAAACAATTGATAATAATGTAATTAAATTAAATCAGGCACCACCGTCCCTGGTCCTTTTAGGTAAAGACTCTTAAATTTGCTTGACATCGTATTCATATATGAGGTTTACAGGCATGGAGTGCTGACAAGCGGCACCCAGACGGTGATCGCAGGACACCGACGAATGACCATAATGATCGGACTTACCGAAACCGCCTCCTCGTTGCGACGGCCCTTGCCTTATCTGCGGTCGTCGGTTTGCTCCCCCATGTCACATCGGGATGGCGGAGTGGGGGTACACGAGCAACAATCCGCCGAGCAATCTGTCCACTGTGCTGCAGGAGGGGTATTCAATCAATCCATCGGCTAGCCTCCCAGCAGGCGTTTGGGCTGGGGGAGTCTTCTATTGGGAGTTTGGATTAACTGCTGTTCCACGAACTGGCAACAACAAACTGGGCTCGCCTTCTGAGTGGGGCGATGTCAATACAGATTTGCAGAACAAAATTGAAATCCTATCCATGCACCCAGGAGTTCTGGATCTCCGGGTGTCTGGTTTGCGGAGCGTTATGAACACTCATCAATGGAATCGCAAGCTTCGGCTCTCTCCAGGCATGGTCTCGTTGATCGCACTCGTTGTGCTCTTTGTCGGGGGGCTGCCCAGTGCTGCGCAGGTCGAATCCGGCAAAGTGGTCGGCGCTGTACGTGACGCCACCGGCGCCGCCCTGGCGGGTGCACGGATAACAGTCACCAATACAGAGACCAACGTTTCCCGTGTGGTAGTGGCGAACACCAGTGGCGAGTATGTAGCCACTGAGTTGCAGCCCGGCACCTACACCGTGGTCACGCGGCGCGAAGGGTTCAAAAAGGCTGTGCAATCCTCATTCAAGGTCGACGTCAACCAGACAGTGCGGGTTGATGTCACGTTGGAAGTGGGATCGGTGAACGAGACAACGACGGTATCAGCAGCCGAACCTCTGCTGGAGACCGACACTTCTTCGACGGGACAGGTGATTGAGGAAAATCGGGTGCACGAGCTGCCGCTGAACGGCAGAAATTTCATGACACTTGCCTATTTGAGCCCGGGGGTGAATGCAGGTCCCACGGGAACAGTGCAGTCCGGCAATATCCCTGAGAACGAGCGCGATAATGGCTCGATCCAAGTGAATGGCATGACGGCCACGAATAACAACTATTTGCTGAACGGCTTCGACAACAACGAGCAGCAGATCGGTTTCGAGTTGATCGAGCCGCCGATTGATGCGATCGAGGAGTTCAAAGTCCAAACCAGCAACATGAGCGCCGACGTTGGGAAAGGTGGAGCAGTGGTAAACGTCGTTCTCAAGTCGGGAACGAATCAATTCCACGGTAGCGCCTTTGAATTCCTGCGCAACTCATGGATGGACGCGAAAAACTATTTTGATGATCCGACCTTGCCGATTCCGCCTTATAAAAGGAACGAATTTGGGGGCACATTGGGCGGTCCCATCATTCAGAACAAAACGTTCTTCTTTATGGACTATCAGGGAAGGAGAGTCCGTCAATCGCTCACGGATCTCTCGATCGTGCCGGCATTGCCGATCAGCACAAACCTGCCGGCCACCGTAGTTGATCCTCGTACCGGGCAAAGTCTAACCGCCGCGCAATTGGACCCCGCAAACGCCAACACACCGAATGGCCTACCCATTTGCCCGAACCCTGGCTATTCCTCGTCGTGTCTAGATCCAGCCGCCGTAAAGGTGATGGCCCTGTTCCCGGCTCCAGGTACAAATCATAACGGATTCAACTACCTCTCGAACCCAGTGAGCAGAGAGAATCAGGACTCCTTCGACGTTAAGGTAGACCAGCAAATGTCGCGCGACAGCTTCTTTGCAGTGTTCAGCTACGGGAATGTGGACGCACATAGGCCGGACCCTTTTCCCGGAGTGGCGGGGGGAGGGCAGTTTACCGGCGACATTAATAACAAAGCGCTGATGGCCGGGGTAAGTGGCGTGCACGCTTTTTCGCCAAACAGAGTCAATGAGTTTAAAATTGGATACACACGATATTTTGTTGATGCTGTCCCATTTCTAGGCGGTCAGCCGATTGCAACCCAGTTCGGGATCCCTGGGATTTATCAGAACCAGACGATCGGCGGCCTTCCAGGCTTCAACATCTCTGGATTCGGCTTCAGCGGAACTTCCTTAGGAAACTCGCTTGGGAATGGGGACTGGTTTCCAGAGCATCTCCACGAAAACAACTACCAACTCCTGGACTCGTTCACCTATATCAGAGGCAGGCATTCTTTCAAGGTCGGGGGAGATCTCCGGCGAAGGACACACGGGTTCTTTCAAACCCAAAATACCCACGGAGACTTTTCGTTCACTGGACAGTTCACCGGTAATCCATTATCAGATCTGTTACTCGGATATCCATTCGCCGCAGCGGAGACGGGACAGACGGGGCTTTTCGGCATGCGATGGTGGGAGTTCAGTTCCTACTTCATGGATGACTTCCGGGTCAGCTCGAAGCTAACCCTGAATCTGGGCCTGCGCTATGACATCTACACGCCTGAAGTCGAAGATCACAACCACCTGGCAAACTTTGATTTCTCGACGGGTCAGTTTGTCGAGCCTGGAGTGCCGCCGGGAACGAGCCGATCGGGCGATGTCGCGACCAACTATCATAATTTCTCGCCTCGCATTGGCTTTGCTTACACTCCATGGGATAGCAAGACTGTCGTACACGGTGGCTACGGAATTTTCTACGACTTGCAGGCGGACCAGAACGATGCAGAGCTAGCTTACAATTCAACCGGACTCTACGGCACGGAGAGTATCCAGCTGCCCACAACGGCAACCACGCCTTCGCTGCGCCTTTTGACCGGCTTTGCCAATCCGGCGAACCCGACGGGCGAGTTGCCCTTCCCAACTATCACCGATCCCAGCGGGCGAGCCAGTGCTGCCTTCTTCCACAATCCGACTACTTATATTGAAGAGTGGAATCTGAATATGGAACGGCAACTCTTCAAAGACGCGATACTTCAGGTGGGCTACGTGGGCACACACGGTGTGCACCTGGCTCTGCTCAGGAATTTGAACCAGGCGACTCAGCCTCTGGACTCGAACTTCACCGACCCCACAGGCAATATGGGGCGGCCGTACTTCAATACTGTCCCGAACGTGGCGCAAATCCGTACCGAAGGACACGACCAGAGTTCTATTACTCATGCTCTACAGGTGCGGTTTGAGAAAAGGTTCTCCGCCGGTTGGAGCATGTTGAATAGCTATACTTACCAGCACACCATTGGCCAGACGGAAGAAGATGAGTGGGCCGAGCCGCAAAATACCTACAATCTGAAAGCCGAACGAGGCAATATCGCCCCGGATTATCGCCATCAGTTCAGCTCGGCATGGTCGTATCAGTTGCCGTTCGGTCCAGGACAGCGATTTTTTCAAGGAACAGGATCGTCCCGCTGGATCGCAGGTGGATGGCAAGTGAACGGGATTATTTCGATGTACTCTGGCCAAGCTTTCACTCCCTATCTTTCGTTTGATCCAACGAACACGGGGTCGGGAGGGCCGCGGCCCGAACTCATCGGAAATCCGAATGATTTTTCAAACGTTACCGGATTCGGCGGAGTCCCTCTCGCGCCCGGCGATCCGTGCCTGGGCGCAACTCATAAGAGTCCTAACTGCCTCTATAACCCTGGGGCGTTCGGGCTTCCACCCTTAGCGCCAGGACAGACATCTGCGACCCAATTTGGCAATGCCAGCCGCGGAATCCTGCGCGGGCCAGCGGTCTTCAACACAGACTTCTCCCTGTTCAAAGACTTCAAGTTCAAAGAACGGACGACTTTGCAATTGCGAGCTGAGGTTTTCAATCTTTTCAATACGCCAGAGTTCGCGCCTCCCGTGAACCCGTCGGTGGACGTTCTGCCTGCGTCCGTATCAAGTACAGTAAATACGTCGCGGCAAATCCAACTTGCGGCCAGGATCACGTTCTAGTGGAGGACAGTTGATCAGTCGAGTTCAGAAATTTCGCAGGGTGACATGCAGCTCATTTGCTCTCGGAGTATTACTTGTCACGACGGTCGTGGGCGCCTTTGAAGAAGCATCAGCCCAGCGAACGACATCCGATCCGCGACATCAGCAAGCGACCACCGATTTCAGTTCAAAAGATACGCGCGAAAAACTGCCATGGGTTCATCTCGATGGCACATACTTCGTGCGTAACGACAAGCGCTTCATACCTATCGGCGCGCACTGGGTTCCCGCAAAGGCAGCCATGGAATGGCCAACAGAATGGGATCCCAAGGATATTGAAGCTGACTTCACCAAAATGCACGAACTTGGCTTCAACATTGTTCGGTTCGATATGTTGTGGGCATGGTTCGAGCCGCGCCCGGGCGACTATAACACGACGGCGTTTCAGCAGCTTGATTACTTTGTTTCGTTAGCTCATAAATACAAAATCTATCTTCATCCCAGCCTCTTCATCGGGGGAGAGGTTGGCGAGGCTTATTGGGATGTGCCCTGGCGGCATGGCCGACATCCGCATGCTGATCCTGACATGCTGCGCCTTGAAACCAACCTCGCTGCCGAGTTTGGCCTCCGCTACGCCGACGAAAGCGCGATTATTGCATGGGATCTTACCGACGAGCCTCCATTTTGGATCGTTGACGCGCAAACCACTGACGCGATGGCAATCAACTGGACGCAGTTGATCGTCGAAGGCATTCGCCGCTACGACAAGGTTCATCCGATCGTTGTCGGGACCAGTGGACAAGAAATTACCCATGGGCCATTTCGCTCTGACAACATCGCCAGGTTTGTCGACTTCTTCAGCGTGCATCCCTTCACGCTGTATGCTCCCGAATTGTTTCCCGACCCTCTGCTGTCAGTGCGCGGAACATACGGCGCTGCTTTTGAGATCACTTTGTCGAAGGGCGCTGGACGTCCGGCCATGATCCATGAAATGGGAGCGTCGACTGCGCAGTTTTCTCCGGAACGGGTAGCTGCTTATGATCGTGCGCAGATATATTCCGGGTTGGGCGCTGGCGGCATTGGAGTGGATTTATGGTGTTACACCGATGCTGCGCCGGAGCAATTCCACAGAGTCCCCTATTTGCGAACTCCACAAGAGACCGGCTGGGGCGTGACGACGTGGGACCGCAAAGACAAGCCACTTGCCCGTGAGTTTAAGACTCTTTCCAGGATTGTCGCCCGCCTCGATCTCACCGGGCTCGTTCCGGCTCCTGCGGATGTCGCCATCGTAATTCCAGATGAGTGGGCAAAGCCGCATGGCGATTTCTCTCACTTTGGCCTTACTGGTCCCGCAGACACTCCTTATGTCTCAACCACGGATGGCGATGCCATGCCCGGCCAGGCGCAACCGAACCCGAGGAGCGCGAACCAGTGGCTGATGGGTTCGGCGTTAATAGCCTTTATTCTTGCGCGGCAGGCGGGGCTCAACGCAGATTATCCGCGCGAGTACGATGGTTGGTCGAAGCGCCCGATGCTCTTCCTGCCATCACCCATTACAAGCACTGGCGACGCGTTCCTGGCTCACGTGCACTCCGATTTTTATGAGAAGGCGAAAAAATACGTGGAAGGCGGAGGCTTTCTGTATGCCTCGGTCGCGTCGGATGGAGCCATCCCCGACATGGCCTCGTTGTTTGGCGCACGGCTGGTCGATCGCGCTCCCAGTGCCGACTTTACCTTGAAGTTCATTGCTCCTTTCGGCGACTTCAAACCAGGGGAGATGCTTCATTACACGGTCCCGACCGCTTCGATTGAATCCTGGGGTACGCTGCTCGAGGTCACAACCGGCACGGTGATTGCGGTCGACCAGGATGGTCATCCGGCCTTGGTCACCAACTCGCTTGGTACGGGAAAGACTTTATTGAGCGCGTATCCGCTCGAACATTATTTGGCTGTCGAACCGGCAGTTTTCGATAAGTCCGAGGACACGCATAGGATCTATGCAGCCTTTCGCGACTGGACTGGGATCAAGCCCATTTTCCGCACGGACAAACCCTCAATTGAGATCTCTCTATTGAAAGGTGATCGCCGCGGCTATGCCATTCTGGTGAATCACAGCGCAGCGAAGCAAGATGTCACTGTGCAGTCGACGCTACCGCTGACCTCGATCCGTAGCATCGACTCGGATGGTTCAAAGAATCTAACTTTGCAAAATTCAACCTGGAAAATGTCGATCGAACCCTATGACGGCGCAATTGTCGAGTGGCAACAATAATTGGGGACAGGAATGATCGCAGCCGTGGACATCGGAGGCACCAAAATCGCGGTGGGCATGGTTGATGAGTGCGGCCGTGTGCGGGCGCGCCGCGAGTCGCCGACCGATCCAAATGCAGGATACAAAGCCGCCCTCGAACGCACTATGCGCATGTTGCATGAGACCTCTTCAGAAGCGGGCAGCGAAATTACCGGGATTGGTATTGGATCGACGGGACCGGTTTATCCACTCTCTGGGCGGATGGGTAATGTAAATTTCTTTCCCGATTGGGAAGGAGAAAATCCGGTTCGCGATCTCGAGGGGCGCCGTCACGTGACTGTCGCGATGGAGAACGATGCGGATGCCGCGGCGCTCGGAGAAGCGCGATGGGGTGCAGGAAGAAACAAGCGGCGACTGATTTATGTGACGGTGGGCACCGGCATCGGAGCTGGCATCATTCTCGATGGGAAACTTTATCGCGGCGCGGATCATGCCCATCCTGAGATTGGACACCACATGATCGATGCGTCTGGTCCCCCGTGTTCCTGCGGCTTTCGCGGATGTTGGGAATCATTGGCGGCCGGCCCGGCGATGGTGAACTGGCTCGAGAGCCACGCGCCGCCAGAGTATCCTCATCGCAAAGACCTGACCGCCAAAATGATTTGTGAACTCGCTAAGCAAGGGGACGATTGTGCCGTGGCCGCAGTTCAACGAGAAGGAAAATATCTCGGGCTCGGATTGGCAAACTTGATCACTCTGTTTATACCGGACGCCATTGTTCTCGGCGGTAGTGTGATGAAGAGCGCCTCGTTGTTTCTGGAAGAGATTCGCAGGGTGATTGTTGCCAGTTGTGCTTATGTTCCTTTTGATAAAACGGAATTGGCTCTGGCTTCCTTAGGGGAAGACGCCAACCTGATTGGAGCTGCCAGCGTGTGGTATCACCGGTTCTCTGAAGGGAGGACTCCGTGCTAACCGAGTTCTCCGCCATCGATGGCGCATATCTGCGAGACATCATCCACCAGCCGCTAGCACTAGAAAATACTCTGTCCGGCCTGGGCGATTCAAAAACCTTAGACTCCCTCGCAGATAAACTTCGTGGCGGAGGTTTCCGCGCCGTAGTCCTGACCGGCATGGGCTCGTCGTTTCACGCTCTGCACCCGGCGACCATCCAGCTCACGAATCACGGGCAAGTCGCCATGATGGTCGAGACCTCCGAACTCGTCCATTACAAAAAGCGCCTGTTTGATCGAGAGACCTTGATTATCGCAGTCTCGCAATCGGGTCAAAGCGCCGAGATGATCCGCTTGCTGGATTCGAACAACGGCGAATCGCCGGTGATTGCAGTTACGAATACCGCTGAAAGTCCCCTGGCGCAGGCTGCCGATGCCACCATTCTTACGCACGCGGGGACCGAATTCTCGGTTTCCTGCAAGACCTACTTGACCGCACTAATGGGGTTGGAATGGCTTACTCACGTTCTGTGTGGCGGCGATCTTGCACGTATCCGGCAGGAACTCGAGCAGGCTTCCCATACAGTTCAATCGTATTTGCGTCATTGGGAGCAACATGTTCGGAAGTTCGTGCACCTGCTACAAGGAACGCGACACTTATTTCTGGTGGGCCGGGGATCGTCGCTCGCCTCCGTAGGCACCGGAGCTTTGATCGTCAAGGAGTCTGACCACTTCCATGCCGAAGGAATGAGCAGCGCAGCGTTTCGTCACGGACCCTTTGAAATGCTCAGTGACGATACCTTCGTGCTGGTTTTCGCTGGCGATAGCAAGACGCGCGATCTCAACCAGCGTCTGTTCGAGGACATTCGCCAGCAGCAGGCTAGAACAGAACTGGTGTCCCAGGATTCCGGATGCGCTCCTTGCAGATTACCCGCGGCTCCTCCAGGCATTCAAGCGATCCTGGAAATACTGCCGGTGCAAATGATCACCCTCGCGCTGGCGGCCCAGGCCGGACGAGAGCCTGGAAGATTTGAGCTTGCCACCAAGATAACGACCAAAGAGTAATTCAGGAGAAGACGGCTCGCATGCCACGAAATCGTTACATGGTCGGCATCGTTTTTTTGACGTTCTTCGTGATGTCGCTGCTGACCAATATTCTGGGCCCAATCGTTCCGGATATCATCACCAGCTTCAAGGTCAGTTTGGCGGCAGCAGCACTTCTGCCTTTCTCGTTTTTTATCGCCTATGGCGTGATGTCCATACCTGCCGGATTTCTGGTGGACCGGTTCACTGAGAGGCCGGTGATGATCGGTGCCTTTCTCACGGGCACCCTCGGGTCGCTGAGTTTTGCTCTTCACCCTACTTATGCAGTAGCCATTGTTTCGCTGTTCGTTTTGGGATCGGGAATGGCAACCCTCCAAACGGCAATCAATCCTCTTCTGCGGGTGGCCGGAGGCGAAGAGCACTTTGCCTTCAATTCAGCTTTTGCTCAGCTCATCTTCGGGACTGCATCTTTTATAAGTCCTTATATCTACACCTACCTCGTGCTCAATCTGGGCACCCCAAAATCTCAGGACAATCCGCTCTTGAGGCTTCTAGGACAAATTACTCCCTCGGATCTGCCCTGGGCTTCGATGTATTGGATTTTTGCAGTGTTTACAGTGTGCATGATCGCTATTTTGGTCTTAAGCCCCTTCCCGCGAGTCACTCGCACGGCGGAGGAGTCCGCCGGAACCTGGAACATGTATGGCCGCCTGTTTCGCAAGCCGGCAGTTTGGGCATTTTTCGTCGCCGTTTTTGCGTATGTTGGATCGGAGCAGGGCACCGCCGACTGGATGTCCAAGTTTCTTTCCACCTACCACGGCTTCGATCCGCACACAACAGGCGCGGCGGCCGTCTCGTGGTTCTGGGGACTGCTTACCGTTGGTTGCTTCATTGGTATGGGGCTGCTCAAGATATTCGACAGCCGTTATGTTCTGATTGGAACTTGCTCCGGAGCTCTGTTATGCCTGACCGTAGCCCTATTCAGCCCGGCTCCTATCTCCGTAATTGCCTTTCCGGCCATTGGTCTGTTTGCATCGGTTATGTGGCCTATTCTCGTCTCCCTGGCTCTCAACTCCGTTTCTGAACACCATGGATCGTTCGCGGGCATTCTCAGCACAGGAATTATGGGTGGCGCCGTTGTGCCCGTTATTATCGGTCGAATTGGAGACCACGGCGGTTTGCGCGCCGGGATTTCTTTCCTCTTCCTGACGTTCGGTGTGGTGCTGATGGTTGGTTTTTGGGCCAGACCTCTTATTAGCAATGCAATGATCGGCCTAAAAAGTCCGTGACCGAAACTATTCAAACAACATGACAGCCTTCGGAAATGGGTCACGCACAGTTCGCACAAAGTGATTGGGATTTTTTGTTCGCGCTCAGCCAGTTCAAGTGCATCCCCGAACGTTCCCAACGACGTCGCTACGAACCTCGGGGTGGACTGCGGCGTCGAGACGAAGGTGTACTACACCCTCGATGGCCAAAACAGGCGGTGACGGAGAAGGAAGGTGGCGACTCTCACCAAGCCCCTTTCTGTCCCTGTAATATAGGATGAACGAGGCAGCCCAAGGCCTCAGATGCTCATAAGCGCGGATGCAGAAGATGGGGTCCGGACGATCAAATGAGAAATGTAATCTACGCAATCAACCTTACCCTGGATGGCTGCTGCGACCATAC
>Ga0307478_10003393_pt1 | contig 11837 bp, 14 predicted proteins | sample atmos_gasesECM4C_2_FD_203713 | JGI IMG/M metagenome (GOLD analysis project Ga0307478, IMG submission 203713) | Hardwood forest soil microbial communities from Morgan-Monroe State Forest, Indiana, United States - atmos_gasesECM4C_05 | ecosystem: Environmental > Terrestrial > Soil > Temperate...
GAAACAAGAGTTCATCGCGAATATACGGCGGCGCCTTCGCTAAATTCGGATCCTTGTCCATCTCGCTCACCGCCCCAGCCCGAATCAGCAAAGTCACATCCGGCAATTCCCGCACGCCCACTTTCTGATCCAGCATCTGGTAATCCACCATCGCCGCCATCGCCGAACCTTCGCTCACCGCGTCGCGCGCCAATTCCGCATCATCATTAGGACGCGCCGCTTTGATCCACTGATCAATGTGAAACGACTGATCCTCCAGGGCATGCGTCAATTCGTGAGACATCACGGTCCGCTGCTCGTCCACCGGAATCCAATCGGCAATATAAAATTCCTTGGCCTTGGGGTCGTACAAACCCGCCACCTGATCCGTCAGCACGTTTAGCATGAACGTATCCAGCGGAAAATCTTTGGGGATCAGCCCAAACGCCTCCAGCGTCTTATCGTCCGCGTAACGCTCGGCGTCGTTCTTGTCTTCTTTATCCTCGCGAACGAGATACGCGCGCACTTCCTCCTTTGAACGCAGGCTCTTCTTCAAAGGCTCCTTGATCGGCAAATCCAAAATCTTGCTCATCTCCAAAAGAACTTCATCCGCAGCCTTGATAAACTCGGGACTGGACGAGGCCTGCGCCGTCTGCGCTGACGTCGGCGGTTGCGCCGGTGCAACTGACTTAGGCGCAGGATCGGCCTGCTGCGCGTGCACCGCAAACGCCGCTCCGCACGCCAACGCCACCATCGCTAATCCGGCAATCCAATCGCGCACTGCCCGACGTCTTGTTCCCGAGGAAAACTTCATCCCTGCCTCCGCCAATTTCCCATTCCGCGTCAGAATACCAGTTTCCTCAAACCCTCACCTGTGCCATCCCTCACGCCCGCGCCGGCACCCTTCCGCGCCAGAACCACACCATGCCGCCCAACCTCTGCTCTAATGTGAGACTCTGCTGCCCCGCGTCAGTGAGCAAGCGCCGCAATGGCCTTTCCTCGAACCGGCGACTGCACCGCGCTGCCGTCGCCCACGCCAGCAGCTGCCGGGCATCCCGCGCGTTCATCTGGTTGTCGCGCGCGTGCCAAGATCCCGGACACGCGCATCCGCGTTCGGCCCCCGTCGCCAGCTTGCGTGCGCGATATTCCGCGCCGAGTTCGAAGAGCAATTGTCTCAAGGGGCCGCGGAGGGTGTTGGGCACAGTGGCTGTCATCGTGCTTTGATGCGCCGGTGTGCGTCAAGGGTTTCCAGCGCGCCACACCGTGAACGGGTTTACGGGAGTCGTAATGTCTAAGCTGCGGTATGCACCCAATCGTGTTCCGCAGCGATCGTTCCCAAAATCACGCGCAGGTTGGAAACGAAGAGTTCTACCAGGTAGTGTGGCGTTTCCGGCGGCACGAAGCTACGGAAAATATCGGTCTGGAGCCAGCGCCGTGCGATTTCCCCCGCCGGACTCTCGCGATTCGCCAGGCATTTTCGCAAATCGCATTCCTGCTGCTGGAAACTGCTCTCCAGCATTTTTTCGAAGAGTTCTTCGTGGCAATACAATAGCGATTCGTGCACCGCGGCTTTCCCGTAGGACTGTTCGAGGATCACGTGGCCATAGAGTCCGCTGTAGACGTCGCGCAGCAGCGCCACATGGGCAAGCCTCGCCGTAGTGCCTGGCAGGGCCGCAAGCCATCGCGAAGCAAATTCCTCGATGATTCGTTGGTTCTGGGCGAAACGCTCCAGCGAATCCACAGCATTCCCCTCGTAAATAGCGAAACTGTGCGGCAACGTTAAAATCGCGGCCAGACTCGTCAGCTTGCCGCATCGCCGCAAACCGCGCACTAAGCTCATCCAGGCGAGCCTGTGCGCTCGATCGCCGCCCTGAAGCAGCGATCGAGCAGATGCTACCTCTAATTGAAACTAGAGTCAATAAGTGTTTGGTAAATTCTAGAACAATACATCGAACTGCTCCTGTCCTGTCTCGCCAAGTGCTATTATGGGTCTCCAGCAGCTGCCAATTGCGCGCCAACGCGTGACGAGGTGTGCGGCAAAGCGGCCATGTTCCAAACCGAAACTTTTCGCCAGCTATTTTAATTACTACCTTTATAACGTTCCCGCGCACTGCAGCGAGGCTCGTTGCTCGGCGTTGCTAATAGCAGAAAGCTCAACACGTTTTCGCGCGTGTGGGAGCTAAAAAACTAAAGGCATTCTGATGGCACCCAGCCGGAATTCGGAACTGCCGCATCATGGGATCGCTCTATGACGCTCGTCGCGATCTCCAGCATCGCAGCGGGTATCGTGATCATCCTGGCGCTCGCTTGGTTCCTGGTTCGGCCGCTGCCGCAAGAATCACTCGTCATCCACAGCGAAGCCCCCGATGGCCTCCTGACCGAACACGCGCAACGCTTCCCCCAATTGCGCCATCCGCTCGCGGGAACCGATAATCCATACGTCAAGCACTACACGTCGCCGCAAATCGCAAAGCACTGGTGCGATGACCGCCAAGAGGCGTTACAAAATTTCTTGCTGGCGTTGGGTGAAGACTTCGCGCGCCTCGAGCAACTCGCCGCGCTCGCGGCCGCCATAATGCCAAAAGAATCGGCGCAGCGACAGCGCGTTCCGCTCTCCCTGTTACTGCAATTCCGCGCCAATTACCGCCTTGCTTTCCTATTGCTCCGCATGCGCAGCCCCGCCGTCACCCCGCGTATAGCCAGGCTTGCAGAACTCCTCGGAACCCTGTCCGCTCATGCGGAAACAAGCATCGCAAAGCTGGCGCAGTTGCCTGCCGAAGAACCCTTGGCTGCGGTCTCAAAGATTCGTCGCGAGTGACCACTAAACCGCGGCACCTCCTCCGCGCACTCCCAGAATCTTCCCGTTCCAATTTGAAACGATCGCTCCCGTACGGTTACCCGATTCAGCAACACCACTCCTCCGTCTCACAGCTTGCTCTTGCGTCTAACGTATAATTGACCATTCTCCGGGAGCCTATCGTGGAAACCGAAAAAGTCCTCGTTGTGGATGACGAAGAAGCAATTCGCGAAGTGGTCTCCACGCTTCTGGAAGCGCAGGGATACACCTGCACCATCTGCTCGAATGGCCGCTTGGCTCTGGACGCTTTTCGCAAAGACACTTTCGACCTCGTCCTCAGCGACATCGTTATGCCCGAAATGGATGGCCTGAAGTTGCTCTCCGAGCTTCGCAATCAGGATCCTGATGTCCCGGTGATCATGGTCACCGCGATGCACGATATCTCCATTGCTCTCGAAGCTATTCGCGCTGGCGCGTACGACTACATACTGAAGCCCTTCGAAAAAGATCAGCTCCACCTAAGCGTTCGTCGCGCGCTCGAACATCGCCGCCTGGTGATGGAAAATCGCACCTACCAGAGCGACCTCGAGCACCTAGTCGCCGAGCGCACCCAGCAACTATCGATCGCGCTGCAGGATCTCGAACAATCCTACGACTACACGCTTGAAGCTCTTGGCGGCGCGCTCGATGCTAAAGACGCCGAAACCGAAGGCCATTGCCAGCGCGTCACCGCGTTCACCATCACGATCGCGCGTTCGATGGGCGTGGATAAGGGCCTGCTGCGCCACATCGCTCGCGGCGCCTTCCTTCACGACATCGGCAAAATGGGCGTTCCGGATAGCATTCTGCGTAAGCCCGGTCCCTTGACCTCCGAAGAGCGCGACGTGATGCGGAAGCATTGCGAAATCGGTTTCGCCGTGCTCGAACGAATTCCCTTTTTGAAAGAAGCCGCCGAAATCGTTCTCTCGCACCAGGAATGTTACGACGGCTCCGGCTACCCGCGCGGACTCCGCGGTGAACAAATCCCCATCGGGGCCAGAATTTTCGCGGTCGCCGACACACTCGACGCCATGATTTCCGATCGTCCCTACCGCAAAGCCTTGCCCATCTCCGCCGCCCGCGCTGAAATTGAACGCTACTCCGGCAAACAATTTGATCCGCGCGTGGTCCAGGTCTTCTTGTCCCACCCGGACAGAATCTGGATGGACCTTCACGAAAAAATCGGCGATCCCTTCCGCCTCACCCAGCTCGAACACGCCTAAACCACCACACCCGCGCGTTTCGGGACACAGGAGGGCAGCCTTCATTGTCTGCCACTGCACCACCTTCCATTGAGCGTACTTGCGTGGAAATTTGCGCGTGGGTATGATCCGCTGAGTATAATCGTTGGAGAGGATCCGATGCCTTTAGTCCCAATCAAAACCGCTTCCACCACCGGCTACTGCGATTGCATCTGCGGCTGCTACGAACTAGCCAGCCAGCGCGACGATGAAACCGGTAAAGGCTACTGCCCCAGTTGCGCGAAAGATCATCTCGAAAAAAATCGCGGCGTCGGCATCGCTCAACCAGCTCCCTGTAAGATGCCCGATAGCACCGGCCCCGACCTAAAGCTCGATGTCCCCGCGACCGCCGATCCGCCCGGCCGCCTGCGCTGAATCTTTCGCCCGCTCACGCACCGGCCGTCTCAAAGCTCCATCCCAAATTTAGAATAACGAGAGCATTGCCGCGACGCCGGCCCGGAACTTCTCTTCCCGCGTGATCAAGCTCAAAACCAAATATCCATCCGCAGGAAAATCGTAAAAATGCCCTGGATGCACATAAACCCCCTTGCGCTCCAGCAGCTCAGTCGCCATCTCCTCGTCCGGCCGGGTAGCCGGCACCCGCAACACCACGTACCACCCACCCTCAACCGTCAGCCGCGAACAAGCCTTCTGCAGCGTCAGTTGCCGATCCAATTCCGCCAGATTTCTCCGCACCCGCGCCAGAAGCTGCGTCTGAAAGGTATGCCGCTGCTCCAAAAACACAGGCAAAGCCGCCTGCACCGGCACATTCATCGAAAGATAAGTGTCAGCAATCACCTCGAGTCGCGCCAACGCCGCTGCCTTCAGCCGCTCAGGCCCGCTTGCAATCAACCAAGCCGCCTTCATCTGCGGCAATCCAGAAATCTTCGAGAGCCCGCTCGTCGTGAACGTCAAAGCCTCGCCATTTCCCGCATAGCTAAACCGCGTCTCGTCCGTCAAAGCAAAATCCAGAAACACCTCATCCGCAATGATCGCCAAGCCACGCTCCGCGCACAGCCAATTCAGCGCGTCCATCTCCCGCGCTTTCACATAGTGCCCAGTGGGATTGTTCGGATGCACCACGATCACCGCCCGCGTCCGTTCCGTAATCGCGCCCTCCAGCGCGCCAAAATTGACCTGCCAACCGTGGTCGTACACCAGCGGATAACGCACCAACTTCACGTCCTGAATTTCCGCAAGAAGCTGAAATAAAGGATAACCAGGCTCCGGAATCAAAACTTCGTCGCCAGAATTGCACAGCACCCGAAACGCAAACGAATATGCCTCGCTCGTGCTCGTCGTCAGAACCATATCGTCAACCGACACCGCAACTCCGCGCGCCGCATAGTAACCAGCCACAGCCTCCCGCGCGCTCCGCAACCCTCGCGCATCCGGCGAATAGCTCAGCGCCAAGGGATTCGCCAGCGCCTCCAGAATCGCAGCGCTCGCGTATTCAAACCCACATTCGGTCGGATTCGACGCCGTCAAGTCCAGCAACGCCTTCTCCGCGGCCCGATGCCGCGCGAGCGCTTCGCTCAAGCGGTTTGGCTCGAAATTCCAATGGGTTCGCTCGGCAAACATAGGGTTCACAGCCTAGCAGACGTGTGAAATAGAGGGAACGCTAACCCGCGAACTATGTGGGAAACATGATTTTCGTCGGTGTACGGCTTCAGCCGTGCCGTACCCGACGCAAAATCAGAGCGGCTTCAGCCGTTGAGGGAACGAATTTCGAGCTCTCATGCAGAGTCGTTAGCCCGCGCAGCCGAAATTTCGTCTTTGTCTCCAAATTGTAAAATCGCATCTCCGCGTTCAAAGCCTGGGGACAGGGCGCCAATCTCCGCCTATAATCCTTGTGTCACATCCGAATTCACACAGGAGATAATCATGAAGAGGATCGTCACGGCCCTCACCGCGCTCCTTCTGCTGCTGCTCACGGCGGCCCAGTTTCCCGCCGCGGCGCAGGACGACGCCATCGCCAAGACGAACTTGAAGGTGGGAGACGTCGCCCCGGACTTCACTCTACTCGCGAACGATTGGAAACCCGTCAAGCTCAGTGATTTTCGCGGAAAGAAAAACGTCATCCTGGCTTTCTACGTTCTGGCCTTCACCGGTGGTTGAACCAAGGAATTGCAGGCCTATCAGGCTGATATGGCCAAGCTCGAAGCCAGCGATACCGTAGTCTTCGGAATCAGCATAGACAGTCCCGCCGCCAACGCCGCATTCGCCAAACAAATTGGCGTCACGTTCCCGCTGCTCAGCGACATGAACCGCAAAGTCCTTACCGCGTACGGCATCCTGAAGCCTTACGACGTGCAGGGGGACAAGTACGAATGGGCGCAGCGCACCACTATCGTGGTGGATAAAGACGGAAACATTCAGCACGTCGAGCAAGGCGACGGCGCCGTAAATCCCAATAGCGCTGTAGCGATCTGCACGGGTCTGCACAAACCGAAGGGGCAGTAGCTCCGGGGGCGTCGCCGGCTAGGTCCGGCGACGCCTTTTCTGGGAGTGCGGCAGCTTGCTGCCGCTTTCTCCAAGGTGAGGCTTGACTCGCTGCCGGAAAATTCGCGGCGAACGTCGCTTCCACGCCGTTGTAGCGCGGTACTCAAGGGCCTCACCGATGTCGCGGCATAGAACGATACAGGGTCAAAAAACCGCCGCTACGGACCTTTCCACACGTGAAACGGTTTGCAGGAAAACGGAAGAGCGGGGCTTTAGGCCCTGTAGCGACGATTCTGAAGTGTTCCAGAAAAATTGCGAAGGCGCACGCGCCCGATCACCGCGTCACGTTCCGCCGCCGGTACATCAATCCCAATATCCCCACAAAAATACTAATGGTCGGGAAAAGCAAAATCAAAATTCCATGCCGCAAAGCCGCTCCGCCCTGCACGCCGGTCGCCGCCGCGCTCTGATAACACATCGCGCAGCCCTGGGCCACCACGCGCGGCACCGGCAACGTAACCAGCCCCGCCAACCCGGCAACCAGCAAGCCGAATCGAATTGCAATCTCTCGTTTCAATTCATCCCTCACACAAAAATCGCGCGCCATCCCCGCTTAATGCGGCCGCAAATTCATCAACCGTATGCTGTCAGGAAAAAACATCAGCAACATCATGCAAATACAAAACACCATCGCCGGCACCAACAATAGAAACAATCCCAGCCGCTCAAACCGCAAATGCATGAAGTACGACATGATCAAGGCCGCCTTGATCAGCGACAGCCCCACCAGAATCGTAATCATCAAATGCACTCCCAGCCGCTCGTACGCCAAAAACACTTCCACGGCCGTCAGCAGCAGCAGCCAAACCCAGACCGTCGCGAATAATTTCGTCGTCCCGACGGCATGTTCGTGCGTCAATTCCGCCGCGTGTCCGTGTGCGCTCATCGTCAGATTCGCTCCCCGTTGTGTGAAGTTCTCACTTCGGATTCACGCTCAGCAAATAGACCATCGGGAAAATAAACATCCACACTAAATCCACGAAATGCCAGTAAAGCCCGCTGACCTCCACATGCTCGGCCGTGTACTTCCCCTTCCCGAATCCCCACGCAATCACCGCCAGGTAAATCACGCCGATCGTTACGTGCAGCATGTGCAGCCCGGTTAGCCCAAAAAACGTCCCGCCGAAGAGCGGCACAAACGGATGCCATGGATTCGTCCATGGCGTCACGCCTTCGCCAAAGAGGGTCACCCACTCAGTAGCGTGAATCACCACGAAAGCGATGCCGCACAAAATCGTTGCGATCAGATAGCGCACCGTTTTCTTGCGGTCGCCGTTGAACGCCGCATTCACTCCCAGCACCATCGTCAAGCTGCTCGAAAGCAATACGAAGGTCATCAGCGAGGACTTCGCGATGGCAGGCCAAATCTCAAACGGACGCGGCCAATCCGGCGTCTCGAGTCGCACATAGGCATAGCTGATCAACAACGCCGAAAACGTCAGCGAGTCCGAAATGATGAACAGCCACATCCCCAGTTTTTTCGAATTAATCGCAAAGGGAGACGCGCCGCCGGACCAGCGTGATTCGACTATGCCCTCGTATTCCGCTTCACTCACGCTTCACCTCACCACCCACAGGAGTAGAAACAAGAATATCCACAGCCCGTCCATGAAGTGCCAGTACATCGAAACGATGTCCACAGCCGTGCTCATCGCCACTTTGCGCGGCGTACGGAACTGGATGTACAGCAGCGCCAGCACCCCACCCAGCAAATGCAATCCGTGCGCGCCGGTGAAAACGTAAAAAAAGCTGCTGCTCGGATTCGTCGCGAGGAACGTCCCCGCTGCCACCAGTTGCCGCCACGCAATAATCTGCCCCACCACAAAGAGCACGCCCAGCATCGTCGTCGTCGCCCACCAGTGCCGGAAACCCTCCTGGTCGTTAGCTATAAAAAGCTTCCGCGCGCGCGTCAACGTAATGCTGCTCGCAATCAGAATCAGCGTGTTCAGCCACAGGATCCGCGGCAGCTCCAGCGGAATCCACGCGCTGTTGGGCATGTCCTTCCGCACCACATACGCGCTGACGAACGCCATGAAAAACATCAAAATTCCCGCCAGCGCCACCACCATCCCCGTCACATAAGCGCGCTGCGGGGTCCGCGCCCCGCCAGAAGAACCTGCTCCCTCGCCTCCGTCGCCTCCGAACCCGCCATTCCCAGACGGGGCTCCGCCTCCCGGGCCTTTCCCCTCGTGTATCAGCTCGATGATGTCTTCGCTGACCGTTGTCTGTGGCATTGCGTTGCTCCTAGAGCCGGTGCGCCGAAGCTTCTAACTCATCGTTCGGTCCGCATTCGTCTCTAGTCATTTTGCACGAGCCACCTGCGCAGGCTCAATATTTTGCGGAATGAAATCCTCCGCCGCGCCCGGCACGCTGAACTCATACGGGCCGCGATACACGCTCGGATAATGCCCACCAAAATTATCAATCGGCGGCGGCGAATCCGTGGTCCATTCCAAAGTCGTCGCGTTCCACGGATTCTTCGTAGCCTTCGGCCCGAATTTCAAGCTATAGAAAAAATTAAAAAGAAAAATCAACTGCGCCGCTCCGGTGATAAACGCTGCAATGGTCATAAACTCATGCACCGGCTGCAACCGCGCCAGAAAACCAACCGCCGAAGGGTCCGCATAACGCCGGATTCCGCCCGCCAGCCCCACAAAGTGCATCGGCATAAAAATGCAATACGCGCCCACAAACGTGAACCAGAAATGCAGCTTCGCCAGAGGCTCGTTCATCATTCGTCCAAACATTTTCGGGAACCAGAAATAAGTCGCCGCGAAAATACCGAAAATCGCCGCCACACCCATCACCAAATGGAAATGCGCCACTACGTAATAAGTCGCGTGCAGCAGGTTATCCACGGCCGGCTGCGCCAGGAACAGTCCCGAAAGCCCGCCGGAAACAAACAGCGAAACAAACCCCAGCGCAAACAGCATCGGGCTTTTGAACTGAATCTTCCCACCCCACAAAGTCCCCAGCCAATTAAACGTCTTGATCGCCGACGGGACGCCAATCGCCATCGTCAACACCGAAAACGTAAATCCCGAATAAGGGCTCATTCCGCTCAAAAACATGTGGTGGCCCCACACCATGAAACCCAGAAAGCCGATCGTGCAGATCGCATAGGCCATCGCGCGATAACCAAACACCGGCTTGCGCGAAAATGTGGAAAGCACGTGCGACGCCACGCCCATGCCCGGCAGAATCGCGATATACACCTCCGGGTGCCCGAAGAACCAGAAGAGGTGCTGCCACAAAAGCGGCGAACCGCCACTGTGCGCCTGAATCTGATCGTTCACCACCAATCCCGCTGGCAAAAAGAAACTAGTCCCCGCCGAACGATCCAGCAAAAGCAAAATTCCCGCCGCCAGCAAAACTCCGAAAGCCAGTAAGCCCAGAACCGCCGTCACAAGCCAGCCCCACACCGTCAACGGCATCCGCATCAAAGTCATTCCCGGCGCGCGCAAATCAATCGTCGTGGCAATGAAATTCAGCGCACCCAACAATGACGCGAGACAAAACAGCGAGATGCTCGCGATCCACATCGTCTGGCCCCAACCCTCGCCGGGCCCCGTTATCTCGCCCAAGCCGCTCAAAGGCGTGTAGCCCGTCCATCCGCTGATCGGCGCGCCGCCCGGCACAAAGAACGCCGCCACGATGCAAACGAACGCCAGAAACGTCACCCAGAACGACAGCATGTTCAGCCGCGGAAACGCCATATCCGGCGCGCCAATCTGTATCGGCAGAAAATAATTTCCGAAGCCACCCTGCGGCGCTGTCGTCAGCACGAAGAAAACCATGATGGTCCCGTGCATCGTCACCAGTGCCAGATACTGCTCCTGCGACATCTGCCCGCCGCTCACGAATGGCAAAGTCGCGTTCGGCCACACCAGGTGAAAACGCATCAGCATCGAGAGCACGATGCCGATCACCACCGCCGTCAGCGCCAGCAGGAAATACTGGATGCCGATCACCTTGTGATCCACGCTGAAAATATATTTCCGGATGAAACCCGAGGGCTCCGCCATCGGCGCATGCACAGCTGATCCACCCGTGTGCGCGTGCGAACTCATTCCCGGCCTCCTGAAGTTTGGGTTTCGCTCACCAGTCTCACCGACCGCGCCCGCAATCTCTCGCTCACTGCGCCGCCGCTTCCTGCTGCTTCAAGAAAGCCGCGTAATCCGCGTCGGACACCACGTTCAAATAACTGTGCATGCGCGAATGTCCCAAACCACACAATTGCGTGCACACAATTTCGTACTGCCCGATCGTGTCGGCCGTGAAATGCAGCGGCACCACCATTCCCGGTGTGGCGTCCTGTTGCAAACGCAACTCGCGCACAAAGAAATTGTGGATCACGTCCTGCGAGCGAATCATCAGCTGCACTTCGTGGTTCACCGGCACGGTAAGCGTCGGCACCACGATGTCGTCTTTCCCTGCGGCATCGTTCTGATCAATTCCCAGCGGATTTCCTGTCGAAGCGCTAATCTGTTTCGCATCCAGCCTGCCAAATTTTCCATCCGGCCCCGGATAACGAAAATTGAAAACGAACTGATTTTCCGTCACTTCTACCGGAATCGCTCCCGGCGCAGCTTCCGTAAACCGCATTTCGGCCCACGCCTTCCGCCCCATCAATCCCAGTCCCACAAACAGAATCACGGTTGCCGTGGTCCAAACGACTTCCATCGTGTTATTGCCGCGCGTGTAATGCGCCTTCTGCCCGTGGTCGCGAAACCGGAAAATCGCAAACGCCAATCCGAGCTGCGACAAAATGAACACGGTCGCCACCACCGCCAGCGTCAGATCGTATTGATGATCGATCGCGTGGCCCACCGAAGTGATGGCAGGAGGTGGCGCGTACGCTCCAGAAGCAAATACATACACGGTGACGGCTACGAGAATTACTAACAGGAGGGACAGCACAGCCGGTGTTGCCGCTGAACCGCTAGCGCGTTTCCTGATCCGCATCGCTCTTGCTCCCCGTAAAGCTGTGGCAAAAAAGCGTTCGATAGGACCGCATGGCCGATTTCAAAACAGCACATCATATACAACGGACCACGAATATCAAGAACGATTCTGCGAAATAAAAACCGTCGGGACGCACGGCATGTGGCAGCACAGACCCATTGTCGTGCGAACGGGCAGAAGAAATCGTCACAGCGCTCCGTGCCCTCCACGTTTTCTCAGTGGACTCTCTGTTAAGCCGTTGACTCTATTTCGGGGAAACCGCGAGGCGAAATAATACCGCCGGTATCGTTTCGGATTTCACAAATCGTGACAAC